>Ga0209367_1003686_pt1 | contig 20931 bp, 15 predicted proteins | sample WorMetLIZISLAND2_FD_187412 | JGI IMG/M metagenome (GOLD analysis project Ga0209367, IMG submission 187412) | Marine gutless worms symbiont microbial communities from Max Planck institute for Marine Microbiology, Germany - Olavius geniculatus... ...
AAATAATATAACACCGCCCCCTCAAACAATCGCCCCCTGCATTTTGCTTTCAAATCTAATCACGCACACAAGCAGTAAGTACGTAAACGACACATTAAACATCCAAGGTTTGGACGTTTGATGATGCTAAAATGTGAAACGACTTTATGGCGCTGGCAGCCGCCAGATGAAGCTCATTACATAATCATCAACGATCGTGTTATCTTGATGACGCAGCAGTAGTGGACCACGCAACTTACCTGGCGTCACAGTGTGCCGCAGCACGTATGTCAGCCCGTGAAAACATCGAGAAACTCAAGCATCACAGAAGAGCAGTAAGATTTGAAGCATCATGCACCTAACTACTGTGTCGGAGATAAAGTACTCAAGTATAATTGACGGCGTAACACCCGGATGGGGACAAACTGGCAAGCCGCTATCAAGGTCCGTATGAGATACACAAGGTACTGGGTAAGAAAGTGTACCAACTTCGCAATGGTGACACCGCACTAAAGCAAACAGCCAACGCTGCAAATCTGAAGCGGTATCACGACCAAGTAAGACCGTCGAGTCAGCACGGATTACCACAAAGTGTACCAACACCAGACACATCTGTTGCGAAATGGGTCAGGAAGAGAAGGGGTGCAGTAGACAGTTCTCCGTCAACACCACGAATGCCATAAGCGAGGACGCCTACACCATCCAATGTCGGTGATCGGCGACGAGTTCTGGTTGTCGACTCATCTCCAAAATCTTCACAGATGGTCACCGTTGAGCCTTGGATTCCAGCTTTATACTCGAACGAGAAAGACAGGGTGCTTCTACTTTCTGATGCGTTGCTCAATGATAAGATAATGGACGCATGCAACACGCTGGTGGCGCGGCACATCGGGAAGGACAATAGCGAATCCACTTTGCTGGTGCAGAAAATCTTCCAAAAATTCTTCTAAACTTAGGTACATGTCTGCATTTCTTGTTATAACTATTCAAGACTATCATGTAACCGATACCAAGCTCCACTGCACTGCTTCAAAATTTTCACCCCCCGGTGAAATTATTGGCAGGGTGGCAGAAAACTGTTCCACCCCCCAGCGGACTTAGCCACAGTAAAGTCCGCCGGGGAAAAAGGCAGATTTTGCTGTGGCAAAATTCACTGGGGGGCGGAACAGTTTTCCGCCAGGGGCAATTTTTGGGGGTAATCCTATATTACTACACTGGCTATTACGTTAACCTCCCTCCCCTGCAGCGAAGCAACTCTTCCTTCTGCCTCCTTTTTCCTTGTGTTAACGTCACTTCACTTGGCAAAGATATGCACTCTCACGAGTGGCTTCTAGTTTTACTTATGTTATTAGTCACTATTTACATTGTTATTGCATGAAATGGAATCCTGTGTGAGAATGTGTGCCGCTGACAAACTATGTACTAACACTCAAAGTTAATATCGTTAAGCATTAAAAGCAATAAAAGGATCTACCTTTAGCTTGGCAAGGCTGCGAACGTGGATTGTGTGCATAAGCAGCTTTTCTATCGACAAGTGATCGCTCTTTAGTACATCATAAACCAATTACGACAAATTAATTCTACTAATAATGTCACTTCAGTGGAAACAAACAAGGAGCACTTTACGCAGTCACTGCTTTCACAAAGTTAAAAAAGTTTTACATCATAGTGTGCCAAAGCAGCACATGAAAAAATGAATATGGTACGACAGCAAAAAATACAGCAGCAAATGCAATGTTTATTTCTTTAACGTGAATACAGCAATCATGTACACAGGTATGAAACATGCAAAAAGATAGTATCAGAGATTGAAACAAAACAAAGCAAATAAAGCTAATTAGTTCAAAAATATGCAAAACCTTAGCCTCGATCCAAGAACTTGCTTTAATAGGTGTGATATGAATTCATTCATTTACTTTCATTCACCACCAGAACCATGCAGCTCCGCAGAGCTACCGTTATTGCACGCTGGCACATGTACTGCCTATGTCAAGAATACTGTCTACAGCAGGATAACCTGTCAATAGCCCACCAGTGAAGTCATGCATGAACAACCAAAGGAGGACAGTCTGGGCCACATGACTGACTATCGACCAGTGTGTTAAACCACTGTCTGGAGTGTAAAATTGTAAAAATAAAAGTGTAAAATTTCATTTAAAAGTCACTCACTTATCCCGCGACCATAACTTAACATACATACAACACAGTAGTTTTGCAATGGCATGTCCTTTCTATAGCCCAAGCAAAAACAGCAAAGCACTGAAAGGTAACCGGGTAACTGATGTCTAACAGTTCATAGCATTCGCGATAGCAATTTGTCATTCTCGACACTATGCTGTAATGCCAAAAGGAGTTAAAAACGATCAAATGAAATAAAGTGTTACTATAAGAAATAACAGAACAACTGTCAGACTGCAACTGCAGGCTACAATGTAAAAAAAAACACAAGATATAAAACCAGCACGGTCAACAGCTGTCATGAAAAAGAATACGTGGGCCAAAGTACCGTGATGGTTTGAGCAACTTTGGTGCTTTCGGAGCCGAGTATCTGAGGAAAATGACTGATCTGCAATGGTTTGTTCTTGTCAACTTCGTTCACATGTACAGACAACTTGTACGCTGTCAACACAAAGCAACAGAGAACATTCTAACAGCGAGCAGCATGGACTAAATGCCGGAAAATTCACAGTTACGGCATGGTCAAAAGCAAGTGCCCGAAGTACTTGTCTCAAGTACAAACTAACTTCATGATAAAGTGTTACTTATTAATAAGTTGGTGACAGTACGAGCCTGTTTACATTTCGCACTCATTCGCATCAAGCAAATTCAGCAAATTATACGGACTTCGTTTGCATAATTCAAAACGATAATGAGATGTACAGCAGCCACCACAAACAAAGAAACTTTCAAGCTGAGTTATTGCTTGACAAACAAGATAATGTTCATATGAACACGAAGTCTGTCCAATGCATTTCCATAGCTTACAATATATGTCTGTATAAATATAATCAGTGAGCCGTTTAGACCAGTAGAAAAAATCTAAATGTTTAATTTCAAATTGCACAGCAGCAATGTTATTGTCATCCTTCGCTATTATTATAGCTAAACAATAAATACTGTCTGTCATGAGACTATTTGATTCGTCACCAGGACTTTACTATAAATGGTCCGTCATCACCATCCGTCTATCTTGCACCATTGCGAAAATATGGCGCCTCAAATATAATGGGATCACGAACTTGACTGTTTGGGGTCACGTGACGTCATCGGTCACGTGACCATTCGACTACCGGGGGTTGACTTCCTATGGGTGGTCCATGGTGACCATGTGTCTATCTCGCACCGTTATGGAGATATGACACCTCAAACGTTCAACGGACGGATGGACGCACGCACGCACACACGCATGAACGGATGTTCAGGTGATTTTATACTCTGTCCAATGCTATGCATTGCATTGGACAGACAAAAAGCTTTACTTGTAGTCTCCCACCAAGTCTGATACTTACAACCACTCAGTGTCTTAATCAGCTCAATCAGAACATCGCAGAGCCTCCGCCTCCACTATTCTACAAGCTGCACAGTGCAATACAAATGCAACACTAACAGAAAGGTTTTCAAACTTCAACTGTGTTTAGTCTGCGCTGTTTTTGATGTAAAATGGATCTGAAACAAAACCAAACTATACTAGACAAACTAAATCAGATACATACCTTGTTGGAAAGGCTTCGAATCCTTCTTTCCACTGTCCCTGCATAACACTTATGGCAATGTATTGAATGTAATGCACAGTAATTTAGTGAAGATGCAATTAAAAGTCAAATTAATTTAGGCTACATTATGACTACCGACAATTCAAATAACTTGAAATGAGAGAATCAGAAAAAGTACAAGAAACAAAAATCCAAAGAAAAACTCCAAATTCGAACAAAAAACCTAAAATACTACACATAACAAATGCAGAAAAAGGCAGCAGGCAGCAAACCTCCAATATGACAAAAGGAGACTTTTGCCGACAATGTACTCTTCAATGTGGATGCTATCACCAAGCCGATGTCGCATCAGCGATAGCGTCTGCAATGCAACACATAAATCAGTGAATATTCTGCTCAACAAATTAATACCTACAAGACATTGCAATGCAATAAAATATAATGCCATACAGTGTGAATGGTAAGATTTGTTAATAAAAATGTCCCCGATTGCTGACATAACTTAACATAGATGTATTCTCGAAAACAGTTCAGTTTTGAGATGGCGTTAAAAGAGGCAAGTGTCAATGATTTGATGATGGTCTGAAAAACTGTTCCAGGTGGCAGGTCTGGCAAAGCAAAAGCCACACTCTACATGAAACTTAGTTCCTATGCTCAGCTTTTTAATTTTTTTCATTATTTATGTTTGTTAATATTAATTTCCCTGAAACAATTCAAGTACACAATAACAGGTGCATAAACCATATTCTACAGGTTGTGGCAAAAAAGTAGGCCCCCAAAGTTTTTAGCTGTTTTCCCAGCAACCGTTTGTAACTTTAACTTGAAATATTTGCAGAATTATGTTCTGAAATGTTCTACATCTAACTGCCAAGCATAATGCGATTCTGTTAAAAACAGACGAAGTTACAGACCTTTTAACATCATTGCCTACTGATTTTTAGCATAAAAAATGTTCAAGCTACAACACCAATTCAATATCATCGCTGAAGCAACACAATTAACTAATGATCAGATGCCAGAATTCCATTGTCACTGTGAATGTTCGAAGTGCCCACCACCAGCTCCATCACTGTAGCCTCCTTTTGTACTTTTAGTTGCTTTGAAAAGTTTCACAGCCTTGTCAATCGGTCCCTGTGGCAGGTTGCCCCAAATAACCTGAAGCGCTTTGTCGACTTCGGCGATTGTTTTTGGCTTTGTTTTAAGCTTGCGGTAAGCCTCGAACATTGCACCCCACACGCGATAGTCTACTGGGTTTACACTGTGTCTCAAAAAAACATCCCCGACATTTTCGACTGTAACTTTATTATCAGATTTTAATAATTTTTGGTACAAATAATCATGATACTACTTGCCATCAAATAACCGTTCAGTATTCCACCTCACCCAATGTATGCTACTGCACTACCTAGTGAAATCAGATCAAGCGAAAATGCGTTCAAAGAAACAGAAAACCTGAAAAAAACATCCCCAACATCATGCTTTTTTATCGTGTTTTTAGTTTTGCAAGTGTGTCTGGAATGGTTTTTTTCGTGTTTTTAGCTTTACCTAGCTTTAGTTGCTCTTTGTATATGTATTATTCTGACTTACACTGTACTGTGTGAATTGAAATAAATATTATTGATCGTACCTTGAATAAAGATTAGCAGATTTTTATAATATTTGGCAGAAATATTTCTGACACAACTGGCTATTAAATAAGTGTTTTAGTTCTCACCTCACACAACGTCTGCTTTTGCACTACCTGGGGAAACCAGACCAGGCATAATACGTTAAAATGAATGGAAAAACGTCAATAAATTCCATCTGTCCAAATTTGTGGGCCCCAACAGCAGGTCTATTACAAGGTTTGACTGTCATGCAGCAGCATGTCTATCAGATGAAGTTTAAGAATGTTTGTAAAGTCAGAAGTGACTGGTAGAGCCTGTATTGGTCTGGAGCAGAACATTATCGATATTGCTGTCAAGTGAATGGAGAAAGTGTCTCCTTGCCTGTGTTTGCACAGTGGGCCAACACTTCAAGCAATTTTACTGTAGGCAGTTGCAAAAAGGACAACTGAATGAAATGTCAGCCCCAGTGTCAGAAATGTGAACAAAATGTGTTTTTACACGATATGTTAATTAAGCAATTATATCACATTGGATAAAAAAGTGATATTTCACTGGTTATGCTTTCGCCAGGTAGTGCAGGAACAAACGTTGGGTGAGTTGGAAAACTAAATGGTCTATTTGATGGCAAGTTGTGTCAGGAATACTTGTACCAAAAATTATCAAAATCTGATAACTGGTTTTCAAGTTACAGTCAAAAATGTTGCGAATGCTTTTTTGAGACACAGTGTATATCGAGCGAATTTGGAAGCCATTAGTTCTTAGTAACGAAATCTGGACAGTTGTCCTGCAGCCAGTTCTGTGCGCTGTGTATGCTGGCGCGCCATACTGCTGGAAGATGAATCTGGTGGGCAACAGGTGATTTCAGTCTTCAACAAGTAATTTGAGCAAAGCTCATGAAACACGCGACAGCTTTTGTAGTTCCATTTCACACATTCTCTTGGTCTGTCTCCAGCCATTTCATCGCAATTCACGGTGCTGAAAATCGCAAAAAAACACTGAAACACTATATTTTGGAGGTTTAAGGTCATTCAATATCATCAGTGTTGATACCGCTAAAAATTCGTCACCAGTGCTTGTTATGATAAACAGCATGTCCATGTCTGTCTGCAACTGTTTTCACGTTAGACGAGCCAATATCAGTAAAATAAACGCTTTTTGACGCGAGCGCAGGTCTCCTTGAGCCTAGGGGATTAGGACTTGGACTACACAAATTTAGGTTTAATGCTAAAAATTTCTTTCGCAGGTTCTCTTGGTCTATCTTCAGCCATTTTGTCGCAATTCACTCTGGAAATGTGCGCTGTAGCCAAAAAATGCAAAAAATTCGCCCAAAACCCCACTTTTGCGGGTTCAAGAATGTTCAAGGTCATCGATGTTGATACACTAAAAAAACCTGTGACGAGTGCTTGTTATGATAAGCAACATATCTGTACTTATCTGCAACCATTTTCACATTAAAAGAGCCAATAGCAACAAAATAACGTCTTTTTAAAAAAGATATCCCTCTTTGTCACCCTCATTCAAGGGGAACTCTTCAACCAAGAGCGAAAAATTTTGTCACGAAAAACTAGAGTCCTTCTCCACCGTGGTCAGCCACCTTGCCGTGGTGGTGGGACTTTGCACCGATGACCCGAAAAATTTCTAAAATCTGGAGGTGAGGAGCCAACTAAGAGCTGACCAAACTCGTGAGAACAGATTTGCTACACGTTACCAGTGTTCTTGTGCTGGTTTTGGCTTCACAGCCGACTATGGCTTTATAGCCATCTACTTACGGCTTTATAACCGTCTATTTACGGCTTCACAGCCGTCTACGGCTTTATAGTCGCTACCTGTAACCTTGTGGTCACATTCGGAGACATGCATTGGGCCGAGCTGATACGGCCTCAGCGCTGGGCAGGTGTAAGAGCCTGTCCACCCCGGAGGTAAGGTAAGGTAAACTAGAGTCCTTATGGTAGCCAACAGTGAAGATCTTTTAATCCTAGCTTGTGCCGTTTTGACACAATACCGCAGTGTGAGAGATGGACAGACGAACACCTCAACGATGGCTAAAACGTGCGAAGCATTTTGCTGTTGCACGTAAAAATACTTTAATAGAACAATAATTTAGTGATTTTATAAACAAAACAAATTACTGTTTATCAAAATGTCAGTTTGACGTTATTAGAAGCTATTAGTAACTCGTTTTGAAAATTAAATAACATTTTTAGCTTAAGCATTATTAATGCTGAAAAAAACAACAGGTGGACATGTAAAAAATATTTATAACTTTGTCATTTTTCAACAAAATCACATTTCACTTAAAGTTAGATGTAGAACATTTTAGAAAACAAATCTGAAAAAAATTTTAAATTAAAATTCCAAAAAACGGGTGAGAAAACAGCAAAAAACTTTAGGGGGCTACGTTATTTTGCCGCATTTTGTACTTATATCGACGATTTCAACTTCACATCCATTCTAGCACTTGAGACAAAAAAAATGTTACTAAGTAATATTAACCATCCAATCAGCAAGCCAGTCACCCAATCAGCTCAATTTGACAATACAGAGCCTCAGCTCTGTTGAGAAATAAAAAAAACTTCTTAATAACAATTACTTTGATTTTAAGTAGAAAATTCCAAATAAAACTACCTGTGAATGGAGAACTTCTAGCTGCAGCGACTGACAAAATGAATCTGAAAAATACAACCGCAACAACCACAACACTGTGAGCCAAAAACGCACACGCAAAAACAACACAACCACAACAACAGGACAGCTAGACTATGAGCCAAAAAACATGCACACGAACAGTCTTTCTGTGACAACTATGTGGTAACACAACAATAAAGCAAGTTGATGTAACAGATTCTTACACAATTCACCTTAAAATACAACCACAAATGATTAACAAAATTGAGTGACTTAAAACATAACTAGAAAGAGATAATGTCAGTTTTTTGTGACTAACAGCATATAGCAGAATTCGGAGTGCACATATAACAATGACTTTTCGGGACCATTTATGTGAACTTTCCATGTCTTAACCAGACTGTTCAATCTAGTGGACATCGAACATGTCAAATTTTCATGTAACACTCACTAAATGGATTAGGGATAAGCCAAAACATGTACGAGGGCCATCCCAAAAGTTTCCAGCCTGGATATATTAGACAACAATATTTTCCTCAATCAGTATATCAGTGAAATGCACATCCTTTACTGACTCACATGAGTCTGCTGCGGATATGACGTCACTGTAATTTATGACATCATAGAGCATTAAACAGAAACGATTTTTAGCGCCAACAAAAGAGACTTGAGTCATTCATCATCGTGGATAGCAGACACCACCATGATTGAATTTCAGATTTCAAAATAGAAAATAGTTATTAAAGGTCAGGTCATTATTGTATGCATAGTGGTTTTAGTTTATTAAGCCAGTCGTCAACAGGCAGCTGGGTATCTGTAGACTTTGGACTGGAGTGCAGTATTGAAATTAGGGGACTAGGGCGTGGGGCTCACTTTCAGCCCCCTGCCCATCAAGTGCTCATGTAACTAGTCACAAACCTTGATTGGCCTTTCACTAAGACAACTGATAAAATTATCAGATAAATTCTCAATAAAACCTCTCCGATACTGTTAAATATTGGCATTACATCGTAACTGTTTGAAATGCTGTTATTTGCAGCTACCACAGGTAAGGCTATAGTATACTCACAGACACAAATAAAAAATTCATAAACGTATTTGTCAGTGCTTTCATAAAATCAGATGCCACGGAGCCCCAGGTTGGTAAATTCAGCGGCAAGACTGAAAAAGTTTCATGCAATTACCAGCCTGATTCAAATGCTGCTTGCATTAATGCTCCAAATCATTTCATCTCAATGTTCTATGATGTCATAAATTACAATAACGTCACTTTCACAAGCTGCTCACACGAATAGGCAAGAAAGATCCGTTTTACTGATGTATAGAAAATAAAAAGTTTTTGTCTAATATATTGAGACTCAAAAATCTTTGACCGCCCTCATACTTGCATGAAACCGTAATTCACTCAAATGCTTTTATTTGCAAATTTAAGCTACTGTATATTCACAAATGCAAATAAGAAATTCATATGCACGTTTGTCAGAATTTTCACAACATCAGACGCCATGGGGTCCCACTTTCACAAATCCAGCTGCAGATTAGAAAATTGCCATGCAACAGCGAACCTGATTTTATACTGTTTGCGTTAGCGCTCCAAATCGTTTCAGTTTAGTGCTCTATGACGTCATAAATTACAATGACGTCATATCTGCAACAGACTCATCAGAGTTCGTAAAAGATGTACGTTTCACTGATGTATAGTTTGTGGAAAATATTATTGTATAATATGTTGACGCCGGAAACTTTTGGGTGACCCTCATAGAATATAACACTAAATATGTAACACAGTTCATAGGAAGCAACAGACTGAACTGTACGTACTATGTAAATACCAAAAGCATGTACACGGGTCTAAAATGCAGCAACCATTTGGCTTATATTCCACAACTTTCCAGTATTTACCATGACTTTTCACGACCTAAGCCTGATTCCATGACTCTGCAGGTCTAGAAAATCTTAATTTCAAACTCCATGACTTTACAGAATCTCAGTGCATCCTGACCATTTCAATGTACATTTGTCTGACATTTAACTAGATTAACTGGTTGTCAGACAGTTCTGAATACTCTACACGAAAGTGTCAACCGTTAATGCACAGACACACATGGAGATGTCAAACATAATGCCTCCTGCTTTAAGGCAAAGACATAAATGGATGCTGCAGATCAAATTGTCTAGTCGGCTAAAAATTATCCCCTCAGAGCCACCTTCTCGATATCCTAAGTAAGATAGTAAGTAGATATGTAAGTACCATAAGTAAAGAAACATTTATATTGCACCTAAACCAGACATGGAGGCTTTATCTACTGCACGTCACCAAGTTAACATCTCCAAAAGCTTCTAAGACACGATCCACGAGTTCAGTCTATGAGACAGAAAAGGAGAGAAACTAAGGATAAATGAATAAATAAACTAATAAATACTGATTGAAGCACAGAGCGCATACGCAAGCAAGCATAGAGATCATGAAGCGGTTGTTCATTGTCGACGAGTCGAGACTGCACCAGCTGATGAATGTAGTTAACTTGCAGTGAGTGAACTAGTGCTTGCCCATCACCGATCTCTGGATCCTCCACCAGGAAGTCGATGTCAAGCAGACGCCAAGGTATTGTTGCACCATCACCCATCAATGTCAGCGTTACCTGATACGTGCAAAAAGACTAACATAACACTATGTATGTATCGTTAGTAGTACTTCCTTAATACCACTGGTTTAAAATGAAACTTAAAAACATAGCTGGGATGGCTACTGGTTCTGACAATCGATGCAGATTGAAGAGTGCAAAATTATTATTAATAATATTACTGTAACAGATACTCATATCAAGCAGATGACAAGAAATATCTAACAGCAGACTATGTCGTTTATGTCATCAAATCAGTAAGTAAGCAATATAACTTGGAAAGCAGCATTTGTCAGTCAATAAGAATGTGCAGCAATTTCAACAAAGAAACAAAACTGCCGCAATTATACATCGACCAACATAAAATGGAACTGACAGTATTATCACTGTCATCTTTAAGTTTAACTAATCAACTTCTCTGGAATCATTCCAGTTTAGGCATATTCCAAAAAATGAATTTGTAGGAAATGTCAGAGCAGAAATTTTTACACATCAGTTTCGTACTAAGAAAAATGCAAGCAAGCATTCTGCAAGAAAAGCTACGCACTACACAATGAGCACAACGTAACACTATGCACACAGAATATCTTTTGTAACCGAAGAAAATGTACTTAAATCTACCCAAATGCATGTATAAATGAAATGTATCATATCTGACAAAGTTATCACAGGAAACAAAACTACAAGCTTATGAAAAAGAACACGCTGACCTCAAATTCATGTTCGACTCGGAATTTAACACGACCATTGCCTGACACAGGAACATTAATAACAAACTCAGAAAACCAACCAAATGAAGCACTGCATTAGCAGCTATCATTATGCACAATCACCATCCTTATCTTGTCCCATTTCTAAAGAAATTTCAATATTTTTGTGCAAAACTATTTCCATGCCGCTCCTCAGAAATTTTCTCAGCAGGCTCAACCACTTACATGCAAGGATTTAACAACGTATCAGCCTAAAAGACGGTAAGTTTTTATTAAATTTGTCACCAACCCAAACTTAGTGACTCTACCAGATGATATATAACAGATAAGCATTAACCAGCTAACAGAATTACAATAGTGACATAACCATTACGTGGAACCACTCTTGCAGCACGATTCTTAACCGAACAGAAGTTGCAACTAACAAGGTTCTAACACCATTAATAGCAATAACACATTGCTGCGGAAATGCTAAATATATATAATCCCATGTGGAAGCAGAACATCAAATTTAGTACTGCATAAATTCAGTTACTAAACTGATTGAATAATCAAGCATGTCAGACTAGCAGACAGATGCCAACCAATGATGGGTTTATATAAGTGAGTTGCACAACTGTTACTAGGACTACTAACACTGCCACTACCCAGAGTGACCACTCTTTTAAACTAGTGAGCGAGTGAGTAAAGTTTAACGTCCCACCCGACATAGTATAGGTCATTTCGGGGATGGCCTTTTCAGGCAGAATGCACACAAACACTAATAATGGAACAGTAAGCTTGACCTTCACAGAAACACAAAACACAAGAACCTAAAATTGTAAGAACTCCATTATATGCATGCATATGTAATTAACATAATGGTAGTTCTAATAATCTTCCCTGTTATCCTCCAGACAGCCATCAATCTTATAATGCTGTCTATTGGAGCACAGGGGCCAAACTAGAAGGTGATCGTGAGAGCGCATATCTCTGCCAAGTGAAGTGATCTAAACGTTACTACTGTAAAATGTAGAAGTTTTCACAAGATGGCGCCACCGTTCCTGCCAGTTGTGTACGACATGTGGAGATGATGATGAGTCATCGTGCACACACACACGGAACGACGGACAGAACGACCAATCTCTTAATCTCCTCCAATGTTCACTTCGTTCACCTTGGCTGACAGGGAAGTCTTAGGGAGCATTGTGAGCTCAAACCAGCGGGGTCTGAGAGAGCCCCAACCGCAGAAAAATGCACATTTCTGTCCCACATGTACAGTAAGACAACCATAAAATCCACGACGTGAAGCTTATTTTCTGTGACTTTCCAAGCCTGGAAAATTGTCTTCCTAAATTCTGTGACTTTCTATGATTTTTTAGGACCTGCAGTCACTCTAACAGCCACCACTACTGCTACTACAAACCAATGACCGGTTTGCACATGTGCCGAGGTAGATCCGTAGTGACGATACGGTGCTCAATAATCTGACTGAGTCGCTGCAGTGTCTGCTTCTTCTCAACTGCTGTTATTGGACCAGGAGGAATTATACGATCCTATCAGCAACACACAATTATGACAATAATGCAAAAAGTGCTAATAATATAAATATCACACTATGAAATAAAGCATGAGGAATGACAAAGCCACTCAAAGTCACAGACCTGCCTATATGCAGCTACAGCGCCTACATTCACTGTTAGTCAGAGAGCTGGCAGGGGTTACCATGCACCCCCTCTGGGATTAAACCACATGCATATTTTATTGTACTCTAGGGGCTAGACTGTAAAATTATGTTAACAAAAAAAATGTGGGATACAGGGTGCTTACCAGCCGTTTGTTGCTATGACAACCGAAAACCCTTAGCAACAAGCTTAGTGTGCCTATAATGAAGATAATAAATGTCCAAATGTGTCAAATATCATGGCTATAATAAACTGTTCATAAGTCACTAATTACAAGGAATCCAATGGTGTATTTATCACTTAGCAACGGTTGCTACGGAGTGAGATTCTCCATAGCAACGGCCTATTCAGCAGAGATATAAGCATGAGACCTCAACCAAACCTTAGTTACCATATGAAGTAAGATCAGTGGTTATAGTTTTGCCTAGCAACCGTTACTATGGACACCATGGTAACCTAGTAACAAAGTTTTTATCCCAAATTTTTTCCTGTTAACATAATTTTTGCTAACGTTCAGCCCCCAGAGTACAATAAAATATGCATGGGGTTTAATCCCAAAGGGGGTGCATGGTAACCCCTGTCAGCTCTCCGACTATGTCCCTCATTACTTCTCAGCCCGAAACAAAGCAGAAGTATAAGTCGACCAGAGTGCTTGGTTACAAACCCAGATGGTTTACTGGCCTTGAATGCAGGGAGTGACCCATCCTCACACTTATCAGGCCCAGTATAGAGCAATTACTTTAATCAGCCAAAGTGCAAACCACTACACCATGCCAGCAGCGTTATCAGCAGCTGAGCGTAATTGACCAGGAAATGCTAAATTACTGCAAGTAACATTGCACAGTTACTCGCATGAGTCGTAGCATCATACCATATTCAACAAACAAAAAAATAGCAGAAAACCTTACTAAAAAATAATCAAACTTATACACTGTATATAACACAATACCATGTGGTTTCTGTACAAAATTGGATGAAAAATCCAATCCTAACACAATTCTGATTTAAAAGCAGAGTTATCTATTTAACTGCAGCAAAGGTAATGGAACTCTGTAACATTACATCTATTAAACAGAACTGAAATGCATAACATCAGCATTCTATTGCTAGTTTATGTTTGTACAAATTCGAACATTATTTTAGGTTTATCTTATATACACCGTGTCTCAGAAAAAAACAGTCAAAATTGTTTTCGTCATAACTTTGTCAAATTTTTACTAACTTAAATAATTTTTGGCACGTTGATAGCCAAGATAACGAATTTATGTAAAGTGCACTCATTTTCCACCCCACCTAATTTATGTCAATGCACTACCATGTGAAACATAGATGCTCCAAATTGTTGCATAATGCTCAGTTTTTGTCTCAAGTAAACGCTGTAACGAGTTAATTAAGCACATAATACACAAAAATGTGAATTATTAAACAAAATTATAAGTTTGCATAACAACTCGCTTGCAAATTAGAATTTATGTTAAAGCGTGCGCATACAAAGACGCAATGGCTTAGATGCAACGCCAATGGCTGATAGCAGAATCAATGATCGACTGATCGAATGCATTCACTCATCGATTAGATGTGTTTTAAGCTCATTGTTTTTGTTGTCTGCTGTTTTCAGCATAAAATATTTAATACCTCAATATTATTAAACCACATCGCACCCTCTGTCGAATTGATGATGCAAAGGTGAACCATCTGATACAAATAATCGTCGCATAATGTAACAATTTGGAGCATTTGTGTTTCACACGGTAGTGTGTTGACATAAATTAGGTGAGGTGGTAAATGAGTGCACCGTACATAATAATATTGTCTTGGCCATCTTTGTGCCAAAAATTATCAAAGTTGGTAGAAATTTGACAAAGTTATGCCAAAAAACAATTCTGACTGTTTTTTTTGAGACACAGTGTACACTATGTATATATTGTAAGCCAATGATCATTTTGTAGGTGGTTCAACTGACTGACAGACTAAACATACCCGAATGCAAGTTGGCAGTCTTGAGTACGTCCCAGTTGTTAGAACGTCCACAGCACACGGCAGTGAAAAACACGGCAAACTGCAACCAACAGAAGCAGTCATCATAGCATCTAACAAAATACAATACGTAACACAGAAAATCATAATAAACAAAATACAGTAAGTGACTAAAAAATAAAATATTAAACAGGTATGATGAAGAAATACATGTAAATGCTTGATGGTTACTGTCATTATTTAAGGTGCACCATCTACGAAAATTCTCTATCTCACTTTGTTTGCATTTAGCCGTAACAAGCCCACACTTCTGAAAAAAAAAACTTCTGGTAAAGCTGTTCCAGAACAGTCACAACGAAGACCTTGAAAATGACTGTAACAAACTTAAATAGGTAAGCCACTAACCACACCCAAGAATAAACCTGGTGAACATCAATAATGCAAATCCCCCCCACCAAACTAGCTTCAGTTAACAACATCAAAAAACACACAACAAAGCAAAAGAACCACTTTAGAATCATTCAGGAGCAACATAAGAAAAATACATGGTGTTTCATAAAAAAGGACCCCTTTTTATTTTTTTCATAACTCACTCAAATGATGATCAGTTTACACAAAATTCGTACTAGTTGTAGCTAGAGAAATACTAATTCAAAATATTGCAGCAAAATACAACAGTTAATTAAACATTCTTTGCTACTTGTGACGTAACGCTGACATCATAATGTGTCACGGGTACAAGCTTGATAGTCTCAAATGGTACTGTCAGTTGCTGCCCTGCTTCGATGGTAAACTTAATCTGGTTCGCTAATGAAAAACTGTTTATCGTGTCAACACTAAGCAACATGGAAACGTGAAAAAGGCATCTGCAATCCAAAAATGCAACCATTTTGCAAGCTCGATGTGCTAGTGCACTGTCATGCTTGAACATGTAAAAGTCCAATTATCCCCACAGACAAGTAAATGCAATTGCTTTGCACGTTTTTGTGGCTGTAACTGTAAAACTTCAAATATTCGTCAGCAGCAAACCAAATTTTTCACCATCGGAGCAGGGTAGCAAGTGACAGCACCAGTTGAGACTATCAAGCTTTACCCGTGACACATTCTGATGTCAGCGTTACATCACGACTAGCAAACAATATTTAATCAACTGCCATATTTTGTTGCAATATCTTGAATTAGTATTTCTTCAGCTACAACTGGTACAAATTTTGTGTAAATTGATTATCATTTTAGTGAATTATGAAAAAAACAAAAAGGTCCTTTTTTATGAAACACCGTGTATATTAGAACATCAATAAGTACGTGACAGTCTATAAAAAGCTTCCTTGGCCTTCGTTTTATCATAGTTTAGTCCTGCCAAGATCAGACAAGACAGATATTCTATTACTGCATTACGTGTGTTAAGTTTAAACTGCTGTTTCTCCACTGCTTTCTGGCGCAGAGCTGGATTTCATGTAGGAGTCATGACATAATCAGTAGCAACCGTCAAATTTGCAATTTTTTTACTGTCCTTACAATTTTACAACAAATATAATACATAAATACCGAGCATAAACAAGTGTTTCACGAGCCATTCGTGCCAAGTTGTCTGCGGTGTTGATCAGCAGCATTTCCTGCTGATGGAGAAATGACAAGATTCTCTACAGATACACATGAATACATCAGATGCCATTGTGTCACCAACGAAATCATCCAACGATAACACAAAAAGCAACTTAAGCCAACGTCATGTGATGGTTAAGATCATATAATTCAGTTATGCGGGAATGTCTACTTTAGTTGGTTTGTCACACACAATTATAACTCAACCCAACTGAGCATGCAGATCTAATACTTCCAAGCCACAAATGTTCAACAAACTAGCGTTGCAAAAAGTCCAACAAATGTCCATTTGTTTTTGCATGTGTTGCACTTTGTTCTAGAATGTATGATATACAAAAAATGAATTATAATAACATGATACAAGTGATCTGCTAATGCAAACGTGAACGTGCGACAGCCGCAGTGCATGTTTGAAAGGCCAGTAAAACAAAGTCTAGTTCAGTCGCCAGAGGCCGCCAGGCGCCAGACGATCCACGGCTATAGTGTCTATAGTGTTTTATTTAATTTTACTCACCAGATGGCGCCATTATGTCGCTCTGCTAACATCGTATTGCCTGGATCTCGCAAATTTTGCCTACCCCTCTCTCATTTACTGCTTCTGTTCAGGATGACCCTCTTCGAATTCATGGAAAAGCTTTACAGTTCCTGGAACTAGAGTCTTCCGGGCAGCTGATGGTGAAAATTTGGTCATCCTAGCTCGCACTGTTTTTGACTGATCCACCCGTGTGATGGACGGAGGGATGGATAGACAGACGGATGGACAGAATTGCGATGGCTAAAATGCGCTATAGCAGTACCTGCTGTCGAGCGTAAAAACTGCATATTATCATCATCATTTCTTATCACAGAACATGACAGCACAAACTACATAGTAAACACAAAAGGAAGAAAACGTACAATAAGTGTGCAATAAACAACGTAACAGCACAACAAACAGCCGAGGTCAGAAGTGACATCATCAGCAGTAGCAGACCTACCCCACACTTGTTGACTTTGCTGGCACTGTTCATCCACTTGACCAGCGCTAACAGGCGAACAAACAGCTGCCGAGTACGACTTGCAAACTGCACGATCTCAATTTTTCTACCAACAGTGCAGCAACAGCAACTGACAACATAGCTCACTGATAATTGTTACAATGATACACTCACATGCAGTTTTTGATTTTAAAAAAAACCTCTCCCCCTCAGTTACTCCAGGAGCCTTAAATAAACCAACTTAAAAATAGCTTGAAAAAAGATCAGACTTAAACAAAAAGGACTGACTGTTACAAAGAATCTTAAGTGTTAAAACCTTTAAAAAATTATTACTAACTCACACATAAATAAACAGCTAACTTGCATAGAACACTAAAAGATTTTGGTTAAATTCCTAAGAAGTTTTATCAATTATACTCAGGTTAGGCTGTGTGCTTGTTCTGTGTCCAAACAAGGGTATAAAAGTACAACAAGAAATTTGAGCTAATGCTCACGAGATGTGCGAAAGCTTATAGTAGTTCCTGTATGCAAACTGTCAGTCTATCTCCAGCCACTTCATAGTAGTTCATTCTTAAAGTTTGCGCTGCAGCCGAAGATAGCAAAAATCAATAAAAACCCCTTATTTTGGAAGCTAAAAGTCTTTCAAAGTCATCAATGTTGATACGACTAAAAAGCTCATCACTAGTGCTTGTTGTGATAGGTAGCATGCCCACGTCTACCTGCAACCATTTTCACAAAAGACTGGCCAACAATGGCAAAATAACAATTTTTACGAAAGTACCGCTCTTTGATGCCCTCGTGCGCAGGTTTCCTTGAACCTAGAAAATAAACTTAAACTGTTGAAATCTACGTTCAATACTAAAAATTTCATATGCAGCTTTTCTATGTCTGTCTCAATTGGTTTTGGCGCAATTCGCTCTTAAAATGTGCCTCGCAACCTGAAATCGCTAAAAAATCCATAAAAACCCCTATTTTAGTGTTCAAGGTCATCCAAGGTCATTGAATTTGATGGCAATCGAGAGTCAGTGTACGACTTCCTATTTGTATTCGCACCATTTCTGAGATACAGTGACTCATTGGCTAAAATCACAAATTTTTCCCACCCCCCTCTCATTTAGCGCCCTCATTCAGTGTGACCCCCTTTGAATTTATAAAAAAGCTTACGGTTCCTGAAACTGGAGTCTTCCAGGCAGCCGACGGTAAAAATTTGATGATCTAGATTGCAGCGTTTTTCACTGATCCACACGTGTGACAGACAAACAGACAGACAGACAGATGGACAGACAGAATTGTGATGGCTAAATACGCACTGAAAGCAGTAGCTGCTTTCGCGTGTAAAAACTACAATATAATGCATCAACATCTACTGAATAATGAAATGTAAAACAAAAATAATTCATAACCACGAAACACTAAATAATTCTTCAAATATAGCAACAAAATGAAAAAAAATTTAAAAACTAGACAACTAATGACCACACAATTCTTTAGACCTACCGTTCCATGTCAGTCTTTCTTTGCAAACTGCAGAACACATTACAACAGTATTTGCAAAAACCAATTCAACAGTACAACTTCGCATTTAGGCAGTTTCACTGTAAGTCAACGGTAGTCAGTTTGCAAAATAATCAGTTGAGTACAATAGTACATGCCATATCCTTTACCATTCTGCACTGAGAAACTGACAAAATTTTCAAAATTAATTTTTTTTATTACTTAAACATTTTTTCATTGTCAAATAACGTGCATTAATTCTTTAACACGTTAATTAATGCGCTAATTTGACAGCTCTAAAACTGGCAAGAGAGTGCGAGCGAGAGTCACACACATCTTTAGCTTTCATCAAAACAACTCAGTGTGCTACAATAAAACACTTACAGCTCAGAGAGAACAGTCAGCTCCTGGTATGTCCGCTGGACAATAAAATCCATCAGCATTGAGAGCGGTATTGTGCCGCCCATGGTCTGCATGCCGACGGGCATCAGAGACTGGCTGGAGATTGGAGGCATCACAGGCATGCCAATGTGCTACTTCTTCCCCAGCTCCAACTGCAATACAAATCAAACACAAACATAAGTGCTAGATTAAAGCTGGTTAGAATTAAAAGTTGAAACGATGAATCTGCAAACATATTCACATCGGAAGTAAACATGCAGGCATCTAAAAAACGAGAACGACCTTATTTAGATCTTCAGACTTAGGTGTAGAATTAGGGTTAGGGTCAGGGTCAGGGTTAGGGTTAGAGTTAGAGTTAGGTTTAGGGTTTGTAGTCGCATTCAACCGCAATTAAAATAACTAAAATCCAGTAGATCTTAGATCTTCAGACTTAGGTGTAGAATTAGGGTTAGTTTTAGCGTTAGGGTTAAAGTTAGGGTCAGGGTTAGGGTTTGTAGTCGCATTCAACTGCAATTAAAATAACTAAAATACAATACGATCGGTGTCACAATTGTTCTCGGTTGATAGACACTTGAAGTAAACAGCCGTGACGTGCAGATTGCATTGCAAGCACATGTACGATTTGTTGCAAAATAGTGTTAGAAAAGCGTGAAACAATCATAAATATTTCTTCATTTTCGGACTTTAGACATCTTTGGCAATTGATTAACGTGAGTGAAATTGGAAATTTGCAGGTAAGTTATTATACTGTTTCGCCATACCAGTAGTTTCTTGACTTCGCAAACATTCCTAAACTTCATCTGGTAGACACACTGCTACAAGACAGTCAAACCTTGCAATAGACCTGCTGTTGGGGCCTACAAATTAGCATAGATAGATAACTGCTTTCTCGAGATCTGTATAAATGACATCAATTCTACCTCCTGATTCTAATCAGCGAATCAACCGGGAAGCGCAATAGCAATGGGACAAAAAAAAAACCAGACACCATTCAATTAACCCCCCAAAACAATCACAAACAAAGTGATCGCCCAGTTAATCAAAACAACAACACTGCTATTAATCAAAAAGTACATCTCACAAATGGGTCGGTTTAATCTGCTGAGCTGAGCTGATCCGCTGATCTATTTTCTCAACCTCTGATTGGTCGGTGACGGTAACGTGATCCAAATTTAGATCAGCAGATTAACAACAACAACTTTCTTCAACCGTTATGGTTGAAGGAATATATGTGCATGGTTATCTCGAGATTTTGTTAAAGACTAGTCTGCCTGAGTGTCTTTGATAACAGTTGTATATTGATAATAATTGCATTATTGATAATATATGCTTCTATGTCGGTTTTTCTGTACAGCGTTCCATGTTGAAAATATTTCCAGTAAAACTGGGTTCTTTAGCACATTATTTTTGTGTCAGTGATACTTTATCGATCTTTTTCTTCAGCCATCATACGTGGCTTCTCATTTTGCTGAAGGAATATATTTTTATGGTTTTGTCAGGATTTTATGTAAGACTGATCTTTCACTGTGTATTTGATAGTCGGATTTTGTTCTA
>Ga0209367_1003687_pt1 | contig 20930 bp, 15 predicted proteins | sample WorMetLIZISLAND2_FD_187412 | JGI IMG/M metagenome (GOLD analysis project Ga0209367, IMG submission 187412) | Marine gutless worms symbiont microbial communities from Max Planck institute for Marine Microbiology, Germany - Olavius geniculatus... ...
GATTATAAGTGTCGGATATTGCCGACGTTACAGTTTTATTGATGAGTGTTAGTTTTACACAGAATGAAAAAAATAGTGATTAATAATAATTTTTCTTTACTGCGTCTGGGCTACACTAATTTTGCGGCAGATGTACAAAGAAAAAATTCGTTTCTTATAAACATTATCGACAAAAAAATCTATGAAATACCACTAATTGTATAGAATATATGCTAGTTTCTTCCTACATTTCGCCTGTCTTTTTTTGCCCATAGGCCCTATGCGTCAATCGTATTGCATTAGGGTTGGGCAAATTAGTTAATTACAGCACGATCTGCCGTCCAGTTGGGTTGCACGACACAGCAGTATAATAACGGTGACATTAGCACAGTTAAGGCAAGACAAATGTCACGCATACTGGTTTCTGGCGTTTAACATTTTGCTGAATATGTGTCGGTCACAGACTGATTATTTTCGATTATTCTCTTCGGATTTTGGCGTTTTATAGTCAAAAAAGTCGTAATATTAGAGTAAAGTAGGCTTCTGTATATTATTTTGTTTAAAAAATGTACAAAAACGAAAATATGCACCAAAGATTCGTTCTCTGTAACAATTGAGGTGCTAAATTTTTGGGTATATTATTTTATCTGCAGTAGGGGTATGCAGATTAAGCAGTAAATTAACGCACAAGGCTGAACACTAATTTAGTAGCTTAGACGTATTTTTACCACGGAAAATGTTGTTAGAATACAATCATACTGGCTCATAGATAGGGACATATAATTATAATATTGTGCATTCTTTCATAAATTTCTGCACAAATTTTGTTTCTGTGTCTGGACGTATAACATTGATACCCGGACATACTTTTGCAACGTTTCCGTGACGACGTTTCAGAAATCTTTTGCTATCGACTAAAACGTCGCATTGTAGGCGCATTTATTCAGTACATTGCGCGCTCAACCGTATATTAGCGTCACGTCGAGGATAGAAGACTATGAGTTCACTTAGGCACCGTAGTTAGAGTTCGCAGGTCATGTCAAAAACTGTAACCTATCGACAGTGATGTATCATTAAGTACGTCATAAATGCTGCAGTGATGTTTGATCCCCCAAGAGTGTACATGTAGACACCCTTTTAAGGATAAACCTAGAGACATTCTTGATCGTGAGAAATCGTTACTGTAAAGGACATCTAAGTTCTTGCCTGCATATTCGTTAGGTTCAGCGTACTATTTGTCGATTTTTATGCGTTTATCAATCACATAATTATCGTAATTAATCTTAACAATCGACGTAGCATAAATACTGCTTCAATTTCTGCGTATAAAAATGTAATAATTATCGTTCGTTAGCGGATATTGTACGTACGAGTAACTGTGTACGTTTTTGATGTTTTAATTTGATTCTAATTGTCCCGAACGCACATGTATTTTGACTGATAGTGATGATGCAGTTGTAATATTTACAGATTACATTATATGCAGTATGCTGTGTAACGTTTGGCAGCGTGAAAAAAATCGCTTTAGCAGCCACTCGTTTCCTTAATTGCCACTGCCATTTGATTCCCGGGAAATTTTGTTTTGAGTTCGTTATAGAAATTTTTTTGGCAAAATCAAAATTTGATTTCTGTGTGACAATCCTAGCAACTTATGCAGACAGTTATTTTAACAGTTTTCGAGCTCCGCAAATTGTAATTTTTAAAATTATTTTTAGTTGAAATGCGATTGCGTTGACTGAAATACATTTCGACATGTTCGTTGTTGTAGAACGCTGATTTTGTCAGCCCACATTTTTCGCGTACCTTGATACTATACAGTAAGGATAATGATTTGCACTTTTAAACTGATAGACAAGCTGTCAGTTTAATTTAGCACACAGACTAAAAAGAACTGAAATATTAAAAAAAATATTTTAAATAGAAATGATACGACAGAAACTGAAATGGAAATAAAACCTAAAAACATCTTGGATCAGAAAAACTGAAAAAGAAAGAAATAACGATAACTAATACTAGAAGAAACTGCATCTAGCAAAAACCGTAGGCAAGTTCAGATATCCGTGTCGTTCTTTGATTCTGTCAAGGTTAATCTGCAGAAAAGATTTCGGTGGAATGACGACATTATTGGCAAAAATACATTGTGTTCGGTAAAAAAGTAAACCCCTAAACATCTACAATAGAAAAATCAAATCCAAACGAATCTAAATAAAATTCTGTACACTAAATTCCGAGTAAATTGCTGAAACGAGTACCAAATTTCGTTGAAAAATATTACTTCTTAGCAAAGTCATTAATTGTTAAATATCGAAAACAAAATATCTCCGATACCAATATGGCGTTACATAAACCCTTTTGTACATTTGCGTAATTCTAACAAACAACATCTGATTCTGGCAAAATTTTGCGTCAGCAGTGCGTCATCTATTTGCGATCAACTTGCCAAATTTTAGTTAAATCTCGCAACGCAAACAATAGCTACAGCGGCTTTTATGAGGTTACCCCAAAACGCAATGTGTCGATCTACCGCAACAGTTTGTTTAATCCTGACAGTGTCCACGGCTTGCTGGGAAATTCCGCGATAAGTCTTTTAGCACCGTACCTTTTCTTTTTTTCAACAGTTTAGTTAAAGCATGATCGTTTGCAAAATACCATTTTGTTATTGTTTACGTTATTCTTCACGTTGATTGCGTCGACAAACGTCACTTCCGATCGAGCAACTGCAGTCGCCTATGTAACGCCATTGGTAACAGAGATATTTTGTTTTCGACGTTCAAGAATTAATAACTATGCTAAAAATAATATTTTTAAACGAAATTTGGTGTTTGCTTCAGCAATTTATTATGGATTAAGTGTGCGAAATTTTATTCAGATCCGTTTAAATTTGATATTTTTATTGTACATTGTCATAGTGGTTTACTTTTTTACCGGACACAGCGAATAATGCTGTAAACCTTCACTACCGGGGGTATTGAAAATTTTTAAAATGCTGTAAATAAAACGAATACACCAAATAATGTCATGTAACCCAGAGAAAACGAAGGTCTGCGGTGTATGATATATTCTGCCGGAACGTGAGGTCTCACTATAGGCCCTATATTACCTGACACATTAAATAATAGCACTTACTTGGCTCTGACATGTGCGTTTTCCGTTGCTATCATACATAAGCTTACTGCACGCGTGCTCATTCGCAAAAAATTACTCAAAATACTGCGAACACAAGAAATTCGCCAGGAGGATTATTTTTACAGGCAAGGGCTGATGTGACCCTATATCTGTAATCGAAATCTGTAGACTTTATAGTTAAAGAATAATTCGTCTTTCTTTTATAAACCCGCCTTCGTACGCTTTGACATGACGCTTGTATTATTCTTAAAAAAGTGTGAAACAGTTTTGCAAGGAATCCAAGATGAACTGCAAAATCGCAGGAGCTTATCGAGCTAAATTTATAAGAGTGTTTAAGAGTGATTTTTTTTACTTTTGGGTCATAATTATTTATCAATGGGAAAGCGCCGAATCCTTCTTAGGTAATTTGACGGGTGTGGTTCAAAACACCGCGCAAACAGAAGATGTAAATGTTGAAAACGGCCTCTATTTACCGTATGTGTGTAACGGCTTCGTATTACGTAGCCAAGAAGATTTTTTGTTAGTTTTTTGCGTAATGTGAGTTCCAATTGTACGTCTGTTCTGCACACTAACGATGGTGCTCTTATAGGGTGTTTACACGATCCAGCAAACATCGAGCAGACGTCAAGCAAACGTCGAACAAACATCGAGCTGGCTCAAGCAGGCCTATTGGATCCCCGCCCATTGGCTCAAATGTAGGCCTAGGCTTAGGCTCTTAGCCCACAGCTGATCACATGTTATATAGGCTTTCCAATTACAACCCGCCCGCCGTTCTAATTAGCATGCTAATTACCACAGAACGTCCAGCTAGCTGCTCGATGTTTGCTCGATCGTGTAAACACCCTATTACTTTCACTGACGATGGCGGCACATCGTTCGTTACTTTGCCGTGTATATTATTGTAATAACGTCACGTTTCGGAAGGTAGTCGCCGACTCGGTGGTTGGACTATATGGGCCTACCGTAATTTGTTATTTTATTGCGGTAGCTATGCAAATCAGCAGCATGCTTCCATTGTTTGGCATGTTTGTCTTTTCGTTGTCGTGAACTGAAGTCCTTTTCTGTTTTGTTTCTGCAATCTCCTCAACTTATTTATTTTTGTACCCACCACCAACTGAATAGTAACGCCACCCTACTGCAAGTACGAATCAGATCCTGACAGATATTTCAGCTTTCATCTTTTCACGCCAGTTATTCTAGTGGTTTAAAGAGCAGTTTCATTTCTTTTTCTTAATCCCCAAAATTTGATCTAAAACGTCTAATCCTGTACTGTTTTACTAACTCTTAATTTCGTATCTATTTTCATCACTTATTCCGACTAGGTTTATGGAACGAGTAGATATTTTGTTTTTTTTGTTTAATCGATCGTTTTTCGTGTATATATTATACTTATAGGGCGCACACATGGTGCAAATGATTGGATTATTAATGGAGTCTGTATAAGCCGCATTGACACTGTGTAAACTGTAGTCTTTAATGCGACAACGAATAGGCCGGCATTCGTGTTTGTGGAGTGACATTATTAGTTGCGATTAATTGCATATTTGATGGTATATTTGCGCAGATTATTCGAACAATCACACGATTATATGCATACCTGTCGGTTTGTCGTTATTGTGCGCCGTCTTTTTAGGCAGCACTAAGATTCTTGCCCCTCCGTTTGTATTTCCATCTGTCCCACACGTGCTTCTTACTCGAAGACAAACAAGAATAGCCCAACTAAGCCCAACTAACGCAAATGGGAACGCGCAACAGCGGTGCGTGTTTGAAAGCCCAGTCGCCAGAGGGCGCCAGACAACCGGCGGCTAATTATCCATAGTGTTTTACTTGGACTCACCAGAGGGCGTGACCTGGCTCGCTTTGCCAACGCCGTATCGGCTGGAAATCGCAAATTTTCCCTACCCCTCTGTCATTCAGCGCCCTCGTTCGGGGTGATACCATTCGGATTTGTGGGAAAGCTTTACGATTCCTGAAACTAGAGTCTTCCAGGCAGCCGACGGTGAAGATTAGGTGATCCTAGCTTGCACTGTTTTTGACTGATCCACCTGTGTGACGGACGTACAGACAGACAGAATTTCGGTGGCTAAGACGCGCTTTAGCAGTACCTGCTGTTGCGCGTAACAGCATAGAAAAATCAGAATTGGAACGAACGTTTTTGAGGTGAAGAGTGATCGGTCATAATTATAGTTATTGAGCGTTCGTCTGCATGATGTGTCGGCACTGGGTCGATGTGTGTTTCTAGTTATGACGGATTTTTGTATAAATTTATCGTTTCGCGCGGTTTTGCGGATATTTTGCGAATATCTATCGTCGTCACGGCTTTGTGAAAATTATTGTTGATGACCTTTGGTGATGGACGTTTAGGAAAGTATTCGAAATCGATCAGTTGGTGTTGATCGGACATGGTTCTGTAACAGAGATAGGTCTGTAGTTCAGCTGGCGAAAGAGTCCCGGTGTAAGGTGCAAGACAAAACAACGTGTGAGTGTTTGTGTTCGACTGATTTTCCTCTGATTGTAATGTATTCGATTGATTCTGAACTACTGATTAAAAGTTACAACTGCACGCGTCGTAACCGTGTTAGTTCCGATGAAATAACGTAGGACTACAGAAAATAACGTAGACCTACAGGACACACGTTCGTACATTGAAGATATGAAAAAACTACAAAACTAATAATTTCGTACTTTCGTAAACAGTCTTTAGTCTGTCAGTGGCCGATTTCAAAACTTTTTCACTGGCACACGTCACTCAGCAGTGATATTGCAATAACATGATCATTAAATAGCTCTCTACATTTGAAATATAGCATCAAATGCTTTGTTTCACGAGATATTTTGGGGAGTAGGCTAGTATAGAGTACTCCAGAGTGTGTCAGTAAAAAAAATTCAAAATTTCAGCAAATAGTCTTATTTTAAAAAAATAAAGCAAAATAAAAAAATAAAAAAAATAAAGCGAATAACAACAGTAACAACAACCGTAATAAATAAATACTTTGATAAATTAACTAACAATCACAACGATAACTTCACGTGCGGATGAACAATATCTAAACCATTACATTTATTATCCAGCTAAAAAGTTTCACTACGTTTGGTGTGAGAGTTTGCTAACGTCACAATAATAAATCAAAGTTGTTTTCTATAATTTGCTTCACGGCTCGCGTTTTCCAGTTAGAATGTTTGCACGTTGTGAAGCGCGTTCCAGTAATTCGATTTATCTAAAGCCAAGCTCGGTCAAGTTTTGAGCAAGTTTGGAAGTTCTGAGCAGGCCAAAAAATAACGGAATTTGCATCAGTGCAGCTCTGATACAAGCCGAAAACTTCCGCATTTTGTAGGCTAAAATGAATGAGAAGTTTGGCTGATTTTACGCTGCACGCATTTATTATTCTATTATCACATACTCAATGCGATGTCTTATTTATGAGCAAATCTCACGCGCACCAAAACTGATCGCATTTCGACCGGCTTAACGATCATCGTGATCCAGATCAAGAAATGTGAAACGGAAATCTTCACTTACTGCAGCTGCGAATAAAACATGGCGGAGGTTTAGACTTTCTTTAGTGATTTCAATTTGCTGACACTCACAGCTCTATAGTTTTGTGCCTACGCCTGTGGTTATTACAATATACGGGGTGGCGCAGAAAAAAGAGAAACAATTCATTTTCACTCTTTATACGCGTGCGAAAATCTACCGTATTTATACAAGCAATGACTATTTTTTTGAAAAAGTGTTAGGCGTAATGGAGACTAATAGTTCCAGACCGCACGATTGGTCTGATATCTACGGAAACATGCATGTAGCCTACGTTCCATTTTTTGTCTATACGCCACCCCATAATAAGTCAGTGGTGTTTTTGAGACATGTGAGGCACAAAGGGTGTAATCTATGCAACTGTTCATTGTTTTCGCTGCTAATTCTGTCACTGGCTTGCGTAGAATTCAGTTGCAGCTGTAGCGGCAGCTACAGAATGGCTGTAGATTTTCCTCGTCTGTTCTGGTGTGTTTCAGATGGTACCGAGAACAGAGCACGCACCTGCTGTAACAGCTGGTACTCAACTGTTGTGTTTTCTTCACTGTCAGACGAGTCAATAAGCTAACAATTTGACCTGTGTGAACATTAGCAAAGTATCAGTGGTCAAGTAATAACAGTAAACTAACACGGTGTTTCATAAAAAAAATATGGCATCCGTTTGATTTCTTCCCGAACTCAGTCGAATGGATAAATTTAAACTAAAATTTTCACAGCTGTAGCTGAACAAATAAAAATTCAAAGTGTTTAGACAGAATTTGATTCATTAGGTAAATATTCTTTGCTAGTCGTGACGTAACGTTGATGTCATGAAATGTATTGTGACTACAAGCTTGCTCGTCTCAACCGGTGCTGTCAGTTGCTGCATCCATAGCTAGTTAGCTATCCTACTTCGAGGGTGAACTTCGTCTGGTTCACTAATAAAAACATTGAAGCAAGTCGGGAAATACGAAGTCGGTGGTCTCGCGAGAGCACTCTGTGCAGTGGCTTCTATCCCTATACCTGGTGGGCGCAACTTGCGCCCAGTGAAAAATAGAGGCAAGTTTTGATAACGTTGTAGATCAAAACTTGCCCCTATTTTTCACGGGGCAGACTACACCTTAACAAAACTCCCCTTTTATTTTTTTACTTTCCCCTATTTTATATGTGCCATTGCTATAGCGAAGCATGGGACAGATTATAAAATCACTTATGCCATTCTGTCAGTCTGTCTGTAAACACTCCTACGGCCGCAAATGTAATTCGATTTTGATGAAATTTTGCACAGTGATTTGGGGCCCGAAAAGTAAAATCGAGTTTGTTTCTGGTAAAAATCTGATAACTCCTTCCCCTATTTTACGCAAATTTTTAAAAATTTGCATTACGGCCTATGGGGACTTTAAGGCGGTATAACTTGGTCCCCGTAAAAGATAATTGCGCGCTGTGTTTACCTACACCCCTATTTTCGGGGTCGGGCAATATTACGGTGTTATTTAAATTTACCCCTTTCAAACCCTGTTGCCATAGCAACCATTTAAAAGTTGCAAAATTTTGCATTACAGCCAATGGAGATTTCACAGCGGTATAACTCGGTCCCCGTAAAAGATAATTGCGCGCTGTTTGCACCTATCCCCTATTTTTGGGCTCGGGCTATTCGATAGTGTCATTTAAATTTCTCCCCTGCCAACCCCTGTTGCCATGGCAACGGATTTTAAGACAAAAGTGACTATAACTCGGCCCCCGGGAAAGATAATTGCGCGCTGTTTGCACCTGCCCTCTATTTTCAGGTCCGGGCTATCCGACGGTGTCGTTAAAATTTCTTCCCTGCCAACCCCTGTTGCCATGGCAACGAATTTTGAAACAAAATTGACTATAACTCGGCACCCGCAAAAGATAATTGCTAGCTGTTTTCACCTACCCTCTATTTTCGGGCCCGCCTTATCTGATGGTGTCATTTGAATTTTTTCCCTGACGACCCTTATTGCAATGGCAAAGAATTTTGAGACAAAAATTGACTATTACTCGGTCTCCGTGAAAAATAATTGCGCGCTGTTTGCACCCACCCGCATATTTTCGGGCCCAGGCTATCCGATGGTGTCATTTAAATTTCTTTTCTTACGACCCTTGTTGCCATGGCAACAAATTTTGGGACAAAATTGACTATAACTCGGCCCCCGTGAAAAATAATTGTGCGTTGTTTCCACATACACCCATATTTTCGGGCCCGGACTATCCGATGGCGTCATTTAAGTTTCTCGCCTGCCGACCCGTGTTGCCAAGGCAACGAATTTTGGGACAAAATTGACTACAACTCGGCCCCCGTGAAAGATAATTACGCCCTGTTTGCACCTAGCCCCCTTATACGCAGCTATTAGGCTATAGAGCGTGACAATGGGACAGATACCTCGTTCCACAGAACGTACTTCTAGTTCAATCTGCACCTTTAAAAAACTCCCCTCCCTATTTTACTTCCCTTTATTTTTCACTGGGCAATCTACACCCTTAACAAAACTCCCCGTGGCTCTTATTTTTTATTTTCGCTTATATTTTACTGGGCAAACTACATCTTTAACAAAACTTTTGCTGACGGGTGGAAGCCCAAAATGGAGGAAAAAACTGGAGTCAGAAATTAGGGGAAACCTCAGCCCAAAACTGGGGGAAAGTTGCGCCCGATTTTGATTCCAGATTTGGGGGGATAGAAGCCACTGACTGTGTGCTGGTGCACTGTCTTGCTGGAACGTTCAAGAGCCTAACTGTCCCCCATAGGAACTTAAAGGCGATCGATTTAAGGCGTTCCGACGTCGAAAACGATACTGCCACGGTCAGCAAAATATCCCTCGCCGTACGTACTTTTTTACCGAACTGCAACTGAAAGCACAGAAATATAAAGACGACGTATTAAAACACAAATATAAAAAACGTTCCAGAAAAAATTTAAAACGTTAAAAACGTAAAAAAAACGTTCAAAAACGTTGATAAAATACGTTAGCCCTAATTTGTTCAACTTCTTGCTTATAACCCAATGATTTAAGTGCAATATAAATAAATAAAGAAAAATTTTACTTATTTTTTTATTTAACTGTGTGGTCATAAAACCAGGTATCATTAGACTAAGTAAATAAACTACCACTACTATAGCTTATTAATTCGTTTCAGTGACTTTAAAAATGCTTCTGGACGTCTTGGTAAAAGTTTTCAAATTTTAATGAACGTTTTTGAAAAAAAACGTTAACAAACGTAAAAACGTTTTTACATCTGTGTATTAAAGCTTACGTGTGTTACGTGACGAAAGACGGCAAATGTGTTCGTTGGACGAAATACGTGGTTAGACCGGCGACTGAGACTGCCGCCACCACGGTAAACAATTGATGCGGAGTGTACAGAGACGCCATCAATGAAGACCGTGCACCGCTCCACAGAAACGCGTATTCACTCGTCATTAGAACTACAACCACACAACTAAGCTCCAAAGGATTTTGCCGCCAAAAATGCAATTTTTCGTTTCTTAATAAGTGCACAATTCGTCAAAAATGTTGCCAAAAATCGCGAATTTCGCCAAATTTCGCCATCCGAAAACAAGACTTTTTAGCAGTGCATAATTGTAACTGTTGTTAGCTAATTTAATAAAGTTTATTTTATTTTATAAAGTCTTGCCAAAACAGTTTCGAGGCTTTTGATTTCTACTTATCTTTTCGTTTGTCAAAAAAGCAAACTTTGTTAAAAACTTTGCCACAAATCCCAAATTTTGCCACTTTTCGCCATCCGAAATCGAGTGTTTCGTATGATAAATAGGCTTCAAAAAATTTTGCCGCCAAAAGTGCCATTTTGCGTTTGTCAGAAAGCAAAAATTTAGCAAATCTCGTCAAAATTCGTCAAAAATCATTATTATCGTCACGACCACCAGTTTTCGTCATTTCGTCAGTTTTTGGTCAGAAACGAAATCCTCTGAAGCCTACACGTAACACTCCACCGTATTTAAATTACAGCCAGCTAGCATTGCTACAATTTTCACAATAATTTTCGGCTGCAGTCGTGCGTCATAAACCAAACGACGGTGTAGTCTGTCAGATCTAATACCCCGTTTACACCATCAAGCAATCATCAAGCAAACATCGAGCAAATGTCGAGCAATTAGAGCACACATGTATTTTGAATGCATTTGCTGGATGTTTTCTAGATGATTGTTCGATGTTTGCTTGGTCGTGTAAACGGGATATAAGCGTCGTTTAAGTACCCGACTATACCGCACTGTCTGGAGTGGTATGAGTTCGTACTGAGTACTAGTTTATTCACTCCAGCAGTGTGGCATTTAGTACACACACAATACAATAAACTCGCTGGTTATATCAATTATTGTTAAACATTCTATTGGTAGCCATATGCTTCCGCCTACCAACGACGCCGTAGGCGGGACAGAAAGTTTTTAAAGTTTAAAGTTTTTAAAACTTTCTAACCGACGCTGCTAATTTCGGACAAAATTTCGACAGACAACAGCAAATTTCCGACAGAAAATATTACGAGTACTCAGAATTTCAATTTTGCCTTTAAATTTTTTGCCAAATTGGTGTTTTTTTGCACCGCACGATATCCCAGAACCCGACGCAAAGACTTTTTGCAGAATTCGGTTGACATTTGAAATTAAATCTGGAAAATCGAGAGTTAAGTTCAAGGGATACAGTTCATAGACAGGAAAATAACGGACAACTAAAAAACAGAATTAGACTGAAAAATAGAAGACGAAGACTAGAATTATAGAAAATTCAAAAATTCAGAATTGGTGCAGTAAAATATACGCAGACAAAAGCTTGACACGAAAAAAGAAAAATATATATATATAATAATAATATTCCGGCCGCTGACTGCACGGACTGACGATCGTACCCACCTTTGTATTTCGTAGTTAATTTTTAGGCTCCCTCGGGAACGGAGTACCGAGGGTTAAAAAAATAATAATAACAATAATAATAATAATATTTTAAATATTTTAACGTTTTTAACTTTTGTTTTCAACGCCCGGGCACCTTTACTACCGGAGGTAAAAAATAATAATACATTTGTATAGCGCCGTAGTGCCGTAGCTTCAGATGCGCTATAATTATAGAGTGCTATCAATAAACTGAGTTGAACAATCACCAAAATTACACATTATCGTCGACAATATGCAAAAGTAAACGGCGAAAGTCTGAGACAAAAATGCATGATGTGGCGGAGCTTACATCTGACACATTTAAATTGTTCGTCGTCGGGGCACTGAAGACAGACGAGTGACTCGGCGCAGTAACGTAGTTCATTGATCTCATCACAGACCGCTCCACTCGGCAGGTCGATCAGTGCTGTATACCAGTAAACCAACACACATACATCGAGGTTAGACGGTTGAATGTTACCTCTTCATGGGAGAAAAACCTATCGCAGGGTACGGAGCGTCACCTGCCACATGGGATCACACACCTGCCACCCGACACAGGTGAAACGTACGTGTCTTGCGGTAACTCCCTCTTCTTCCCACTAGCCAGACAGGTCGGTACTCGATTTACCAACCCCGCAGGGATAGAAGACTGAGTTGACCCTGGTAATTGCTTACCTGTCTATCGAAGCACTTGATAGTGAGTGACCCGACCGGGAGCCGAACCAACGACCAAGCAATTGTAGGCCTAAGTTGGATGTCCTAACCGTTACATTACCAAGTCACCTATAGCCAACCTCCCAAACAAGCAGTTTTCCCGAGATGTGTGCTATTTTCTGGAAGTTTTGGCGTTCTGAGGTTAAAACTGGCACATTGATTACTTCAGTCCAGATCCCAAACATTATGCTAATTCAAACTAAGCTTATCACTGAAAATTATTTGATCTTGCTGTCGCAAAGAAATAACGCGAGATTGCTCGGGCAGCGCAAAATTTTGCCCATGCATTTTATATCAAAATGGCACAACATTTAGTGACTGCGGACAGGCAGTGACATAAACAACTTTACGGCCGTGGGGAAATGACAATTTAGCTGAAGAAGACTAAATAGCGGAGCTGCGTAGGCCTATGCGGAAACGGCGACTGCAGGCCTACACAGCGATTTCAGACGTCAAATAAACGCAGCTGACAAATGTTCTGCGCAGCGACAGAAAAGCACAATTAACTGTTCTATGAGACGGCGATCTTCCTGCGCGCAAGAATATACTCTCTTCGACCACACGACGTGTAGGCCTACCGATCAGGGAGAACATGTCCGTGTCTTCCAGAAAACTGCGCCCATAATCCTCACCTGATCAACGTAGCATTATGCAATGCATACAGTCGTCATAGAAAGTTGGTGCAGTCAGAAACTCGATTTATTTGTCATTTATTTTTAAATTTTACTTCGTTTTAGCCTAAAATTTGCTCAAAACACCTAGTACGTCGCAATACCACTATTGGACCGTGCTCGTCGCACAGGACAGTAAGATTCTGACATAAGCAAGCACTAACAGCTGCTGTCTACTATTGCAAGGGCCCCTGAACAATTTTATACAACAAGTCACTCAATCAACTAAAAGGCCCGTGAGAGTGCATATCTCCGCCAAGTAAAATCATTTAAACATCACTACTATAACTATTACGATTACTACACTAACAACTGCACCTACATCTACAACTACACCGACAGCTCTTACTACACCTACTACTACTAAAGCATAAATCGGACTGATTGATTGATTGATCGGTGTGCACAGACACACAGACAGACAGACAGAAAAAGCGATTACTTAATCTCCACCAGTTCACTACGTTCAGCTTTGCAGAGATAATTAATCTGCAGATTTATAAAGCAAGCTACAAGCAAAGTTTTTAGAGGCGCCTGCTTTGAGTATAGGCATGCATGATCGTTCGAAAAAACATGACTTGAAGCGTCATTTAAAACACTGTGTAGTCTATCAATTTAGTAGACTATATATTAGACAGTGTTTTAAATGACGCTGCAGGTCACAGTTCTAATATTACGATTACTTACTTACTTACTAACTTAGACACTGCTCCAAACGTCGACGGAACACAGAATGGGCCCAGCTGGAGTGGCGTCGAGTAAATTAGCGGAAAGCGGTCGATCGAAATCTCGTGGTTGTTTCTATACAATTTCTTCGCTTGACCTGCGCGCTGGCTGCTCGGTCGGTTGTAATAAGGAAGTTAGACCGATACAAGTCGCTGTGCGTTACGTTAAGTCGCGGCCACGCTCTGCCGAACTGACGAATGGGCCCCGCGCTGAGTTGTGACTAAGCCGCAAAGACATACCTCCTATAGAGGCAATATAAGAGCTAAGTTGAACGATAACGTTCGTTCAGCTTACAGCCTATACTCTATTTTGTATAAAAATAGTAGGCAAACGTTGGACATTAAAAATATTAATGCCAATTTCGTATATGTTGTGTGCTGAACATCTCTCGTCTACGTCATGTTTTAGTGAGACTATCAATTTAGTCAGTTCGCACCTACGACGCCGACGCGACCCAACTCGACTGCGCAGTTGAGTCGCGTCAGCGTCGTAAGTGAGAACTGGCCATAAGTAACTGGAAAGCGGTTTTGCTGTACACTGGCCATAATAATCAACTACAGTACATGATAATTATGATGAATGATTTGTACTGAAATGGAAGGTCCTGATTATGTGATATAAATAAGTAAAATCCAGAAACAGGCGGTTGTGGGAGAGACAAAGGTCCGAGATCAGAGAAAATAAAAAAAGGAAACATCGGTAACTAAACCTAAAAAAATAAAATGAAAAAAACCCGTCCAGTTATCGTGCGTTGAGTCACTCATAATGCCTTCAGTAACGCGGCTTATATCAACAAGAAACCTCGCTGTCGCTAGGATAGCCGACCGTACTTGTTGTCAGTGACCTTCAAGATCATTCACGGTCGATGATTTTCATTTTATTTCAAAATCAATACGGACTTCCTATCAATAATCAATGGCAACCTAGGCTCTATCTTGCACCGTTTAGCCACAGTACATCCGCGACGGACAGACGGACGGCCCGTCAGACGGACGGACGGACAACAACCATGACAGCAGCTCAACCATTACTAAAGTAAAATATCAAAACACAAAAAGGCTATATATTTTGGCATAATCAAATCGAATAAAAATGGGCATGAAACGAATGTATTCGAATAAATATGACTCGTTCGTGAACCGCGCATCTCTGCACTGTACAATAACTGTGCAAGCGGTAGCAGTGAAGCAATCGACCGCAGTGCATATACATCAGGACGATTCGCTGCTAGATAACTTCTAGGAATTGCTCGCATTAATTGTGTCGCACTCGCAGTGCCATTAATCGACAAATTTCAGCCGCTGACTTCCATGTCCTTTTACCGCATGCGCCGAACACAATTACGATTACAAGAACGAAGAACGCTAGGGGGACAAAATACATGTAGTCCGAAAGGACACTAAACTATCACTGAAGATTATTTGATGTTACTGTCGCGAAGCAATAATGTCAGATTGCTTTAAGGCGTAAACATTTGGTCCATATAATGCCAGAATTGCACAATTGCACCCAGGGTTATAGGGTTATGATTAGAATAGTGATGGGAGTATAGGACTATAGGAATAAATTGCATTTTCGGTTATTATGGCAACCCCTAGCTATGGCGAACCGAAACCTGACCACATTCAGAGTGACCAGTCATTGCCATAAGTTAGCCCACACCCGTGTCCAGACCAACGTTGATGAGTGTTTGCTCTTCCATCGGCGCGCCTTTGAAGCGTATCATTTTTATTATCTGTCCCATTGCTATAGCACAGCATGAAACAGATAATAAAAATCACTTCTGTCACGCTGTCATTCTGTCTGTAAACACTCTTACGGCAGCAATTTGGATTCAATTTTGATGAAATTTTGCACAGTGATTCAGGGCCCGAAAAGCAAGATCGAGTTTGTTTCGAATAAAAATCTGATAACTCCTTCCCTTATTTTACCCCAATTTTTAAAAATTTGCATGACGGCCTATGGGGACTTCAAAGCGGTATAACTCGGTCCCCGTAAAAGACAACAACGCGCTGTTTGCACCTACCCCCTACTTTCGAACCCGGGCTATTTGATGGTGTCGTTAAAATTTCTCCCCTGCTGACCCCTGTTGCCATGGCAACGAACTTTAAGACAAAACTGACTATAACTCGGCCCCCGTGAAAAATAATTGCGCGCTGTTTTCACCTAGATCCTTATTTTCGGGCCCGAACTATCCGATAGTGTCCTTTAAATTTCTCGCCTGCCAACCCCTGTTGCCATGGCAACGAATTTTGAGACAAAATGGACTACAACTCGGTCGCCGTGAAAGATAATTGCGCCCTGTTTTTACCCCCTTTATACGCAGCTGCTAAGCTATAGCGTGGCAATGGAACAGATACCTCGTTCCACAGAACGTATTTCCAGTTAATTATGAGTAATTGCGCATAATTTTGTTTAACAAAATAAATATTGCTGTTATTGTCGTAGCTTACTTTTCCACTATTATGTGTTAGTGTGCATTCTGCCTGGAAAGGTCGTCCACGAAATGACGAATACTGTGTCAAGTGGGAAGTTAAACCCTACTCACTCGCACTCTCTGATGTTCATTGAATTCTCTATTTTCATTAGTCATTACGTGTTCCGACGAATGCAGCCAATGAATTTCCATTAACACTATATTGTAATTTATGATATTAATAGACTAAGCCAGGCTACCCCTGCTGTGGCGTTTTGCACTTCCTGGGAAATGGTTTGATACAATAGCTACAACAGCCTCCTACGATTTCTGATAATTGCATCGTAGTCGTAAACACAATTAGCGGCCTACGCAACTCGAAAGCGATCAAAGAGAGCAAACCTTCATTGAGGACTGCAGGCCCGCCGGGAGGGGGGTAAGTTGTCCCGAGCCCTGCGACATTTGGGTCTCCGCCGTCGCTCAAAAATATCAAATGCACCAGAATGCTCCATTTTGAAAAAAATCAAAAAATTTTCCCCATAACGGCCCCCGCGAGAATGTTTCCCTGTGGCTTTTGTGGCTATTGTATCAAGCCATTTTACGCGCGACAGCAGGTATTGCTGTAGCGCGTCTTGGCCATCGCAATTCTGTCTGTCTGTTCGTCTGTCCGTCACACGGTAGATCAGTCAAAAACGGTGCAAGCTAGGGTCACCAAATGTTCACTGTCGGCTGCCTGGAAGACTCTAGTTTCAGGAATCGTAAAGCTTTTCCATAAATTCGAAGGGGGTCATTCCGAACGACGGCGCTAACTAAGACAAGGGGAGTAGGAAAAAAATTGCGATTTTCAGCCATTATTGGAATTCATGCACTGGATATGGCGCTAGGCGTCATCCGCCGTCGAGTTTAAATGAAACACCGTTGTGAGCTTAGATTTCGTTCGCACCGGGCCTTCTCACATGCATCGCTGTCGCGCGTTCCCCTTTGCGTTAGCTGGGCTTTTCTTGTTTTTTTCCGATGTGGCTCTCGAGGCCTGGCGGACTGTTTTCAAGGTTCAGCTATCGCAATGGCAAATGAAAATAAATAGCTTAAGTAAACAAAAATAAGTAAGTAAAACGTGATTTTTTATAGACATAAGTGACATAACTGAAAATTAACCTCTAATGAATTCGTTACACAATTCTTAATTATTGTTTATTGGCCACACTGAGCCACGCCCCATTCTTCGGAATACGAACTTTTCTGCGTATAGGCTATATACGTAGAAATTAACAGTGTTCGCTAACGCTAATGGCTCGTTTGTGATGCGCGCTACAGAGTCTAAACTATACGGCGAGTTTTATGATTCGCCGCGCACGAACGAAAGTTTACGTTCGCTGCACTCCGGGGCGGCGTTATTTACAGCGGCGGTGAATTTTACGAGGAAACTTCCTGCAGACAATATAACTGAGTCTACAGTGAGGTTTGGAGCGCGGTGGGTGCGTTATTACGTGCTGTCGGCGATTATGCAACGCCGTTTCGCAACTTTACGACCGCACGCACGGCACAGTGACATAATGACTACCAAACACCGTTCTCGCATCACCCCTTGCCAGCCCATCCCTCTTTTCCTCCTGTTCACCCATCATTCACTTCCGGTCTCGACAAGCGTCGGACGTACTTTCTTCACTCTGGGGCGACATGTCGGCGATGCACTATGCACTATCTGTTCGTTCGTTGGCTTTAACAAGTCGCCGCTCGCCCGGAAACATTGCCAGCTCAGGCTGAGCCGGAGGACTGACGGAAGGACGGACTAACGGACCACCGGCGTGCTATAGGCGGACGGCGGACGGACCGTGGGACCGCACATGTCGTCGGATGAGCGATAATCCGGTCGCATCATAGCAGGCCGGGCGTAACATAAAAATGTCCCCCATGAAAGATCCGCCCGGGGAGAGATAATCACGGATTTGATGTCTCCTCTTTATTAAAATATTGCCGGCCCCATAAAAGTCTCTCCCCGGCCGACAATTTACCGATAAAAATCCGTCCGACGAGAGGGCGCATTTTTGCCGATAAATTGTCGGGCGGGAGAAACTTTTCCGGGGAACGATCCTATAATGGGACACCGGGCGTCGACAGGTTCGTAATAATCCGTGCTCTCGCCGCCGCCTAATCCTTACAAATTGCCGCCCAGGAGATTGGTGACTGGGAGCGATGGGGATGGGGTGACGACAAGCTTTACGTGACGTGTGGTGGTAGAGTAGGTTGTGGGTTGGCGAGGTACCGATGTCTGCTGGGAAGGGTGACGTCACAAACTGCACACAGTCGTCATGCGACGGAATATAACTGCATGTTATGGCCAATCCACACGTACAACGCAACTCCAGTTGAGTCTCGTCGACGTCGTAGGTGTAAATCGGCCTTTACCTCCTCATCACCTTTCTTGTCGTTTTCAGTCGGCCTATAACGCCTACAATGTGGCGGTTTCGCTTACTCGGTAACGTCGTTGGTCGCATCGACGCAGTTAATCAACGCCGGGCCCGGTTAGTACTTGGATGGGTGACCATCCCGGTATGTAATTAGCCGCCCAGGTCAACTCAGCCTGGCCATCACTCCGTGGATAGGCGCAATGAGTACCAATGAAAACTAGGACGTAACGAACAGGCACAGAGCGCAATGCACTAGCCTTGTATCTGTGGACCTGCAGTGTTATTATAATGAAAGCCGTTGCAGCTTCCATTTTAGTTCATTTCAGTCGCTAACACACCCTAACGTCACACGCACAGTGCGTGCGCCAGTCATTCGTCGTCGGATCTGCTTGTACGGACGACAGATAATTTGTCATCGCGTCCACGAGAAGCCCTGCTTTGCCCGGGTTGCGGGCGCCGCAGGAAAATGAATTGGAAGCAGTGCACTGACTAGACAACGACACGAGACGCAACGCCTAAGACTAGAACTAGGACTAGGAGCGTGACTGAGTGAGTGAGTATGGTCTTAATGGTAAGTCAGAACAAACAAGGCCTCTTAGACCGCCATTACTGATTTGTGACGAAAAACGGGTTAAAAGCGAGTGAGAGAAATTCATTAATATCGATCGTTCTAGGACTAGGAGCGCCGTCCGCGGCTCCCGTCCGTACCCGTACCTAGGTCGACCGCACGTAGCAGGCTACACGCATCGGCACTGATGACGACACGGCGTCACAATGACGTCACGTACGACGCCGGCATCGCACGGCCGCCGCCACTGCGACAATATTTCACACACTATATAGACCGAGCGCCAATCCTTCATCCACCTTATCAGCATCATCATCATCAGCTGCAGCAGATGCAGGGAGAACATTCAGTGAAGACGGATGACGGAGAAGCTGTGTGCGTTGATTTGCTGTATAGCGATGTATGTCATCAGTCATCCACGCTCTCCATCATCCACACAATAGCAAGCACCGCCGGTGCATGGCATTAGCAACTGTCAGCGAAGAATAGAAATGATTATTAGCTGATTTTAGTTTATTTCTTTCAAATACCGGCACCTGAACAGTTTAAGCGGCAGCTAACGAGAAGCTGTTGTTCGGGTGTTTGAGATCGCGGCGCATTGTGGCTAAGTGTTAAACTGCGAGTTTTAGCTATCTTACTTACTTACTTACTAATATCCAGTCCATTTTCTACTTTGAGACTGTGCTACTTGCATATAATATTTTCTTACTGTAGCGTATGTACATGATGACTGATCTGCACTGGAAAACTGTAGGCAAGCTTTCGATTTAATCTGTAGCACATAAACTAAAAGAACTAAAACAAAAGTGAAATTGAGAGAATTGGAAATGAAAGATAATCTTATGCAAAAAAATTTAGAAACAAGCGCGTTTATGGGGGCGATAGAAGCCTAAGATCCAAAAAATAAAACGAAAAATAATTACGATAACTGAAACTAGATGAAACTGAAACGAAAAATCGCAAGTACCGCATGACGAACAAAAGGAAAAAACTGACACAACGTCGACGAAAATTTGCGCTCTCATCCGCATGCCTGTCCAGTTTTACGCGTAGCCTCAGCCGGCGGTAATCTGTAGTGGTTGTCATGACAACGGCGGCGCCATGACGTCAAACGATGACGCACTGGTGACGACGTGTAAAGTTCAAGATGGAGTCACGTCACAGCCATCAGTCGCTGGTGTAATGTCAGCGCGTCTCCTCGCTACACGGCGACGATACCCGCGTGTAGAGGATCTACGTTCAATAGGCCCTATTTGCTCAATTGATTGTATTTGTGTCGGAACAGGGGAAACAAGTCGGGGCAATTAATTGCCTCACTCTCGATTTTAGCGTGTCGAATAATATCTTCAAAGATGCAAAATTTGAGACTGATTATCTCCCGTTTTGAAGAGATTTAAAAACAAAATTAAAACTTCGAGCATCTGTAATTTCTTCTGTTAGGAATTTGCAGCCCTCCGTCAGCAAATTGCAACTTTCCGCCTCCAACTAGCTTGTCGGAAAAATTCCTTCAAAAATTCAAAAAAAGTCGGGCTGAAAATTCCCCATTTTTAAAGGAATATCGGCGCAAAAATTACAGATTCCAGCACCTGTAATATACTCTATCGGAAATGTGCAGCTGAATGTCCGAAAATCGCATAATTCGTGCCGCCATCACTCTTCAACTTTTTTTCTAACCCACGATGCGTCTGAGTCTGACATGACGACGCACATGACGCATAGAAGAGAGACAACGGACCGGTTCTATGTGATTGATGTATCACCGTTTATAATATACATGTAAAAAACTTACCAGTTTACAACTGTGTGTAAGGACGATGTGATGATATCAGTCCTCTAAAACAGCAAAAATCATTTGGGTAACCTCAGATGGGGCTATGCATATGGCGTCCTTACAAGCTGACT
>Ga0209367_1003688_pt1 | contig 20927 bp, 18 predicted proteins | sample WorMetLIZISLAND2_FD_187412 | JGI IMG/M metagenome (GOLD analysis project Ga0209367, IMG submission 187412) | Marine gutless worms symbiont microbial communities from Max Planck institute for Marine Microbiology, Germany - Olavius geniculatus... ...
TGGGTCAGAATACGGCTTGCCAACCAGCTGAGACCATTGGCTGAGCGGCAGTAAAACCAAATTCAGAAAATATGAAGCATTCATTATTGCTTGCGCTCCAAAAATGTCGATTCCAGCAACAAACCGTCGAATTTTCATGGCTTGACTGCGGACACCGACGGAAAACGGAAAAATCGATGTCGCGACGGCCTGTTGACTGATGTCCACAAAACGTTCCCGGATGGAGGTCGGTCCACAAAAAAAGAGCATCCCCTTAAACCGCCAATAGGGAAAATAGACCACATCTTCGTCATCGGCAGCCGAATGCGGCAATACATATCGAAAAAAATCATCGGTAATCAAATACGAATTGACCCGACAAAATTCGCAGGTAAACAGGCGGTCTGTTTCTTCCAATATGGCCGGTGCCCCGCACTGGGGGCACTGATGTTCGATCAGAAAATTAATGCTGCCCCCTATAGCTTTTCCCCGCACTCGTTGCAGAACGAAGCCTCACCAAGATTTTCATTGCCGCAGGTCGGACAGGGTTTCGTGGCGGCCATTTCTTCAACCGATGTGCCGCAGCGGGAACAAAATTTGGCACTAGGGGTTAGATTTTTATTGCATTTGGTGCACTGATTATAGACGAGTTGCTGATGGCCGCATTCCGGGCAAAATTTGGCATCCGCCGCGATTGACTGTTTGCAGTCCGGACAGCTGATTTCGGGTTTTTGTGCTTGTTGCTGAGCTTGAGGCATTGACCCTGAAAAATACTGGGCAAACATGGCCGGCATCATCAATCCCATACCGGCGCCCATGCCCGAGCCGGCGCCGCCTTCGGCATCGGATGCTTTTTCCATGGCCATGGCAGCTTTCATTTGCATCAGTTTGTTCATGTCATCAAAAACGCCCATGCGGCTGCGATCGTCAATGGCCTGCTGGACCTCCGGCGGCGGCGTGATGGCGTTGATATAAAGATGGGTCAGGTTGATGCCGAAATGACTGAAATCTTCATGCAATCGCTTGGCAAGACCTTTGGAGAGCTCATCGTACTGGGACGGCAAATTTAGAATAGAGTCGATAGTTTCTCCCATGTAGTCGTTGTATCTGGAAACAATGACCCGATTCAAATATTCCTCAATTTCGTCTGTCTTATACATGCCCTGGGTGCCGACCAGGCGATTGATAAACAATACCGGTTGGACCACCTGAAGATTGAACACCCCAAAGGCCCTCAAGCGGATCAGACCTAATTCCGAATCCTTGAAGGCCACCGGATCACGGGTACCCCACTTCAGGTTGGTGAATACCTTCAAGTTAACGAAGTACATTTCGGCTCTGAGCGGACTCTTCATACCCCAGGGTATACTGGCAATCTTGGTCAGCAATGGTATATTGGCGGTTTTTAAGGTATGCCGCCCGGGACCGAAGGCTCCGACCGCCTTGCCCTTATAGTAAAATACACCGGCCTGACTTTCACGGATGGTTAGCTGGGCGCCATATTTAATTTCACCGGATCCCTCTTCCGGCAGACGATGCACCAACTCCTGGCCGGTTTCATCGAACCATTCCAAATTTTCCAGGAAAAAAGCACTGTTTGGGTTCATATCATGTTTCTCCTTGTAAAAAGTAATCCTCTGTTGGATTTCAAACCGTGAAGGCCGCCGCCGAGCCATTCGCGTATCCTGCATTTCACCGGGCCCCGCGGGCGGTCGGTGCGATCCCAACCTATAGGCTTTTATCGGCAATAGCCGGCGAAACTTAAGCGGCCGGATCATGGTCAAAAACTTTCCGTCCGATGATTACCGATTTTGTCAGGTCCAGGGGTGGCGTTTAGGACCGGCAGGGAAGAATCAACAGGCGGTTCAAGGAGGATTGAACTAATAATAAATAACTAATTTTGTTTGACATCATTGCCGCAATCGCCGATAATAAATAATAGAACAATTATACATGAATCCTTTTAAAGAGGAGGCTTGGTGATGGCGCGTTTCGATGAAAAGCGGGAACATGAACGATTCGATCTCAACGCCTCAGTGGTATATGCCTTCCATGATTCGGACCAGTTTTATCAGGCCCGTATGTGCAATTACTGTAAGGGCGGCATGTGCTTTGTTTCCGACGATGCCCTGGAACCCGGGTCGGATATATATGTCATGATGGAAAATTTTTCACCGGATGCAGTGGACGTCGAATTCTATGACGGATATCTGGCGGAGGTACGCTGGTGCCAGAAATCCGTCCCGGAAAACATCACGGATTTCATGGTGGGGGTTAAATACTATCAAACGATTATAAAGTAGGCCAGACTCATATAATAGGATTGATTGCCAACCCATAGTTTGGGTGAAACTGACAAGACATGGATGTGAAATCCAAGAACCGCGGTCCCGTTACCCGTCTCGTTTTTTACTGCGTCAAGCAGCCCGGCATATATTTTCTGATGATAGCCGGATTCTTGTTCGAATGCATAATCCAAATGCCTTTCATCATAATCTGCAGCCTGGAAAATTTATTTCACACCAGAACGGATTCAGAAATGAATTCGGATCTAGGATCCAAATAAAGGTAATCCGGATAAGCCTTTAGATTCCCTTTCAGCCTGTCAAAATCCAAAATAACAGCGGCAGACTCAAGGCCGCCAAAATGATTATCCCCGGAATGGAAATGTAGGGTTTGTACCAGGGCTGTTTATTGATTTTAGCCTTCCTGACCTCCGCCAAAAACCAGTTGCCGACGATCATGGCGGCCACCAGTACCGCAATATACTTGGCCAGCGAGATCATACCAATGCCATTCATGTGCCACTTCCCTTGATACACCCACCTGATTCAAGCGCTTCCCGATTAAGAATCCAATTGTTTCCACATTTCTCGCAGACGGAAATAGCCATTGAAATTTTTAATATATGCTGTATAGTGAGGTCTTTAGAATTGAGGAATACAAATTAGGGTAATACCGGTTTTTTCAGAACTCCTGATTCTGTTCGCTGTCATTCTACTCTAAATTACCAAATCCAGCTACCTTGGGGGTGTCTGGTACGCCTGGCAGGATTCGAACCTGCGGCCTACGGATTAGAAGTCCGTTGCTCTATCCAGCTGAGCTACAGGCGCACGCAAACTGTTTTACTATCATATGGAGAAGCCGGTGTCCACCTTAAAAAGAAAACCTGATGCCCGGCGAGTTTCGGCATCATGACTTTACGCTTGACAGCCTGCGGCATAGATAAATTGATTCGGTTCGCTTATCTGAACTATAACGATGAAGAGAAAAATGGCCAAAAAAAAGATCGCTAAAAAAAAGACGGCTGCAAATGCGAAAGCCGCACCAAAGAAGACCAGCGGTGCCAAAACGACAGGGCAGACAGCCGATAAAGCCCTGATCAAGTTCGATCCGCTTCAACGCTACCTGACGGAAATCAGCAGTTACAAACTGTTGACGCGAGAGCAGGAAAAGGAACTTGGCATTCGCGTGAGAGAGCAGGGGGACAAGGACGCCGCCTATCGACTGGTCACATCCAATCTAAGGCTGGTCGTAAAAATAGCACTGGAATTTCAGCGCGTATGGATGCAAAACCTGCTGGATCTCATCCAGGAAGGCAATATCGGTCTGATGCAGGCGGTAAAAAAATTCGATCCATACAAAAATGTTAAGTTTTCATACTATGCATCATTCTGGATCAAGGCCTACATCTTAAAATTCATCATGGACAACTGGCGTCTGGTCAAAATCGGCACGACTCAGGGTCAGCGCAAGCTGTTTTTCAAACTGAAAAAAGAAAAACAAAAGTTAATCGATATGGGCTTTGAGCCGAAGCCGAAACTGCTTTCGGAGCGGCTGGGCGTTTCGGAAAGAGAAATTGTCGACATGGATCAACGCCTGGATGGCTGGGACGTTTCTCTGGATGCTCCATTAAAGGAAGATTCGGATACCGAACGAATCGAATTTTTGAGCACATCAACCGAATCCATCGAGGATCAGGTCTCGAAAAAAGAAATCGAAGTTCTGCTGCACAATAAAATTGCCGAATTCAGGAAGAAAATGTCACCACGCGAAATTGAGATTTTTGATTTGCGAATTTTCTCCGACAACCCGGTTACCTTGCAGGAAATCGGTGATCGTTACGGAATTTCACGTGAACGGGTAAGGCAAGTAGAAAAAAATATCATAAAAAAAATGAGAGAATTCTTCAAAAAGGAAATACCCGACTTTGCTTCCTATACTGAAGACGGCGCTGCTGAATAAAATTTTAATATGAGAACCAAACGTGGATAAATATCTTATGAAAATGTATTATATGCTGCGGTTATTTCCCATAATCGCGATACCCGTTGTTGTCGGATGCGCCGCCAGCTCGATGGATCGTGCGCCGGCAACCCAAAAAAGAACCGCTGAGCCGCCGGCATTTTATGCCCCGGAAAACCAGTATTACTACTTCACGGCAGCCCAGATCCAACGTAGAAAAGGCAATCTTGACAAGGCCATCCTTTTGCTGCGCAAGGCGCTAAATCTCGATCCGGACTCCCCCTACCTGCAGCGGGAGCTGGCCACCATATATCTGCAGAATAAGGAGGGCGCCAAAGCCATCGAGGTATTGGAAGCAGTGTTGCGCCGGCATCCAAATGACATTAAAGCGCTCATTATTTATGGCGGAACCAAACAGGTGCGCAAAGAGAATAAAGACGCCATTGCCGCCTATGAGAAAATTCTCACTCTGGATCCGAAGCAGGAAAGGGTTTACTCCCTGCTGGGGAATCTGTATGTCGAGGCCGGCGACTATGCCAGCGCCCAGGCCACTTTCAAACGACTGATTGAAAGCTTCCCGTCCTCTTATGCCGGCCGTTATTATCTGGGTCGAATATACGCCAAGCAGAAAAAGTACAAGGCCGCCGAGCAGGAATTTAAAAGCGCCCTCGATTTGGTTCCCGAACGTCCCGAACCAAAATTCGAACTGATTAAATTGTATAAAGAACAGGGAAAAACAAGCCAAATTATTCGACTCTATGAGGATATTATCCGCACCGATCCGAACAACATCAGAGCAGCGGTTGAGCTCGGCCTTTACTATCAACAACAGGGAATGCGGTCCCAGTCCCAAGAGATCCTGAACCACCTGGGGCTGCGAAGCCAAAATGAATTTGAAGTCATTATCACCGTAATCCAGCTTTACATCGACCCTAAAAAGTATAAAGACGCCCTGGTTGTCATCGACGGTTTGCTGAAAGGCCTGCCGGATAGCCCGGATTTACATCATCTGGCAGGTATTGCCTATTACGGTCTGAAGAAATATAACCAGGCCATGGTGCACTTTAAGCGGGTGATCCCACCGTCAAGATTCTTTCAGGACGCTGTCGTGCATGTTGCCTTTATTCTGCAGGATGACGGCAAACAGGAAGAGGCCATCGGCTTCTTAACGGCAGCCATTGAAAAGGATCCGGAAAACCCTGATTTCAAATACTACCTCGGCACTTTTTATGAAGAATTGGAGGACTATGAAAAGGCCGAAAAATTCATTCGCGAAGTCATTGAGATAGAGCCCGACAATCCGCGCTATTACTTCCGCCTGGGTGTTGTCTACGACAAGGCCAATAAGAAACAAGCCTCCATGGATACCATGCGCAAAGTGATTGAACTCGATCCCAAGCATGCGAATGCCATGAATTACCTCGGCTATACCTATGCCGATCTGGGACAAAACCTGGACGAAGCCGAACGTTTGATCAAAGAAGCTCTGAAGTACAAACCGAATGACGGGTATATTACCGACAGTCTGGGATGGGTTTACTACAAAAAAGGACAATTTGACAAAGCGATCAAATACCTGAAAAAGGCCGTTGAACTCGTTCCCAACGATCCCATCATGCTGGAGCACATGGGCGATGCCTATCTGAAGTTGAATGACAAGCCCAATACCTTGAAATATTACCGTAAATCTTTAAAGGTAAAAGAAAAAGACAAAGAGGCTCTGGAAGAAAAAATCCGGAAATTGAAACATGAGGGTTCCTGAAAAACGATTGAATATTTTCGATTGAATATTGAATATGTAAGGGCCGCCTGTGCCGGATCGATTTTTAATTGACCGATCAAATGCCACAAGGTGATTGTCTAAGGTGACTTCAAGATTCGATATAAACAAACAGCTCTCACCCTTTTTAAAGCCCCGACCTTTTCCGCTAAATCATATTTCAATGAGAATCATTCACTGGTTGCGGTCACATTTGATAGTGCTGCTGATTCTAGGCGTATTTTTTGCGGGATGCAGCAGTATGACGGCCGGTCTTATGCGGGATAAGCAGCCGCCACCGGATGCCGCCGCTCAAGCCGAGGCCCAGGCGCTGCTGGCCGTTATCGGCAACCGCAATGCGGGTCTCAATGATTTTAAGGGCAGGGGAGCAATCAAAGTCTGGCAAGCAGGCAAGCTTAAACTGAAGGAAAAGGTATACTGGATCGGATCAGGCACCGACAAGGTCAGGGTCGTACTCACGGTCGGCGGGCATCCCGCGATAAAAATGGCCAGTGACGGAAAATGGTTTTATTACTATGAAGTCGCAGCTGGTGATCCCATATACAAAAAAATTGCGGCTTCAAATGCCAACCTGAAACGGATCCTTTCAATTTCAATTCATACCGATGACGTGCTGAGCCTGTTGGCCGGCCGGGTACCGATACGAGAACATCACAGCGTTTTATTGGAGCCGCTGGCAACCGGGCCGGGTTATGTGTTAATTCTTAAAAAGCGCTGGTGGGGCATTCGCCAAAAAATCTATCTCGACCCAAGCAAAATGCAGGTTCAACAGGTAGAATTTTTCAGCCGATCCGGTTCCCTGATCTATCGCGCCCGGTTTGATGCAATGCAACCCGTCAAAGAATATCTCGTTCCGGCCAAATTAAGCATTACCAATGGAAACGATGCGAATTTTGAGCTCAAGATCGAGGATTTCTGGACGGATGTTGCCGTGACACCTTCAGTGTTTGTGTTGAATCCACCGAAATAATTTTTGTTACCCAAAAATTATAAATGGTTTTGTTCGAGTCGTTACAAAACCGATAATGCCTACGGGTTTGGAAAGTGAATGCGGTTATACAAAAATCAGGATCTCAACTGGTGAGGACGATCGCTGTTTTTGGCTTGATGGAATCCGCTATCGCTGAAAAGTTGGCCGGATTTGAGTCGCTGTTTCCTCGATTGAAAATTGAAATCGAGTCAAATTTTGCTGAAAGTCGGGTGAGACTGTCTGCCGGTCAATCCCAACCCGCCGAATGGAAGGATTCAGTGACGCCGGCTTCTGATTGGGTCTGCCGAAAACTGGGAGATCATGTCTTTTCTGATACCGGACGGACCATGCCGCAAGTGGTGGGAGCCCTGCTGTCTGAAAGACAAGCGACTCTGGCCGTGGCTGAAAGCTGCACCGGCGGCCTGATCGGCGATATGTTGACCGATGTGGCGGGAAGCTCCGACTATTTTTTAATGTCGGCCGTGACTTACGCCAACCAGGCCAAAATCAACGTTCTGGGAGTCAGCCCAAATACCCTTGAGAAACATGGTGCCGTATCCGAGCAGACCGCCGGTGAGATGGCCAGCGGCGCCAAGCGTATCGTGAACGCCGCCTACGGTCTTGCCACCAGCGGAATCGCCGGACCGGGCGGGGAAACGGTCGGCAAGCCGGTGGGGACGGTATGTATCGGACTGGCCACGCTCTTAACGGTCGTTGGGCGTCAATACAATTTCAGCGGCCACGACCGCCGGACCAATAAGCAGATTTTTGCCCTAACGGCATTGGATTTACTGCGCAAAGAATTGTTGAATCGACCATGACCATTTTATTTATCCTCGGTGGCATCCTGCTGCTTTATCTCCTTTTCACCCTGTTTCTGACCTATATTGTGCAACAGTTTCCCCGCCGCCCGGTAGAAGATCCACCGGATTGGGGCCGGGTGACGGATACCCGTATACCGACTGTTGAAGGCAAGATGCTGGAAGTTTGGCGCATAGAGCCGGCCGGGTCGACCCGCGGTACCGTCATCTTTGCCCATGGCTGGGGACGCAACCGTGACCGCATGGTCGCCCGTGCCAGGTTGTTTGGCCAGTGGGGATTCACAACCATTATCCACAGTGCCCGCGATCACGGAAAATCAAGTCCGCGTCGATTTATGAATGCCGTAAAATTTGCCGAAGATATCGAAGCTGTGTTGGCATGGGTGGGGGAACCGGTGGTTCTTTATGGGCATTCGGCCGGGGCGGCGGGGGCCATTATCGCTGCCAGTCGAAATCAGGCCATGATCAGGTTGTTGTTCCTCGAAGCTTGCTATGCGCATACCAAAGAAGCTTTGCTGAGCCTCTATCGCTGGGTCAATTTGCTTTTCGGTATGGTATGCGGGCCGATGATTTTGTGGTGGATGAATCTGTTTTACAGGAACAAATTGAAGCTGGTCAGCCCGGCCCGCCTGGCACCATCCATTAAAATGCCGGTAATGCTGATACATGGCGAAAAGGACCGACGGTTTCCGTTGCAATTTGCGCAAATCCTGCGACAGAAATTTGCACCCGGGCAGGCTGAGCTATACGTTGCCGCGGGCGCCGGACACAGCAATTCCAGTACCACGGCAGGGTACATACCGGCAGTGCGGTCCTTTTTAGAAAAAAATGGGGTGAAACTGAACGCCGAGGTGGGAGAATTATATCCTGGCTGATTTTGCTAAACTGGCTTACGAAAGAGAACCTTCAAAATGAAAAGCACCAAATAACAAATCCCAAACAATCAAAATCCAAACAATCGATCCATCTTCGACGGAAGTTAATAAACTCGTGACCGCTAGAACATTTTTAATATGCCGATGCACTTCAACAGCTGCTTAAGGTTGGAATTTGAATATTGTGATTTGAGATTTATTTGTTATTTGGTGCTTGCGATTTGTAATTTATTTTTCAAATAGTCCGACGAAGACGGCATGACAACGCAATTTCAGCCTTGAAGCTTTGTTGATCAGAGCAAATCAATGGCTTTTAAAAGCGGTCGCGGATCCACCAGATGGCGTGCAAACCAGCTTTTATGCTCTTTTCCCCCCAACCCCAGTGCCAGTGAGATAATTTCGGAGAAATGCAAAACGGGAATCTTCTGCTTTAGGGTCGAGCGCACTTCCAAATTCAAGTGGCACATGGCGCAGGCGGTCACGACACAGTCTGCGTCGGAATTAATGGCGCCCTGAATAATTTCATTGACGATCGGGGTCACAACCTCCGGTTTGGCGACGGTCAGGAAAGTGCCACAACAACGTGATGAATAGGCCCACCGCACCGGGGTCGCTCCCAATGAGGCCAGGATTTTTTCCATCAATCCATGATAATTTTTTTCGTTGCGCATGGCCGGTGGACGGGCCAGCATGCAGCCATAGTAGGTGACGAATTTAAGCCCGCTTAACCGTTGAACATGATTTTTGGCAAATTTCAATAAATTCAGGTTGTCCAAGATTTCGAAAAAATGCAAAATTTCAAGGTCGGCGTTAAACGGTTTGCCCCACTTGTCTTCATAGCGTCTGCGGGCGGCCGGATCTTCAATTAGCCGCAGGTGGGCGTGGCGCAGCCGCAGAATGCAACTGGGACAGGCAACAACCAGGGGGCGATCCGGTGGAGCCAGGGAGAGGTTGCGGCTTGCCAGATCAAAAGCCAGATCATTGTCGACGCTGTGCGCCGAGGAACTGCCGCAGCAGTTCCAGTCATCCAACTCCACCAGATTGAACCCTAAATGGCGGAATAAAAATTTGAGGGATCGATTGTTTTCTTTGGCCGTCGTGGCCAATGAACAGCCCGGGTAATAGCTGACGTCGGTCATCGCGGATTTGTGCATCGTCAAGGTACCGTCCTAAATAGTCTGTTTGGGTTGAAAAAGCCCTTTGATTGTTCGCATGTCCCGGCTGCGCGAAGGCAGCAATTCCAGTTTGCGCTTGGCGAACATTTTCAGACCGACGGCAACATCCGAGAACCAATCTCGGCGCCGCATTTTGTACCGCAGCATAATTTCAAATTTATGAGTCCTGCCATAGCGTTCGATTGAGTTCAGCACTTCCCGGTGGAAATTCAATATATCCGGTTCAGCAATGGCAACCCCCTCTGCGATGGCGATTTCGCGCAGGGCATCGTTGACGGCCGGTATATCGATTGAATTGGGGCATTGAATCGAGCAGGTGTTGCAGCCCACGCATATCCAGATGCCGGAGCTTTCCAATGCTTCTTTCCGCATCCCTAATTGCACAAGGCGAATGACGCGGTTGGGGGGATAATCCATGGCATTGACGAACGGACATCCACCCGCACAGCTCTGGCAATGCCAACACTGGTTGATATTGACACCCGAACGTCGCTCCACTTCTGCACAAAGGCTGGAATCGCGGTTGCTGATGTCGATTAGATTTTCAGTTGATAATATCGCTGTTGGTTCCATAGGTGTTAAGTATATCCAATCCTGTTTCGGTTCTCCTTGACTTGAGTCAAAAAACACGATTCCGCAGGAATCGTAATTTAAAGATAACTTATTGTGCCACTGAGACAATCTAAACCCTATCAAAATAGTAGGAAATAGGTGTTTACTACAAAGTAGGATAATGGGTCAAGGATTTATTTGCCGGGTCGAATTATTTTCCCACCCCGGAATCCGGACTCAAACCACCGGCAGGCGTCGCGGATAAACTGATTCTGATGATCTTCGTTGCTCATTCGATGATCGCCCTGGTGCTGGATGATCAATTTTTTCGGTGCTGCTGCCAGCCGGTGGATTTCTTCGGCATGGGATACGGGAACGGTTTCATCCCGGTCACCGTGAATGACCAGAATGTTGCTCACCGCCGATAGGTTGGCAGAAATATCAAAATTAGTCCTTTGGGCATCTAGAAAGATTCCCGGGGCAGAAGGGCTGCTCGACAGCCCGGTTTTTTCTTTTACAATATGGCTGCGCAAGGGGGCGGCAAAAGTGACGATGGCGCTGATTTCAAGGCCGGGGGCGCTGCTCAGGCTGACCGTTCCGCCCATACTGCTGCCGAACAAGCCAATGGCGTCGCCGACCTCACTTCGTTTGTCAAGCATCTCAACCGCGTTTTTCAAATCCGTGCAGCGGGCCTCGAGTGAGGTTACCTTCTCGAACCTACCTTGGCTGCGGCCGCATCCGCGATGATCGAAGCGAAAAAAGGCGATGCCTCGCGCATTGCAGGCCTTGGCCAGGGCTATCTGCTTGGGGGAATTTCGGTCGGCGTATAAGCCGTGAGATCCGATAACCACCGGCGGGGAAGCCGTCAGCGGCAGGTGCAAGGTTCCCCTTAAATTAAACCCGTCCGATTTAAAACGTATATCAATAAGTAGCTCTTTTTTTAACGGCATACATGATTCCTTGTTTGTTTTTTTATCGATCTAGGATAAGTTAGGCGAAGCGTGACAAATGTCGAATGTGGATTGATCCGCCGTAGACGGATCGTATTGAGGAATTCTTTTTATTTTATAAAAAGACCAGAGCGACACGCGGCGCAAGCGCCTGCGCTGTGCGAGCCATTCCAAAAATCCGTCATTCGACATTCGGCATTTCATATGAGTATGTTACAAAAAATGCCTGAAAGCAACTCCTACAGCGGCGGTGGACGGTGAAAATTAAAAAAGGTCTTGAAACGGAAGTCGACATTGAGGATATCGCCTACGGCGGCCGCGGACTGGCTAAAATAAATGGAATGGCTGTCTTTGTGGATCAGGCCGTACCCGGTGATCGGGTGCGTATTCGCATTTTCAAAAAAAAGAAAAGTTTTGCCGAGGCACGGGTGGTGGACCTGATCGATCCGTCACCCTATCGGGTAGAGGCACCCTGCCCATACAGCGGTTATTGCGGGGGCTGCAAATGGCAGTTTTTGGACTACAGCCGGCAACTTGATTACAAGCGCCAGCACGTCAAGGATTCCCTGGAACACATCGGGCTGGTCAAAAATGTCGAAGTCCTTGCCACCCAGCCATCAGAGGCCATTTTCGGCTATCGCAACAAAATGGAATTTTCCTGCGCCGACCGGCGCTGGCTGCTGCCCGCGGAATTGAGCCGGCCGGACATCGACCGGAATTTTGCGCTCGGTCTGCATGTACCGGGCACGTTCCATAAAGTCATCGATACCCGGACCTGTCTGCTGCAACCGGATCTGGGAAATGCACTGTTAAATTACATCCGGGAATTCATCCGCGCATCCAAGGCACCGGTATATGGATTGCGCAGTCACGCGGGCTACTGGAGGTTTGTGGTATTGCGCCATTCGGTGGCCCATGATCAATGGATGGTCAACATTGTTACCGCCAGCGATGATCGCGAAATTTTGCATCCGCTGGCGCGAGGATTAATGAAGAACTTTCCCCGGGTGGCAGCAGTTATCAACAATATCACCTCCCGCAAAGCCGGGGTGGCGATTGGCGAAGTCGAGCATACCTTGGCCGGCTCGGACACGATTACGGACAAAATTGCTGGATTTGAATTTGAGATTTCGGCCAATTCCTTTTTTCAGACCAACAGCCGGGGGGCCGGCGTTCTTTTCGACACCGTTCGAGAATATGCCGGGCTCGGCGGCACGGAAACTGTTTTGGATCTCTACAGCGGCACCGGAACCATCCCCATCCTGCTAGCCGGTTTTTGCCGATCAGTGACCGGGGTTGAGATAATTGACAGCGCGATGGCGGATGCTGAAAATAATTGCCGCAAAAACGGCATTTCCAATTGCAATTTTATCAAGGGGGACATTCGCGAATGCCTGCCCCAATTGGATCAGAAACCGGATTTGGTCATTATCGATCCCCCCCCGGGGCCGGCATGCACAAAGATGTTGTCAAGCAGGTTCTGCAGATGGGAGTCGACTGGATTGTCTACGTCTCGTGCAACCCCGCGACTATGGCCAGAGATATTGGAATGATGCAGGATGTTTATCGTCTGATTGAAGTGCAGCCGGTGGATATGTTTCCGCACACCTATCACATCGAAGCGGTTGCCAAACTGAAAAAAAATGGCGGAAGTGCATGGGAATCGAACCCACCCGGGACGGTTCTAGCGCCCCACACCGGATTTGAAGTCCGGGAGCCGCACCAGCCAGCTGCGCACTTCCAGTCTCTAGATATCTTTGCGCTCGATTGTTCGCAATCGAATCCGTATACCGATTTCGGTTGCGATGAGCCAAGAAGGCATATAATATATTCGCTGTTTATTTTGTCAATATATTTATTAAATTGTGAAAGAAGGTTATGCTAGCCTATTTTGATTGTTTCTCGGGAATCAGCGGTGACATGATGCTGGGCGCTTTAACCGATCTGGGAGTGCCACCAGATTGGTTAAAGGATCAGCTGAGTCGGCTTCCCTTGCGAGATTTCGATGTAACCGCTACCTCGACCCATCGCAACGGCATCCATGCCAAAATGGTCCAAGTGACGGCCCATGACGACCGCACAGCCAGAAATTACTCACAGATTCGGTCATTAATTGAAAGCAGCCCGCTGAACGAGAATATCAAATCCACCAGTCTGCGGATCTTTCAAAAACTGGCCGAAGCAGAAGCCCGAATCCATAACTGCTCCCTGGAGAAGGTACATTTTCATGAAGTCGGGGGGATTGATGCTATTGTCGATATTGTCGGAACGGTGCTGGGCCTGAAATACCTGGCTGTTGAAAAAATCATCGCATCACCGATACCGCTGGGCAATGGATTTGTCACCTGCAGTCACGGTAAACTTCCCGTGCCGGTTCCGGCCACCCTCGGAATACTAAAGGGCATTCCCGTATACGGCACAAGCATCCCCCATGAATTGGTCACACCGACCGGGGCTGCCATCATTGCCGTTACAGCCCGGGGCTTTCAGGCAATGCCGGATATGATCATCAAGAAAATCGGATACGGGGCAGGGCAGCGGGACTTGGCTGACAGGCCCAATTTATTAAGGATCATCCTGGGTGAGGAATTGCCGCTTGGGACCGGACCGTCGGAGGAATTGCAAGAGGACCACATTGAAATTATCGAAACCAACATCGATGACATGAATCCGGAACTATATGGTCATTTAATGGGGCTGCTGTTCGATGACGGCGCGTTGGATGTCAGTTGGATGCCGGTATACATGAAAAAAAACCGTCCGGGCACCATCCTCCAGGTGATTTGCAAAAAAGACAGACGCGATGCGCTCATTCACCGCATTTTATCTGAAACCACCACCCTGGGAGTCCGGTATTATGAGTCCCACCGACGCCTGTTGTGGCGGGAACAACTGGAGGTCGAGACATCCTACGGAAAAATAGCCGTCAAGCGAATCAAAGATCCCCAGGGAAATTTTCGTATCGTACCCGAGTATGACGTGTGTCTTCACATTGCCCGGGAACGAAATCTTCCGTTGCGGATTGTCTACGATACCGTGGCCCTGGAAGCCGCGCAATGGAATGAAAATTGACTATTGAGTCAACGATCGACTCGTCAACCATTGAATTGAGGGGCATACCGATCTTGGCCGACGCTGAGCCTGACTTTAGACACGACCATGAAATTTAAAGATGCAGCGGTGGTGTTCCTAGCCACGGGTTTCTATGTGGGTAAAAGTCCGTTTGCACCGGGCACGATTGGGACGCTCTGGGGCCTCCCGCTTTGTTTTTTTCTGGCCGAGATCAAACTTCCGCTGGCAGTGGTTTGCCTGGCGCTTTTGATTGCGTTGGCGATTTGGCTGGCCCATGCCGCGGAAAAGCTGCTGAAGCAGAAAGATCCGGGCTGCATCGTTGTCGATGAGATCGCCGGCATGCTTGTGACGATGGTCGGACTGCCCTTTAATTTGACTACAGCGTCAATCGGGTATATTATTTTCAGAATTCTGGATATCTTAAAGCCTTTTCCAATCAGATTCTTGGAAAAGCGGGTGTCAGGCGGCGCAGGGATTGTCCTGGACGACGTGGTGGCGGGTATTTTGGCGAATTTATTGTTGAGATTAATGATCAGCGTTTGAAGAAAGGTGCCGGATAATTTGAAAAAAGAAAAATCCATGGAAATCGATGAAAATCAATCGCCGCGAGGACATTGGCGGGAAAATATTGAAGCGATCCTCGTTGCAATTCTAATCGCCCTGTTTATCCGGACCTTTGTGGTTCAGGCCTTTAAAATACCGTCAGGTTCTATGAAACAAACCTTGCAAATCGGGGATCATATCCTGGTTAACAAGTTTCTCTACGGCATCAAAATCCCGTACTGGCGCAAAATCATCATTCCCATTAAAACCCCTCAGCGGGGCGATATTATCGTGTTCAAATTTCCCAATGATCCCCATAAGGACTTTATCAAGCGAGTAATCGGAGCCGGCGGTGATTTGATCGAATGCCGTGATAAACAGCTGTGGGTGAATCAGAAACGGCTGAACCACGACGTCGGCGTTTATACCGATCCCCACATTATTCCCGGTAACATCCGCCCGAGAGATAATTTCGGCCCCATCAAGGTGCCTGATCAAACCCTGTTTGTAATGGGAGACAACCGCGATGAAAGTTTTGACAGCCGCTTTTGGGGATTTGTCGATTTGAAGGCGGTTAACGGCAAAGCGTTTATCATTTATTGGTCCTGGGACAAGCTCAATTTTGGGGTCCGTTGGAGCCGATTGGGCCAGATTTTAAAATAATGGCACGATTGTTGTATTGTTTAACGACCCAGTTGGCGGAGTCTATAGTCGGTTAGTTTGTTGAACCAGGCTATGTGCCCTGGAATGCCGGATGGCTGGAATACGGGTTGCGCGGGATTGAAGGCGAACCTGGCGAAATGGTTGCAGCTGATGATGCTCGGAGATCCCTTCAAGCGTCAAACATCCAACATCCCGACCTCCGAAAAATTGACGCTCGTGTTAGGATTGCCGCACCCGGTATATTTGATATCTTCTTACTGACTCGCCCGGCGAATTCTGTCGTAAATTATAACACCAATTGTCAGACAACCGATTGAATTAAAATTAGGAAAATTCCCATGTCGCATATTCTGGTGGTAGATGACGAACTGAGCATGCGTGAGGTGCTCGAGTATATGCTGAATAAAGAGGGGTATCAGGTTACCTGCGCCGAAAACGGTACCGGTGCCATCGAAATGCTGGAAAAACAGCACTTCGACCTTCTGCTTTGCGATATAAAGCTGGGTGATATGTCCGGTCTGGAGGTGCTGCGGGCCTCCAAAAAAACAAATCCGGATACCGTGGTGATTCTAATATCAGCCTATGCCAGCACTGAAACCGCCGTGGAGGCCATGAATGTTGGTGCCTACGACTATGTTCCCAAGCCGTTTGATAAAGATGAGCTGCTGCAGACCATTTCCAAGGCTTTGGACTTAAAAACCATTGAACATGAAAAAGAAATGCTGGATGACCAGGTAAAAGAAAATCTGCATTTTGGATTGCTGGTCGGCAGCAGTCCGGCCATGCAGCATATTTATAAACTCATTCAGCAGGTGGCCGATACGAAGACCAACGTTTTGATTACCGGCGAAAGCGGCACCGGCAAAGAGCTGATTGCCCAGGCCATTCACCAGGAAAGCGATCGCAGCGATCGACCGTTTGTCGTGATAAATTGCGGTGGGATTCCCGAGACCCTGATGGAAAGCGAACTTTTCGGCCACAAGCGGGGTTCATTTACCGGGGCGACCCAGGATAAAAAGGGCTTGTTTGAACTTGCCCACAAGGGCACCATCTTTCTGGACGAAATCGGCGAAGTCAGTCTCCCGATCCAGGTCAAGCTGCTCAGAGCGGTCCAGGAGAAGGTCTTTAAGCCGGTTGGGGGCAGCGACGATGTCACGGTAGATATCCGCATTATATCGGCCACCAATAAAAATCTGGAGAAAGAAGTTATCGCCGGCAATTTCAGAGAAGATCTGTTCTACCGCTTGAACGTTATCGAAGTCAAAGTGCCACCGCTGCGGGAAAGAAAAACCGATCTGCGAACCCTGGCCCAACATTTTCTGGAAAAATACACCAAGGAAATGGGCAAAGAAATTACCAAATTCTCATCCTATGCCATCGATTTGCTGAATAAATACGACTTCCCCGGCAATATCCGGGAGTTGGAAAATCTGCTTGAGCGCAGTGTCGCCTTATCTTCCACCAATATTATTCTGCCCGACAGCCTGGCCCTCTCGGTACATAAGCGGCGTTGGATCGAGGGTTTCGAAGATCGCCGCTTCGACCTGGATGACGTCAGCCGGGGGGGGTATCTCTGGATACCATCCTGGAAGAAATTGAACGCCGGTATTTGAAAAAGGCTCTCGACTGCAGCAACGGCAGCAAAAATAAGGCCGCCAAGCTGCTTGACATCAGCTTTCGTTCCCTGCGCTACCGGCTGGACAAATTGAATATCGAAAAGTAGGACGTTGTTTAACCCTACCCGGCGAAGCCGGAAATGAAGATTGAAGATTGATCCGCCGAAGGCGGAATGGTTTCGCTTCAGACTTGGGGCTTCGCTCTCCGAGCTACGACCCCACGCGTCGCCGTCGGCTACGACCCGACAGGTCGCTCTGTCATATCTATTTAAAATCGGGAGAGTCAGTTAAGTATTCAATCTGTATAAAAATCCTGCGCAAACATCCCTTTTTACAAGAGTGTTAAGTATTTGGTGTTTAGTGGTATAAAATTTTAATATAATGAGTGAAGTGTCATACCAAACACCAAACACATGATGAATTCGACTTTCTACGAACTCATCAGACTTTCAAATTCTTATCCCGAAATTCCCGCGGACACCTTCCCCAATATCCGGTAAAGTTTTTGAGGCAATCGCCGATATCAATGCTAATCGTATTCGGCGCCGGCTTTCCGATAGTTTCGCCTGGGTTGCAAGCACTAAAAATGTTGAGTGCCAATTTTCGTCACCGAAAGGACAATTTTTGTAACGCACCACTTTTCGCCAATCTGCTCAGTGGCCATTAAAAATTTAAACGAAAATTTAATTAAACAATTACAGTGGGTTAAAAAAACAATACGTAGAAATTACAATTTGGCATATCAATTGCAAAATCATCCAGTCAAACATAAAACCAAATTCAAGCAAAATCACGCAACCATAAAAACGAATTGAAAAAGGAGGTGGGAAACGGAAACAGACGGATCGAGTAAAACACAACATTTTTAATTATTAATCAAATAGAAAATTTTCAACACAACTAAATTTAAACAGGGAGGTTTTACCATGTTACAGAAACTTAGAAAAAATTCAGAAGGTTTTACACTTATCGAACTGATGATCGTTATCGCAATTATCGGTATTCTGGCCGCCATCGCCATTCCGAACTTTATCTCCTACCGTAACAAAGCATTCTGCTCCGCGGCCGAATCAGATGCACATGCCACCGCTGCTGCGATTGCTGACTGGTACGCGATTCCAAATAATCAGACTTTGGTAGCTTTCGGTGCATTGGGCATAACCCCATCCGGAACCAACACAATATCCATCACTGGGAGCCCCGACGCTATTGTCATCTCCGTTACGGATGCAAGCGGCAGATGCCCGGCCGCATATCAGACTTCACAGACTCCGGATTGGAATGGTGGTGTATTTACCAAGTCTATGTAAATAGAGATAATATGATATCGTCTGTTAACTCGGTTGATATCATTTGTTAACTCGTTAAAGTCATAAGAAAAAAGGGGGGGATACTATATTTCCCCCTTTTTTCTTCGTTCTTCTTGTAAATTCAGACTTGATAATTCTAACCTAAAGTTGAGTAATCTTTTATCTTTTCCTGTTATTTGGAATTAGCTTAAGAGCATAAGTTCTGTGTAGTGTAGCAGGAGCTTTCAAGGTCATCTATTCACTGATGTCGGCCAAAAATACCCATAACCCGACACGTTTCGGTATCCGTCCGGACATCGTCATCGGGCTTTTTCTCGTTCTCACGATAATAGTCGTCTACTGGCAGGCGCGCAATCATGCATTTGTCAATTATGACGACGGGTTATACGTAACCTCCAATCATCGCGTACAGGCAGGACTTAATTTAGAGAACATTCTCTGGGCATTTTCAAGCTTTAGTGCTTCAAATTGGCACCCGCTCACCTGGTTGTCACATATGCTTGATATTCAACTTTATGGGATGAATCCCGGAGCACATCATCAAACCAATATTTTTTTTCACATCCTGAACACGCTACTGCTGTTCCTCGTTCTCAGGCGAATGACCGGAAAGTTAATACAAAGCGCTGTGGTCGCCGCTTTGTTTGCCCTCCACCCCCTGCACGTTGAGTCGGTCGCCTGGATATCGGAAAGGAAAGATGTTTTAAGCACCTTTTTCTGGATGCTGACTTTGTATAGTTATGCATGGTATGTTGAGCATCCGGAATTCAAAAGATATTTATGCGTTGTGTTATTTTTTATGCTGGGACTGATGGCCAAACCGATGCTCGTGACCCTGCCGTTTGTGCTGCTTCTGCTGGATTTATGGCCGTTAAAGCGTTTCCAGCCTTTACATCTATGGGGTACCGCCGGCAGCCCATCCCAACGCCGGGTTTTATATAAACTGATCTTTGAAAAAACACCGTTGCTTGCTCTCGCGGCTGCATCGAGTATCGTGACGTTTCTTGCCCAGCAAATCGGCGGATCGGTTGCTCCGCTGGAAAAATTGTCTTTCGCTGACAGGCTGGCCAATGCGTCCGTCTCATCGGTAAGCTATATTGTCAAAATGATCTGGCCCTCGCGTCTGGCGGTTTTTTATCCCCGGCCGGATACGATACCCGCCTGGCAGGTCGCCGGATCTTGTATATTTCTGACTGCCATATTTTTGCTGGCATTTTGGTTGTTAAAGAAACGCCCTTGGTTTGCAGTCGGATGGTTGTGGTATGTCGGGACACTGATGCCGGTTATCGGACTTGTTCAGGTGGGACTGCAGGCCATGGCCGACCGCTACACGTATGTGCCGCTCATTGGTTTGTTCATCATTTGCGTTTGGGGTGCTGCTGAGCTTTTTGCAAAATGGCCGTCTAAACGGATTGCCGCTTCAATAGCGGCAGCCATCATTTTTACGCCATTGATGATGATGTCTTGGCTGCAGGTCGCTTATTGGGCCAATAGCACGACGCTTTTTAAGCATACGCTCAACGTGACGACGGACAACTTCCTGGCACATAATGCACTCGCCAATGTGCTGGCCGCCCAGGGCCGGTATGATAAAGCTATATTGCACTACTCTGAGGCGGCACGGATAAAACCGGAGTACTCTGATATCTACTATAATCGGGGACATGCACTGTCGGTCCAGGATAATCATACAGAAGCCATCAAAAGTTTTCGCCAGGCGATCAAAATCAAGCCTGACTACGCCGAGGCATACCTCTATATGGGCCATGAATTGGCGCTTCAGGGTCAGCGGGATGAGGCGATTGAAAATATTCGAAAAGCGATTCAGATCAAACCTGACTATGCCGAGGCACACAATTATTTGGGATACGAACTAGCACATCAAGATAAAAATTTAGCGGCCATTAAGAATTTTCACAAAGCCCTGAAGATTAGACCCGACTATGCTCGGGCCCATTATAACCTGGGCACCGTTTTCGCGAAACTGGACAAATTTGACGACGCCATCAAGCATTTTGGCGAATCGATACGCCACAAGCCGGACTATGCGGAAGCATATAACGATGTTGCGATGATCCTGGCCCAGCAGGGTAAAATTGACCAAGCGATTTTGTTGTTTAAAAAAGCACTGCAGGTAAAACCGGACTATAGAACTGCAAGTATAAACCTCAACGAGCCTATCTACATTTTTAAGGTTAGTGTGACCGTATCTGTCACACCCATGGTGTAAGATCTCCTTAAAAGAACAAGCGAAAGGAGATCTTATGAATATCGATCAATTAAGACAACAGTTTCCGGATGAAAAATCATGTCGCCAATTTTTTGAACACGCACGCTGGCCCAATGGTCGCATCTGTCCGCATTGCGGGCATGATG
>Ga0209367_1003689_pt1 | contig 20927 bp, 12 predicted proteins | sample WorMetLIZISLAND2_FD_187412 | JGI IMG/M metagenome (GOLD analysis project Ga0209367, IMG submission 187412) | Marine gutless worms symbiont microbial communities from Max Planck institute for Marine Microbiology, Germany - Olavius geniculatus... ...
GCCTATGGCTGATGTGTATTAGGGTCCCGATGGGCCGAGTCCAAGTGATATGCAATTTTCGAAACTATAACTACTGAACTGGAAATGCTATAGGCTTTTGCGCATCTCGTGAGCTTTGCTCAAATTTCTTGTTTTGTTTGCAACGCAAGATCTCCGAGATGCGTGGGCCAACTGGCGTGAAATTTTGCACAACGGTCAGTACTAGGCACTATTTTATAATGTCAGTCCAAAATTTTGGGGGGGGCACACCCCAAAAAAATTTTGGGGGCCAAAAACATGCAAAATTTGGCCCGATTTCGGACAACTTCAAAGTTCGGCAGCGAATATCTCTGAAACCGATGAAGAAAGCGACAAAATCTAAATGGGCGTTGAACAAAAAAAAATTTGTGAAATTCTGTCCACTACGAACAAAGTTATAGGCGCTCATTTTTCCCTACCCTAAGGTGCATTTTTCGGAAGACCATATTTCGGACCCTAGGGGGTGCTGCGCCTCCAAATTTTTACACACGCTAGAGAATCACCAAGTCTTACTAGCGCACCCCCCACCGAGGGCGGGGGCCCCCCTTACAACTTTTTTTAAAGGGGAGTCAAAAATTGGCTTAAAATGCAATAACAGAGCGGTTATAACTTCGGAGTTAGGGGGTACTTGATGCGCCTCTAGGTTGGGGTGTTAACGCAAGTACGAAATTTGCGGGCACCGCCCACCCTTAAAATTTGGGAGGGCAAAAAACGTTCAAAATTTAGTACGTTTTACGACAACTTTCGAGTTTGATCGCGAACGTCTCTGGAACCAATAAAGATAGCGACAAAATCTAAATGGCGTTGATAAGAAGGATCCTTTGGGCGTTGAACAAAAAAAATTTGTGAAATTCTGTCCACTACGAACAAAGTTATAGGGGCTCATTTTGACCTACCCTAAGTCGCATTTTTCGGAAGACCATATTTCGGCCCCTAGGGGGTGCTGCGCCTCCAAATTTTTACATGCGCTAGAGAATCACCAAGTCTTACTAGCGCACCCCCCACCGGGGACAGGGGCCCCCCTTACAACTTTTTTCAAAGGGGAGTCAAAAATTGGCTTAAAATGCAATAAAGGAGCGCTTATAACTTCGGAGTTTGGGGGTATAGCCCGACGAAACTTTGGCACTTGACGCGCCTCTAGGTTGGGGTGTTAATGCAAGTATGAAATTTGGGGGCACCGCCCCCTTAAAATTTGGGAGGGCAAAAAACGTTCAAAATTTAGTACGTTTTACGACAACTTTCGAGTTTGACCGCGAATGTCTCTGGAACCGATAAAGATAGTGACAAAATGTAAACGGCGTTGACGAGAGCGATCTTTTCGGCGTTGAACAAAAAAAAATTTGTGAAATTCGGTCCATTACGGACAAAATTATAGGCGCTCATGTTGACCTACCCTAAGTCGACAATGCGCGTTCGGCGTATGCCAATGCATTTGAGTACGGGCCACGTGACTTTGATGCCGGGGAAATTTTACCCCACCCCTAATTTTCCCCCAGTCGGACTTAGGGCGCCGGGCAGACTCACGTTGGGCTTTGCCCCAAATTTCTAGTTGTTCTATATACTGCTGATCTTGGTGGTATTGTGAATAAACACGAGGTAAACTCACACTTCAACACCGACGACGCACAGCTGTATGTGTCAGCTAGACAACAAGAAGCCGGCGACGCCGAACAACGTCTAGTGAACTGCATGGAGGCCTCACGCAATGAATGGCCTCCAATCGCCTGAAGTTGAATCCAGCGAAAACTGATTTTATGTAGTCTGTGAATTACTGGCGTCAACACGAGCTGAGCATAAACCACGTGACATTCTCTGGGTCAGACATCCAGCCATCATTGACGGTGCGTATCTTGGCGTCATAATGGATTCTGAACTGTTGTTCAGACCATACATCAGCCAGTTAGTCAACTTGTTTCCCGCAGCTGCGCTGTATAAAAAACAAAGAGCTGTGTGCATGCCCTGCCGACGAATGCAACAAAAGCAGTAGTCAACAGTTTAGTCTTCAACAGAGTCGACTACTTCAGCAGTCTGTTGGCTGGAGCGCCTCACTACCAGCTCGATCATCTACAGTCAGTGCTGAACACGGCAACAAAGTTGATCACCGGCGGCAAGAAACACGACAGCATTAGACATGTGCTGCAGGACCGCCTCCACTGGCTTCCAGTCCAGCAGCGCATTCAGTCAAAGTTGTGCCTGCTGACGTTCAAAGCGCTGCACAAACTTGCACTGACGTACCTCGCCGATCTGTGTCAACCAGTAGCATCAGTTGGCAGCAGACAGAGACTGCGATCTGCCACTCGCAGCGACCTCGTCATCAGTCCAACTGTCGCGTGCTTTGGTGCCCAGTCGTTTGCCGCTGCAAGACCCAAAGCCTGGAATCAGCTTCTGGCAAAGATTTGTGCGATCGTCTCAGTCAACTTATTTAAAACCATTTCGTAGACATTTCTGTTCTGCAGTTGACTATTAGTATAAACCAGACACATCACACCCTTGTAATGGTTTTCATGTGTTGTGGTGCATTAGAAATTCTCCACATTATTATTATTCCAAGTTCCAAGTTCCAATGCGGGGCAGGGCAGCCAGTGCCGCCCCGTAGGCTTAGGCCGCCACGTGGGCCCATCAGCCATCCCCAGAAAGTTTCCAGCAATTATACTGGGTACTGAAAGTCATGGCGGGAATAGCAAAGAGCACAACTACCCCTGACCACATTATTATTATTACTATTATTATTAAATAGTCACACAAGTCATTACATCCATAGCTGCCAAGGTCCAGAAAATGAAAATGAAATGCATGAGATCAAGCCTAGGACTTTTCTTTCTTGGCTAATTTTCCTTTTTTCCTTACCACCCTCTGCCTGTTTTCACTCCCATTTTTCTTTGAATCAAAATCAGTCAATTTCAGTCAATATTTCATAGTTATTCAAAAAATAAAAATGGCACGTTTTTAGGACATGGTGTAGTAAGGAGGATGTTGTATCTCTGGAAAATGTGTAATACCTGATGGTGCAGTCTTTGCAAACATAGCTGCTGGACAGCGAGCACCAATTCTGCAAGACCCCTGATTTTTCAGACGTCGAGATCGAATGGATACTCTGCTCTTGTAGTAACCACCGCGATGGCAGTAATATCTTTGAATACGTGACATGTGTCCATGTTTTCGTGTGCCAGACCTTTTAACAAAGTGTGACATGGTTGCCTCTTCTTCGAACGACTTCCATCGCTGAAAATCTGAACAGAAACAAATGAGTAGTCATGTCTAAGGCTGTAAATTCTGTGTGGAAAATATGCCAAAAAACTGCAACTAAATCGTGGCAAACATTGCAGAATCCATGGCATCATATATTTCCTAGTATTGCTTGATGCACATGCCAAATACAGTGGAAATCAATTGTCTGAGTGTAACAAACAAAAGAGTATTAACATGTGTTGCAACTACCATAAAACTTCTAACATAAGCCGGGTCTCAAATAGAAGCCGGGTCCCTAACATAAGCCAAACATCTAATAGTTGTAGCCGCAGTAGTTGTAGTAGCAGTAACATTGCACACACCATATATAGAAAAAGTTTATTACACTGACATGGCAAGTTGACAAATAATAGAAGCTAGGTATCTAACAAAAGCTGGGATCAGAAGTAACTTGTTCTAATAGAAACCAAATATCTCTGGCCAAAAAACGACGGCCATCTTTATTTCTCAGTTAGACGTAACAGTTGTACATGCAACGCTATCAAATACGGGTAAGTAAAACTGAAATAAAACACAAAACTAAACGTTGAACACAACAACAAAACGAAAAGATTATTCATACAAAGCTACTGTAAGTCAGTTTACTATCAAATAGCACATACAGTCTCTGTGCCAGTGTTTCAGCTGACGACGTTTCATTTCAGCTGCCGTACAAAACCTCCTTGAACATTCATAGCAAGCATACGGCTTCAAAGCTTCTATTCATGATGAAGTAAATGTCTCTTAAGGTTACCACTGCAGCTGAATTTCTTCTGACAAATGTGACATGTGAACCAAGCACCTTCATTGTGCAATTTCAGCAGATGTGTCTTGAGTTGGTCAAGCCCTGTAAAACAATCTGAACAGCGTCTACATGAGTATAAACATGACGCCTCAGTTCCCTGCTACCTTTAAACTGCTTTCCACAGTAATAACATACATAGGGTCTTCTATTGCTGTGTACATGATGTTCGTGTTTCTGCAAGTTGCTGGGCTGGTTAAAACTTCTGTCACACAGTGAACACTTGTACGCTTTGTCTCCTGCGTGGACTCTTATGTGTCTGTTTAGCTCTCCAGTCTAACTATACACCTTGCCACACTCAAGGCATTTGTACAGTTTCTTCCCACTGTGAATTCTGCTGTGAATAAGAAGTTTATCTGATTTATTAAATCGTTTGCCACAAACAGTGCATTCAAATGGTTTCTCTCCAGAATGACTTCATTTGTGTTTTGTTAACTTCTGGTTATTCGTAAAGCATTTCCCACATTCAATGCACTTGTATTTACTGTTGTGAACATTCATATGCCGCCTCAAATAATGATGAGCAGTAAAACGTTTATCACACTGATTGCATGAATACAGCTTGTCTCCTGTATGTGACAGTTTTGTGTTGATTCATATACCATTTAGTTGTAAAACATTTTTCACACACTGTACACAAACACGGTCTTGGCCTGTTATCATGTGGATGCTCAGTGATATCATTACCATCATCTTCAATCTTCACCTCAAAGGTCATTCCTATATATACACAACAAAACTGTACACATTCAAATCAAACACTAGAAATTTGGGACAAAGCACAACGTGAGTGCGCCCGGCACTCTATGTCCGATTAGGGGAAAATTCAGGGGGTTAAAATTCCCCCAGTAGCAAAATCACATGGCCCAAACTCAAATGCATTAGCATACGCAGAACCCGCACATGCGTGCCTATAACTTTTTTGTCAGTAGACCAAAGTTCACCAGTTTTCTTACGTTTAATGCAGGAGAGATGGCAATCGGTGAAGTTTGTTATCGATTTCCCATATGTCGATCTGTTCCAGCGATATTCACGGTCAAAATCTGAAGTTGCCCAAAATCGTGCCAAATTATGAATTTCGGTGGGTTCACATCCGCACTTGTAACTTGTAACTTATTTGGTTGTGAAACAAAGTTCACCAAGTTTTTTTGCTGAACCTAGCAGGGATCATTCTCATTTAAGTTTGTTTCCGGTTTTTGATATCTCAATCAGTTTTTAAGATATTCACGGTCAAAGTCGGAAGTTGTTCAAAATCAGGCCAAATTTTCGACTTTTTGGCCTTCCCAAATTTCTGTGGTGCAGGCCCCAAAAACCTGTACATAAGTGATCATGCCCAACTTATGGCCTGTCATGTGGCAAAGTTTCATAGGGTTTCTTTACCCCAAAAGTTACAGGAGCGGATAAGTCAAGTTTAAAGCCAACTTTTAACCCCCTTTAAAAAATCTGTAAGGGAAACCCCCGTCCCTGGTGGGGGGTGCATTAATAAGACTAAGTCAGTACTTCCTAGCGGCTGAAATATGGTCTTCTGAAAAAGTTGATTTAGGTGGGTATGATTCCACAATTAGATCTCCATAATTAGTGGACCGAAGTTCATTGTACTCTTTTCGCCTAACATGGGAGAAATTGCGGTAAATCAAGTACTTGTCCGATTTTGAATATCTTCATCTCTTCTGGATATTTGCCGTCAAACTTTGAAGTTGTCCAAAATCGTGCCAAATTTTGGATGTTTTTGGCCCCTAAAACTGTTTTGGGGAGAGCCCTCAAAATTTTGGACCAGCATTATAAAATTCATTCTGGTACTGATCACCGTGCAAAATTTCATGCCGATCAGCCAATACATCTCAAACATCTTGCATTGAAATAAATAAATAAAAATCATCTGCACTAAAACATGAGTCCACTCCAAAAACTATCGTTTCCGGCCGAACTAAAAATGCAAAATACTGTAAACAGAATACGTGTGCATTATGATCTTTGACACTAACAAGCATGAGGGGCATATTTAGAGAGGGGTGTGCATGGTAAGGGAAAAGAAAAGGGAAAAGAAAAAAAATGTGGGAGGACAAGAAAAAAACAGGCAAGGGACAGAGGTAAGGAAAAAGGAAGGGGAAGAAAAAAATGAAAGAGCTGGGAAAGACCCTCTGGATTTGCTCCCCCAGAATCAAATTTCTTGCTACACCCTTGCTAAAAATCCATGCTCTTATAAACTTCACACCCCCTAACTTGAAATACTGAATACACCCCTGAGCGTGATACAAAGCAAACTAAATAAAGACAAATTAAACATACCAACAGTTGGCTTTTCATCATGTGAACACTCAGTAAAATTAATACTATCAGCTTATGTTTCCATCTTAAGACAATTCTCTGTACAAAAGAAAAATGCCACCGTTGCTTGCATACAAATAAAAATTTCAATAAATTTGGGACAAAGCCCAACGTGAGTACATCTGGGCACTGTGAGTCCGACTGGAAGGAACAATTAGGGGATTGAAATTCTGCTCTTAGCAGTTTCACATCAACCAAACGCAATCACATTAGCCGTTGGATGCATGCAATACACACACATTGTTGACATTGGGTGGGTCAGAATGAGACAATGAAACTGTTTTGCTAGTGGACCAAAATTCACCAATTTTTTCCACCCAACAAGGAAGGAGTTGTAGTCAATTACTTGCTATGCCAATTTTCGATATCTTGAAGAACCGGTCAAACAGGAGCTGCACTCCTGCTGGTGTGTGGGCAACTAGTGCGCAGTCATCTGCAAAAAGAAGATCGCGGAGCACGGCCAGTTGTACCTTGGTCTTCGACTGCAGGCGTCGCAAGTCGAACACGTCGCCATCGGTACGGTAATGAATGGGGACACCAGCCTCGCAGTCCTGGAATGCAACTCGGAGCATCATGGCAAAGAAGATAATGAACAGAAGTGGGGCCAAGACACAGCCTTGTTTGGTGCCATTGGTGACATCAAAGTCTGAAGACATCTCGCCATTCTCAATAACAGCCGCTCGCATGCCTTCGTGGAATGAACGAATGATGCTAACGAAATCCGGTGGGCATCCAATCCTTATCAGAACCTCCCAGAGAGCTGATCTGTCGACGAAGTCAAAGGCCTTGGTAAAGTCGATGAAAACAGCATACAATTCGTGCTGTTGTTCACGACACTTTTCCTGCAGCTGCCGAGCTGTAAAAATCATATCCATGGTGCCGCGGTCACTCCGAAAGCCACACTGGCTCTCTGGAAGGATGTTGTTGTCACTGACGTGTTTGGTGAGACGGTTGAGAATAACGTGGGCTAGCTAGTATTTTGCCTGGAATGGAGAGCAGCGAGATCCCACGATGATCATCGCAAACTGACCAGTCGCCTTTCCGCTTGAAGATGTGTACAATCAGTGCGTCTTTGAATTCTTGTGGAACTGTCCCGCTACTCCAAATGGACTGGTACAGTAAGGTCAGTTTGCTGACAAAATCTGGACCTCCAGACTTAAACAGCTCCGGAGGCAGACCGTTTGGTCCTGGTGTTTTACCAGATGACGTCTGATTAATTGCCCGCAGGACTTCACTGCTATCAGGTGGCTGCATAAGATCATGGTTTGCGTCCCAGACTGGAAGTTCTGACAGCACAGTTGGGTCGAAGGTAGATGTCTGGTTGAGAACGCCGTGAAAGTGTTCTGCCCAGCGCGAAAGGATGCCCACCCGATCTGTAATAAGTGTCTTGCCATCCTTCAAACGAACTGGTATGCTACCCGTGTCCCTAGGACAATACACTGCCTTGAGGCCATCGTAGAAAGACTTCATGTCGTGACGGTCTGCTGCGAACTGCAACAGCTCTGCTGTTGCAGACCACCAGGTCTCTTTCATTTGTCTGAGTCTTCTTTGAACAGCACTGCGTGCTTGGACGTACACGGATTTCTTGGCTATACTGTTCTTATAATTCATCCGTGGACACACACACACAGAGACAGACAGACAGACAGACAGAGACAGACAGACATACATACATGCAACTAGACACCTGCTTAGTGCTTAATTTTAAGGACTGCCATAGCGCTAGGGCGCCGCCAGTCAACAAGGATAACAGTATAAAAACTTTTAACTGCGAGCATTTATCGTAGCTGGTCATCAGTATCTATAATCGTGCATGTGTTGTTGTACAGAATGTTCTGAAGCTAGTCCTCCGTGTGACGCAACAGGAACAGAACGATGCCATGACATATGGCATGCAGGTCAACCCTACAAGTGCGAGTGTAAGCCAGGGTACTACCAAGATCACTGCGACAAAAGTAAGTCCGTTTGCTGCAACGACTACAAGCTTAACTTTAACTCTACAAGTAATGTGAGCATAGCTCGTGCAACGCGCGACAGCCTTAGCAGTTCCTGTTCGCAGATTGTCTTGGTCTGTCTCCAGCCATTTTGTCGCAATTCACGCTTGAAATGTGCACCGCAGCCGAAAATCGAAAAAAAACATTAAAACCCCCCTACTTGCGGGGTTCAGCAGGGATATGCACGAGATATTCTGAACCGAGACGAGACCCAAGACGCATTTCTCGGAGACTGAGACAAGACCCAAACGTTCGGAATTTTGTCCGAGACGAGACCGAAACGAGACATTGCATCTTTCTTTACGTTTGCCGTATTGTGGCTAAATGGTAAGTCGTAGGGGGTCTGCGATGTCAAAACGATGCAAACTAAGAGCATAAAATATTCGCGGTCTGCGCGTGGAAAGTACGGTCCACCTCATGAAAATCGGTCCTCTATATTCCGGTCCTCCATTTTTCACTTTCTGAAATTAGGTTTTCTAGATTCCGGCCCCCATTTTTCACCTTCTGGCGTTTTGGCTATTTGTTTCTTCCATTTTCCGGTCTTCTGTTTTCAGCGCACCCCGGTATACGTGTTTACTGGCGATAGGCCTAAGTTATAAATTGTAATATAGTCTAATCTACTACAGACGTTTATCACCCAACGTTAAGGCAAGTTCTTTTGTTTTTTTCTTCTTTCTTTCAAACTTTTCAACCCCTTATTTGTTTTCGTGGGGCGAAACCTCAGCCGCCGTCGATTTTGGTGCATCAAGTTGTGGCCTAAAACCTCTAACAAATCGAGCGCTTTCTCTCGGTGACTGGAATTCGGACACTGGGCGTCGGATGTATAGGCGGTACGGTCGGCTTTTTCTAGCGATAGCTGGGCTTCTCGTTTTGCTGATTGTTTGGTCGACCAGTGCGGCCAATTAGCGTAAAATGATAGGCCTAACAACTGTTATTGAACATGATATTCAGCGCAGTGCCTATTAATTCAATACAGTTACAGCAATGTTGTGACAGATTTCCTTGTGTACTGCGTAGAGTGAAATGCTTGACTTTTTTCGACATTAGTGTGAGGTCATTTTTATTCGTTTAAAAATGGCATCGTTGTAATATTTAGCACATAATCGACTGATGATTATTTTCAGCTGTTCAAAAGGATCCTGATCCTATCGTTCCTACGTCTACTACAGATGGCAGTGTCGGCGTTTTTACCGGTAAGTCACTCATTAATAATATGGTAATGTATCGTAGTGGAACGCGCAGTGTCGACTTAGGGTAGGTGAACAACTCAGCATGCTCGCCTCTAGCTTTTTGTTAGTGGACGAAAATTTACTATTTTTTCGCCCAACGCATAAGAAATTGCTGCTATTCCGATTTTTACGCGCGACAGCATGTAATGCTTTGCTCGTCTTGGCCATCGTCGAGACGTCCGTCTGTCCGTCATACCCTTGATCTGTATCAAAAAGGTGCAAGCTAGGATCACGAAATCTCAACTGTGGGTTGTTCCAAAAACTCTAGTTTTTCGTGACAAAATTTCGTGCCCTTGGCTGAAAAGGTTCCCCTCGAACGAAAGCGTAAAAGAGAGGTATCCCCTTTAAAAGACGTTATTTTGCAGCTATTGGCTCATATAGTGTAAAACGGTTGCAAATGGGTATAGACTTGTTGCACATCATAACAAGCACTGGTGACGGACTTTTTAGATGTGTCAACATCGATGACCTTGAACGACCTTGAACTTCCAAAATTGGGGTTTGGGTAAACAAATTTTCGCAATTTTTGGCTGCAGCGCACACATTGCGACGAAATGGCTTGAGATAGACCAAGACAACCTGCGTATAAAATTTTCAGCAAATGTAGATTTTAGCAGTCCAAGTCCCGACCCCCTAGGTTCAAGGAGGCTTGCGCAAGCGGGCGTCAAAGATGGCTACCTCGTTAAAAGTGGTTATTTGCCGCTAATGGCTCGTGTAGCGTGAAAACGGTTGCAGATAGGCACAGACATGCTGCTTATCATAACAAGCAATAGTGATGGGCTTTTTAAGATTTATCACCATTGACGACCTTGAACGACCCTGAACTTTAAAATGGGGTTTAGTGAATTTTTCTTCATTTTTGGCTGCAGCGCACATTTCAAGAGTAAATTGAGACGAAATGCCTAAAGATATAGACCAAGACAACCTGCGCATAAAATTTTCACCATTAAACGCAGATTTTAGCAGTCCATGAGTCGGTTCAAGGAGGCTTGCCTGCGCTAGCGTTAAAAAGGGGCACCTCTCTAACAAGTGGTTATTTTACTGATATTAGCGTGTCTAGCGTGAAAACAGTTGCAGACTAGCATAGATATGCTGCTTGTGATGAGAATAAGCACCAGTGACGAGCTGTTTAGCTTCATTGACATGGATCAGTTCAAATGACTTTGAACCCCCTCAAAATAGGAAGTTTTAGTGTTTTTTTGCGATTTTCGACTCCAAAGCACCTTCAAGGGTGAATTGTCACTAAATGACCGTTACGGTGTTACTGATGGATAACAGGTAAAGGTAAAGGTCAGAATATAGCTCTTAAGGAGCAAACCCCTCACAGAGCTACGGAGCGTCACCTGTCATATGGGATCACACAGTGAAAATACGAGATGCATTAAATGAGCCATAGTTTATGTTCGTGTACATGGTTATTAGTTTTCATACTGTGGCGTCACGACACGTTGCCGACCTGACATTTCGTCTATTCTGTAAACGATTAAAAATTTTTCCACTCATTTTTGTTACTTATGATTTTAAGACAAACACTTGATTGATCATACAGAACAAAATTTGCATGCGCGTTTTTGCCCGTTGCCGCGAGCAACAGGATTGTGACATGAAAGGAGATTGACTCAGATTTTCACCCATACCATAAGTTTTAGAAGACGCAGTGTTTAATGGTAAGACGTTTGATTGTGTTTTGAATGTGATCCAGAGGGACTGGTTTGGTGGCAAGACCCGTTCATTGTGACCATACTGGCTGTTCTTGTTCTTGTATTAATTATTATCATCATCATCATCTGCTGTGTGATCTGCTGCAGAAAAAGTAAGCTCTTTTTCGTACTGAATTCGCCAATAGCATTGATATAAACGACACTAAGATCGAGAACTCACAAAATCGAAACCATGCTAAAATCGGAACAGACCAGAGGCGAGTTTCGCACTTTTTATTTCTCTGAGAATCTCAGAAAAAGGCAGGTGCGAAACGCGAATTCTACGCAGCATCTCAGATATTCTCAGAGAATCTCAAAGATTCTCGTAAAAATAAAAAGTGCGAAACGCGCCTCTGAACTAAGTTCATTAACGTAATGGGCATAAAATCTTAAGACAAATTATTTAGGCCTAGCAGTTTTGCCAGCTTAAGCTTCGAGTTTAGAAGGAAATGTACCACACCGAGAACAGACCGACGGACTTCCGCCCGAAACAGAAATCCGAGATGCGAGGAAATTTCCGAGACTTCGAGCAGCTCGACTTCTCGATATCTCGGCGGCTCGAGTTCTTGACATCTCGGACAAAAAAAACCTCAATGTATCCGAAGTCAGTAATAATCAGAAAGTTCAAAATTTATCAGCACGCAAGTCAGTTTTTTAATCTTAACCATGCTAAAATCGGAACAGACCAGAGGCGAGTTTCGCACTTTTTATTATTTAGAAATAAAAAGTGCATGTAATGGCTTGTTCTTCATCACGCGCTGACTTTAAACAGTCGTCAACATAGAAATTTCTATACACCGTGTTAATCGTCTGTGGCGAGAATTCTGTTTGATTGTCTGCTACCACCTTGCGCAATGCAAATTTACAGCAACTGGGATTCCACATACCACCAAATAAGTGCACATTCATTCGATAAGTGTCCGGTTCTTCACTGAAATCTCCATTTGGCCACCACAGGTATCGCAACACATCTCTGTCAGAGACTGAAACTCTCACCTGATGAAACATAGCCTGTATATCTGCCATTATAGCCACTGGCTCTTCTCTAAATCTCAACAAAACCCCTATCAACTGATTCGTAAGGTCCGGTTCCTGAAGAACTTTATCATTCAGCGATGTGCCACCAAACTTCGCTGCGTAATCAAACACAACACGAACCTTGTCTGGTTTCTTTAGGTTGCTAACAGCATGATGACGTAAATACCATACCATACCGTCACTTCTGTCTATCTCTGCTTCTTCAACCTTGCTCGAGAAACCGTTGGCTACTAACTCATCCATGTTCTGGCGATATTTCTCATGCAAATCTGTGTCATGACTCAATTTACGTTTCAGACTGTGCAACCTCATCTCAGCAAGTTGCCTGTTATTTGGCAGAGTTACCGGTCGACGTCTAAACGGTATTGCCAATTCGTAATGTCCATCATCTGTTAATTTTATCGTGTCTTCCATCATTGCTAATGCTTTCTGATCTTCGATAGACATTCCTTTCGTGTCATCATCCAGAGAATCCAATTTCCAGAATCTCGCTACCTGACTGTCTAGCTTTTCTTCTGCACTAATGAAACTGGAATCCAATCACCCTCCAATCACCGTCAGCATTCAGCGGCCCATTTACTGTCCACCCGAAAGGGGTCCTCACTGCATATGGTGCACTGCTAGATCCTTGCCGTGTCTCATAGCAAATCATCGCTTCTGGCACATCTTGGCCAATGAGAAGCATGACCTTCAAGCCTTCTAGATTTGGCAACTGAATGTCACGTAAATGTGCCCATTTAGCAACATCATCAATTCTTGCTGCATTCTGCATACTAATAGGCAATTTTCTCCTTGTCGTACTTGTACTCATCCTTGTTGTACTCTCGGCATGTCAAATGACCTATCACTGTTAACGTCTGATACCTCAAGGTTAACTACCTGAGCTTCTTCCATGCTGTCTGCTCTGCCTAATGTGGTTAGTGTGAATACTTCCTTCTGACCATTCACTCCTAGCAACTCTGTCAATTCTTCACAGCAGAAACTATTTGTAGATCCGCTATCCAGCAATGCACATGCAAGAACAGAGTGTTCACTTCCCTTGACTCTAACCTGAACTGGCACTATAGGCAGGGAAACTCTTGGCCCAGCACCGGCCCCTGTGACAAGGCACGTTTCTTCAGCTTCTGCTCTAACTTGTGTTGCTGCTGGAGAGGGCTTATGTAGAAGTGGCGAGTGTTTTCTTCTACAGCCAGAAATAGGGCATCTCTTTGCAACTGTGCATGATTCTACCTTATGACCTCTCTTCAAGCAATTGAAGCATAACCCTTTCTGGCGGGCAAACTTAGCTCGTTTCGCACTTTTTATTATTTAGAAATAAAAAGTGCGAAATTCGCCTCTGGTCTGTTCCGATTTTAGCATGGTTAAGATTAAAAAACCGATTTGCGTGCTGATAAATTTTGAACTTTCTGATTATTACTGACTTCGGATACATTGAGGTTTTTTTTTGTCCGAGACGTCGAGAACTCGAGCCGCCGAGATATCGAGAAGTCGAGCTGCTCGAAGTCTCGGAAATTTTCTCACATCTCGGAATTTCCGAGAACTGTCTGGCTAAGTGGTCTGTCACTCATGGCGCCATGATATCGGGATTTCTGAGATCTGTCTAATGAACGTTTGTGTCGTCCATGGCGCCTTGTAACTTCTCGGAATTTCCGAGAACTGTTCAACTATAGTGTTCTGCCTTTCAACGCACATTGCAACTTCTCGGAATTTTCGAGAACTGTCTGGCTAAGTGGTTTGTCACTCATGGCGCCATGATCTCGGGATTTTCGAGATCTGTCTAATGAACGTTTGTATCGTTTATGGCGCCTTGTAACTTCTCGGAACTTTCGAGAACTGTCCAACTATAGTGTTCTGCTCTTTAACGCACATTGCAACTTCTCGGAATTTTCGAGAACTGTTTGGCTAATTGGTCTGTCACTCATGGCGCCATGATCTCGGGATTTCCGAAATCTGTCTAATGAACGTTCCTCTCGTCCATGGCGCCTTGCAACTTTTCTGAATTTCCGAGAACTGTCCAACTATAGTGTTCAGCCCTTCATTGCACATTGCAACATCTCGGGATTTCCGAGATCTGTCTAATGAACGTTTGTATCGTTTATGGCGCCTTGTAACTTCTCGGAATTTCCGAGAACTGTCTGGCTAAGTGGTCTGTCACTCATGGCGCCATGATCTCGGGATTTGCGAGATCTGTCTAATGAACGTTTGTATCGTACATGGCGCCTTGTAACTTCTCGGAGTTTCCGAGAACTGTTTTGCAACTATAGTGTTCTGCCCTTCATCGCATATTGCAACATCTCGGAATTTCCGAGAACTGTCTAACTAACATTTGTACCATCCATGACGGCCTGTAAGTTCTCGAAATATTACAGCTCTGTCCAGTGTTCTGTCTTTCATTGCACGTTGCAAATTCTCGGCATTTCCGAGAACTGTCTGGCTAAGTGGTCTGGCTAAGTGGTCTGTCACTCATGGTGCCATGATCTCGGGATTTCCGAGATCTGTCTAATGAACGTTCCTGTCGTCCATGGCGCCTTGCAACTTCTCTGAATTTCCGAGAACTGTCCAACTATAGTGTTCTGCTCTTTAACGCACATTGCAACTTTTCGGGATTTCCGAGATCTGTCTAATGAACGTTTGTATCGTTTATGGCGCCTTGTAACTTCTTGGAATTTCCGAGAACTGTCCAACTATAGTGTTCTGCCCTTCATCGCACACTGCAACTTCTCGAAATTTTCGAGAACTGTCTGGCTAAGTGGTCTGTCACTCATGGCGCCATGATCTCGGGATTTCCGAGATCTGTCTAATGAACGTCTGTATCGTCCACAGCGCCTTGTAACTTCTCGGAATTTCCGAGAACTGTCTAACTAACAATTGTACCATCCATGACGGCCTGTAAGTACTAGAAATATTACAGCTCTGTCCAGTGTTCTGTCTTTCATTGCACGTTGCAACTTCTCTGAATTTCCGAGAACTGTCTGGCGAATTGGTCTGTCACTTATGGCGCAGTGATCTCGGAATTTCCGAGATCTGTTTGTATCGTCCATGGCGCGTTGTAACTTCTCGGAATTTCCGAGAACTGTCTGACTAAGTGGTCTGGCTAAGTTGTCTGTCACTCATGGCGCCATGATCTCGGGATTTCCGAGATCTGTCTAATGAACGTTTGTATCGTTTATGGCGCCTAGTCACTTCTCGGAATTTCCGCGAACTGTCTGCCTAAGTGGTCTCTCACTCATATCTGCTTCTCTGAATTTCAGAGATTTGTCTACACGTTCTGACGTTCGTGGCGCCCTCTAGGTTATCCTCTGTTGTTTCAGAGCTTTGTTTACGTAACACATCGTGATGAATTTTAACACTGGTACCAAACTACCACTTCTGCTTTCGATTTGGCCTTTTCTCGGATTGCACAGCTGTATGCCATTACCCCAGTGGCGTAGCCAGAAATGTCAAGTGGGGGCCTCGTCTCCCCTTCCCTATTTCATCCCTCTTCTCCCTTTTCCTCTTCCTTTTACTTCTTCCATCTCTTCCTCATGTTCTCCCCTCTTTCCCTACCCTACCTTCTCTTACAAGTAGGACCCACTAAACTCCTCGTAGGAGGTATGGGGAGCGCTGTGATCTCGCCCCTGCCGAAATCGAATTTGGTCCACTTTAGCTTTAAAAGATCACATCTGGTGGCAACAATGTTAATTAATTTCCACAAACTAAACTGACCAAATTGGCAAATTTCGTGCAGTTTAAACGTATGCTTATGTTTTGTCTGGAGGATTGGAGGGGCCTGGGTCTCCCTTGTTTACGCCACTGCAGTACCCTGCATACTGTAAGTACTTGTCTGCATTTAGTGTAATTCTCAAAGTAGCCACTACAACCTCAAACTTTCCCAAAACTAGTCCATCCTGCCTGCTGTAACTATCGTAAATTTTACACTTGTCCCCAAATGGGTTCGCTCACTTTCACACCACCGTCACAATTGAGCAACAGTACCCGGCATTGTACCATGCAATAATCAAGCAACTTTTAGTGTAATGCACACTTTTATTTTTATATAAAAAACTAAACAAGAAAGTTGAGCTAATGCTCACGAGACGCGCGAAAGCCTATAGCAGTTCCTGTTCGCAGCTTACGTTAGTCTATCTCCATCCATTTCGTCGCAATTAACTCTTTTGCAGCCAAAAAATCACTTAAAATCAATATTTCAGCGTTCAAAGTCATTCAAGGTCATCGATGTTGATATTCGTAAGAAGTTTGCCGTCAGTGCTTGTTATGATAAGCAGCATGGCTGTGCCTATTTGCGACCATTTACACGCTAGACAAGCCAACAGAGGATAAATAACCATTTTTACAGGGTTACCCCTCTTTGACACCCACGTGCGCAGGCCTTCTTGAATCTAGAAGGTCCGGACTTGGACTGCTAAAATCTACATTCCATGCTGACAATTTCATACGTTGGTTGTCTTGGTCTATCTCCAACCATTTTGGCGCAATTCACTCTTGAAATGCGTGTCGCAGCACAAAATTGTGAAAAATTCACTAAAACCTGCTATTTTGCGGGTTAAATGTCATTCAAAATCATCGATGCTGACATTTCTAAGAATGTCATCGGCAGTGCTTGCTGTGATAAGCAGCATGTCTGTGCCATTCTGAAACCAATTTTTATGCTCGATTACTTGTTTCACTCACGGCGAAAATTTGGGTGCCTTAACATTTATAATTTTATCGTCGTAATATCGGCGATTGAGTAGAAAGTCTTAATTCTAGGGTAGGCTACAGATAATAACAAGAAATTCGAGCTAATGCTCAAGAGATGCGCAAAAGCCTATAGCAGCTCCGGTTCAGTAGTTTAGCTGAAAATTCGGGTGTTCACGCTAAGTTAATATACAAATACCACATTCTCTATCTGGATCGTATAACGATAGTAGCGTGGCGCCACCTTGTGAATGATATAGACTTGTGTCGCAGCCCGAAATCGCCAAAAAATCCATAAAACCCCTTAATTTGGCCTTCAAGGTCGTTGAATTCGGCGCCAATCGAAAGCCAGTGTACGACTTCGTATTAGTGATTAATAGTAACCTAGGTCCTATCTCTCACCGTTACTGAGATATAGCGACTTATTGGCCAAAAATCGCAAATTTTGCCCAACCCTCTCATTTAGCACCCTCGTTTGGGGTGACCCTCTTAGAATTTATGGAAAAGCTTTACGGTTCCTAGAACTAGAGTCTTCCAGGCAGCCGACGGTGAAGATTTGGTGATCCTAGCTTGCACCGTTTTTGGTTGATCCACCCGTGTGACGGACAGACGGACGGACGGACGGACAGAATTGCGATGGCTAAGACGCGCTAAAAGCAGTAGCTGCTTTCGCGCGTAAAAACCGCTGCCATTACTTATGATTATCGTCATGCACAGTATGCAATGTGTGTTACACAATTGCCGGCGGATTAAACTGAGCAAAGTCTTCCACAACAATCAGCCATAGTCACCACAGTCCGACAGTGATGCAAGATGCGATGAAGGGCAGTACGCTATAGTTGGACAGTTCTCGAAAATTCCGAGAAGTTACAAGGCGTCATGGACGATACAAACGTTCATTAGACAGATCTCGGAAATTCCGAGATCATTGCGCCGTGAGTGACAGACCACCTCGCCAGACAGTTGTCGGAAATTCCGAGAAGTTGCAACGTGCAATGAAAAACAGAACACTGTAGTTGGACAGAGCTCTAATATTCCGAGAACTTACAAGCCGTAATGGATGGTACAAATGTTAGTTGGACAGTTCTCGGAAATTCCGAGAAGTTGCAACGTGTAATGAAAGACAGAACACTGTAGTTAAACAGAGTGTGAAAGTCAATCGTTTCAGTAAACGTCTTTATTATCGTCTGGCATCATCGACACCAGTGACATCATAGACAGACACTTCGTTCATCATAGACACCGTTAACACCATGAACACCATGGACAGCATAGACACCATGAGCACCGTTCATTCTAAGCACAATGTAAAGCACAATGTGAACAGGACCTAATATTAACCAACCAACCGATAAAATCAGTCAACTAATCGTACGATCAATAAAATCGAATCAATCAATGGAATCGAACAATCAGTCAATCAAATGGTCTATCAAACAGTCAAATCAATGAATGAAATCGATGAATCAATCAACTGAACTATCGAATCGATAATCAAACAGTTTGTAACCTAAATGCATATTCACAACGTTGGCTATCTTGGCCATATTAATCTCATCATCATCATCGACAACCATATTAATCTACTGGACGTAAATTTCGTTATTTGCACATGTTAATCAAAACAATAACAAAATGTCTGGGATTTCACGAAAGTAAGTAAGTAAAAACTTTCTGTTCATAACAAAAACATATCGACAAGTAAGTAAGTAAATTCTCTGTCCGCAACACCGGCCCCTTAAATGATCTCATCATTTATTTACATAATTCAACTGTAAGGTCAGAGGTAAAGGTTCAACATTAAGCAGTAGCTGAAGTAACTCAACAAATCAAAATAATCAAAATAATATCAAAATAATTGAGTAGTCCGCACACCACTAAAGTAACTCCAGAAATCGAAATAAGCGAATAGTCAGCACATCACTACAGCTCATCACTAAAGCATCATTAAACATCACTTCAGATGTGTAACATTAGCATCAATTAAACACTGACACACAGTTGAGCAACTCAAACCAAAAAAATGTCAGTGCATCAGCATCAGTATTAAATGACAAAGCACACAAAGAGTTCAACTTACAAGCCATAGGCATTCAAAATTCAAAATGTTCATCACATTCAAAATGTTCATCACATTAACTACTTGACCACTAGGCCTACAAAGTTTCAGTATGTGCATTCATCACCTATCAAATGTCAAGCATCAACACATTCTAAAAGACAAAGTTTTGTGATCGGTCGCACGACGGTAGTGTCCTTGGTTCTCAGAGTAGCCGACCGTACATGTCCATCACTACCTTCATGCACATCTGTAATTCTCGCGAGTGGCCAGCAATTCCTGGGACATTCTTCGGCAATCAGCACAATGTCTCCAGCGCGCAAGTCCCTGGTAACTGTGCACTATTTCCGCCTCTGTTGTAGTAGCGGAAGGTATTCGCGGATCCACCGACGCCAGAACAGGTCAGCAATGCACTGCACTTGCTTCCAACGTCGTCTGATGTAGCTGTCCTGCTTCGTGAATATACCTGGCGGCATCACCGTTCATGACATAGATTTAGCAATTGAGCTGGCGTCAAAGCTTCTAAGTCATCAACGTCATCTGACACTGCAGTGAGTGGTCTACTGTTAACAATCTGTTCGGCGTGACACTTGACGGTACACAAGGCTTCATCATCTAAAGATTGTTCCTTCAGCAATGAATTCGAAACCTTTCTAACACTTCTAATCTGACGCTCCCACACTCCACCCATATGGGAGGTTCCTGGAGGATTGTATTTCCATTCAGTGTTGTTCTGCGTGAGGCGACTTGATATCTGAGCATGATTCCAGGCTTGAACAGCTTCCTTCAATTCTCTATCACCCGACTTGAAGTTTGTCGCATTATTGGATCTAAATTCTGCTGGCTTTCCTCTGCAGCTGATAAATCTCATAACAGCATTCAAGAAAGAGTCTGTATCAAGTGAGTGGACAACTTCGATTTGGACAGCTCTCATGGCAAGACAAGTGAATACACATTCGTAACGCTTAACTTCACTTCGGCCACGTCGTACAAGGAATGGACCGAACATGTCGACTCCAACAAAGGTGAATGGAGGTTTATCCACTGCAACACGATCTGAAGGTAAGTCCGCCATCATCTGCTCACAGCATCGACCTGCAAGTCGTCTACAGGTCACACGTTTGCCAAGAATTCTGCGAACAGTCAAACGTCCTCGAACAATCCAATACTTCTCACGCAACAGTGATAAAACATGTTCTCGTCCAACATGTCCATTCATTCCATGTTCATGTCTCACTATCAAATCAACGACATGATGGTTCCTTGGCAGGATTAGAGGATGTTTCGCTTTGATTGGAAGCGATGCATTTTTCAAGCGACCACCTACACGGATGACACCATCCGGCATAATCACTGGAAAAAGCCGATACAGAGAACTGGACTTCGGCAATCTGCGGTTTTCTCTGAGGTGGTCTATTTCCTCCGGAAAGCACTGCCTTTGTATGTAACGTAATATGACAGTCTCAGCAGAATCCAATTCGTTCACTGTCAAGTGACCAGTTTCAACATGAGAGCTGATATCACACTTATGTCTCAGGTACATCATATATCTACGAAGCCATGCGACATGTCTCTTCAACTTCACCCATTCCAATCGGCAGGAAAGCAACCTGTCGACCACATCAGATGCATGTCCATGACTTGCCGTGGCACATGACACAGCACTTGACCTGTCTTTCTTTATTTCAGGATCATCACCTTGTAAATTGTGTGAGAACTTATTTCTCGGCCAATTATCTTCAGACTTGGTCAGAAACTCCGGACCATTCCACCATCTGCTCTGAGAAGCTAAAGCCTGAGCGTTCAGCCCACGCGACACATCATCAGCTGGGTTACATGCAGAAGGTATGTGTC
>Ga0209367_1003690_pt1 | contig 20925 bp, 9 predicted proteins | sample WorMetLIZISLAND2_FD_187412 | JGI IMG/M metagenome (GOLD analysis project Ga0209367, IMG submission 187412) | Marine gutless worms symbiont microbial communities from Max Planck institute for Marine Microbiology, Germany - Olavius geniculatus... ...
CAATGTATATATATATATACCACAGGGCAGCTATTTTCTGTTTAAATTTTTAATAATGGTTGTGCAAATAAACAACATTGACCTAACCTCAACCTTAAAGCTGACCCTAACTTTATTGCCTAACACTAACGCTATCCCTAACCCGAAGGCTGACACTAACCCTAATTCGAAATGTTCACATAAAAAACGTGAAAAACAACTAAGAAACATCGTTGTGACTCTGCTGAGGTACGTCATATTGCTTAAATCACGGTATTCTATTTTGGACCGGCGCCGGATATGGCATCAGTAATACAGTTCGGCTTGTGACTTACAGAGTCATGGGTTGAGTTCAGCAAATTGAGTACTCAGGTAGGCGAGGAACTTGCGTCATGCAGTCATCGTCGTGACTTGTCCGTGTCACCACCAACTGCACCGTCTCTGGCTAACTCTTCAGTTGAACGTCTGCTTTTTGAGGCTCAGAAAGAATCGTCTGGTCCATCATCATTCATCAATAGCCGTGCATCCAGCCAAGAAAGGTTATATTTTTCTTCAAGTTACTTTGAGTTATCCGGTCATTGAAAGGTCATTTGGGCATCACCAGGGCTTTTGAATGTGTTTAAATTCCATTCTTATTTCTGCATTTATTATAGCTTTGATGAGTATACTATACCATACTTAGCGCACTTCTTTGTCAGTCTGAATTGCAACGTGATTGCATTAATCTATGATTTCTCGTTATTATAAAGCTAAATTTTATAGTGAAAAATGAGATGATTTCAGTAAATTATTTGTGTACTCATCTGGTACTGTGCGTTTATTATTTTACTTTTTTTATTGTTTGGTTTTTGTGTGTTGCAGCCCAAAAAGCTCGCACAGTCCCACTAGTGAGTTGGTTGTACATGCAAGTTCTGCCGATATCCACTCACAAGTGTGTGGTCTGGTGTTTCTTTTGTAAATGTTGTTAAAAATAGTCGTGTTGTTAACGCCTAACAGACTGCAGTAGGTATACCAGTCCACACCTGTGCCATGCCCTTATTTCCTTATTTAGAGTTAATTTGTACTGGTATACAAAGCTACCAGTGCTTGGCTGGTAATTGGCAATATGGCATTTGGTTTGTTAAGAGCTGCACCCTAATACACTGGGACTGGAAGAGATCAATTCTTGCATGCTTAACAGCATCAAATGTAATTTTATAGTATGGAGTTGCAGTTTTTAATAATTTTTGCTTTATCTGCAATGCTGTTGTTTGTTAAATAGTTTGTTTGCATTATGATTAGTAATGGTTTGCCATGTATTGGTGGCATAGTGAATTTGTCGAAGTATGCCCTAAAATATGTGGCATACATGCCACATTTTACCATATATTTTAACAAATTCTGTAGATTTTTGCACATATTTTGCATTAAAATGGAACATATTATTAAAATGGAACATATTTTGGGATAAACTTTTGCGATATGCTCTATTACTATTGTATTTTCTATATACACCATGGTTCATAAAAAACATGCCACTTGTATTTTTTGAATAAATACTTGCAGCATTTGCCGATTATAGTCATTTTTGGTGTGCAACATCAGGAAGAAACTCAACGCAAATGGCTGTACTTTTGTGAAATGCGGGTTGTTGAGCCTGCTGTTTGCGAGTGGTGTCAATGTTTGCCGCTTGCATTCGCGCTGGAGTAGGACATTTTGAGCACATGCTATAATAAAAAGGATGTGATGTGATGCGTGTGACTTTTTGCCAATCATGTCTGTCATTTTTCAGTTAATTACTTCTGAGTCGACACGTGGGCTATTCAGTATGAATTCATTGTTGTAAATGGCCAAACTACGACTTCTGCATTTCGTAAGGTAGTGCAGCAACAGTATTAAAGTGAGGTGGCTACAACTATAGTCATTTATGTCAAGTTTTTTCCTGATGTCGCCTGCCAAAAATTATTAAAATTGGCCAGTGTTCCACAGAGCTATTCAAAAGATAAAAGTGGTGCATTTTTGTGGACCACGGTGTATGTTCTATACTTTTAGGTTGATGCCACCAGCTGGCTGCTGAACTGGTCAAGTCGGCCAGAAATTGTTCCTCCCAGGTAACATATCAGCTTTAGTGTTATTGACATGCTAAGGAGAGGAAAGACAAACGCACAGCACTGATTCCATTTTTTTTCTCCTTGCTGTCACTTTTTTGTGTTTCTTTTTCACCTTTTTTTCTGTTCTCCATCCTACCCTTTTTTCTGCTTTCTCCCAAAATCTAGCAAAGCGTTTAGGGAAGTAGTGCAGTACACCACTACCAACAAATTTGTATATATCTGTATTTTAGGCCGGAAATTACCCTAGTAGTGAAAACGATTATTTTGAAAATGTTGCAAAATTTATGAAGTGTAACTGGAATGTGTCAGATAATGTTTTTCTCAAGTTAATTGAAAATGCTTGATGCTCATTTGGAACCTGAAAATGCATGAAATGTGTAAAACTTGTCACTTAAGTGGATTTAATATGAATTAGTTTCTTGTGATATAACGGTATTGTGTACTTCATCTTTTGCTATGTTTTCTGATAACTTGAAGATTTGTGTTACTTGAAGTGGCCCACATATTCAGAGTTTAGAAAATATTTAAATGTTCTAATTTCCATACCAGGAAGGTCTTGGAATAATGCCATCGTCCAGGAAAGTTTTGGAAGAAATATTATGGACTCCTAGAATTTTGATTTTGATTGTGTTTAATTGTGTAAAAATACTACCTCTGTTCCAAGTTCATAAATGGTGTCATACAATCAATAACATCGGTTCTGTTCATTAGTTTTGCTGGCTTCCTTCATAGGTGAACTAAACTTCACACCGAAAACTTGGCTGTTTTAATCAGAAAAGTCTGGGAAACCCCTGGAATTTTGGAGATTTGGGCCCTGGAAAGTTTTTGAAAACAGTGTCGGACGTCGGTGAGTTTGTACAAATTGTCCATGTTGTGTATGTGCATCAGCGTATATAGACTGTTGTTGTTACGTGTCAGTGACGTTGCATCGCGTGACACAAATCACGCTGCTCTGAAGAGACACAAGTTCAGCATCCGCAACACGCGACTGATGCGTGGCATCATGCTTGTCATCGAACATCTGCCTTACCTGCTTGTCAGTCACGCTTGCTCCTTTTTGCTGGGCGCCGTCACGTGAGTCTGTTTACTGTGACTTCTCATCGGCTAGCATGACACTTAGCATTATGCTGACATGTTGGCTGTTACTGTCACTTGAATGGATGTTACATAAAAAGTAGAATATAGATGCTTTACATATATTGAGCAATCAAACAGTTTGGGAAACGATTATCCTCAATCACTGTGGTGAAGGGTGGTCACGTTGAACACTTGAACACAGTGTTCAGCATGACCACATTTCACCGCGGTGATGGGTGATAATTGTTACCCAGACTTTTCAGTTGCTGCATATATTGAGAGCAAATTATGTTTCACTGCTATGTGCCATCATAAATTTGCACAGACTGTGAACTCGACATAAAACTCAAATATTGTTGACAAATGGTGTGATGCTTGGTGTTGTTTAGGAGTTTTCTTCAGTTAATTCTTGGATGTTGACGGTTTTACATTGAATCACAACTTTCTGATATGGGTTTTTGTGGTGTTTTTGACAAAGATGATTGAAAGGCAGACATTATTGTCCTTGCATGCAGTGCATGCAAGGGTCATTTCAAAAGTTTTCGGCCTTGACATAACAGACAATAATATTTTCCACACTTTATACATCAGTGAAATGTAAATCCTTTACTGACTCATACAAGTCTGTTGCAGATATGACGTCATTGTAAGTTATGACGTCATAGAGCACTGAACTAAAACGATTTGGAGTAGCATAAAATCAGGCTTACTGTTGCATGACAATTTTTCAGTCTGTAGCTGGATTTGTAAAAGTTAGGCCCCGTGGAATTTAATTTTGTGAAAACCCTGACAAATACGCATATGAATTTTTCATTCGTATATGTGAATATACAATAGCTTAAATTTGTGCTGGCTGCAAATAAAAGCATTTGAGTGAATTACGGTTTCATGCAAAAATGAGGTGTGGTCAAAGATTTTTCAGTGTCGATATCTTACCTTACCTTACCTTACCTTACCTCCGGGGTGGACAGGCTCTTACACAGGTCTGCCCAGTGCTGAGGCCGTATCAGCTCGGCCCAATGCGCATCCCCGAATGTAACCACAAGGTTACAGGTAGTGGCTATAAAGCTGTAGACGGCTGTGAAGCCGTAAATAAACGGCTGTAAAGCCGTAAGTAGATGGCTATAAAGCTGTAGTCGGCTGTGAAGCCAAAACCAGCACAAGAGCACTGGTAACGTGTAGCAATCTGCCTACACAAGTTTGGTCAGCTCTTAGTTGGCTCCTCGCCTCCAGATTTTAGAAATCTTTTGGGTCATCGGTGCAAAGCTGACCACGGTGGGGTCAGTGTCAATATATTAGACAAAAACTTTTTATTGTCTATATATCAGTAAGACGTACCTTCCTTGCACATTTGTGTGCGCGGCTTGTGGAAGTGATGTCATTGTAATTTATGACGTCATAGAGCATTAAGCTGAAACGATTTGGAGTACTAGTGCAAGCAGCATTTGAATCAGGCTGGTAGGTGCATGAAACATTTTCATTCTGTAGCTGGATTTACCAACCTGGGGCTCCATGGCATCTGATTTTATGAAAGCTCTGACAAATACGTTTATGTATTTCTTATTTGCATCTGTAAGTATACCATAGTCTAACCTGTGGTGGCCGCAAATAACAGCATTTCAGACAATTATGATGTAATGTGAATATTTAACGTCAGGAAGATTTTATTGAAAATATTACTGTTAATTATATCAGTGTTAATGAAAGGCCAATGAAGATTTGTGACTAGTTACATGGACCCATGATGGGCATTGGGCTGGGAGCGAGCCCCATGTGGTAGTCCCCTAATTTCAGCACTGCACCTTAGTCCACAGTCTACACCGTCTGGCTGTTCACGACTATGACTTAGTACACTAAGACCATTCTGCGTACAATAATGATCTGACCCCAATAACTATTATCTATTTTGAAATTTGAAATTTGATCATGGTGATGTTTGCTATCCATGATGACGAATGACTCGAGCCTCTTTCGTTGATGCTAAAAATTGTTTCAATTTAATGCTCTGTGACGTCATAAGTCACAATGACGTCATATCCGCAGCAGACTCATATGAGTCAATAAAGGATGTACGTTTCACTGAAGTATAGATTGTGGAAAATATTGTTGTCTAATATGTTGAGGCCGGAAACTTTTGGGATGGCCCTCGTAAGTGTTAAAAATCAATAATAGCATGCAGTTATACTTATCAGAAAGCTTTCAAATTGCAATCTAAAGTGATACAACATGATGGTTTATTTTTTAGCTGTTAGTGTTTGTCAAATTTAGCTTCTGTTTCAAAGTTAGTTTTTATAATTGTACTCATTTTGTAAATACCAAATATTTACTGGTTTTTTTGCTATTTGGGATCACCAAAATAGTTACTGTAATTGCTAGTTTTCTGTTGAACTGTTTTGATCATCAGCAGCACATTTATAAATAAAACACTGTATCCAAATATAAATTATATCTAGAAAATGTGTGAAAATACTTTTGTATTTTTGGCTTAGTCAGTGTCGTTGCTTACCTGAAACAGCATTAGTTGTTTAACTTTTTGATCATTTACAGCCAGAGTAGATATTGTAATGTAGTACACATATGTACGTACATTGAACGTATGAAATGTGTGAATATGTTAATATGTTTTGTCATATTTCAGTGCCGTTGTGTACCTGAGGAAGTTCCGTAGATGTCCAGTGCTTCAGCCATCAGCGGTAGACAGCTAAACCAGTCAGCTTGCAGTGGTGTGATTCTGTCTAGCATCATCGTCATCATCATCATCATCAGCAGCAGCAGCAGCAGCATTGTCATTATTATGTACATATTGTATGACGTACATTCAAGAAATAATTGTTTTTGTACATATGTGTTTCGACTGAATGTAAACATATGAAAGCACTTATAGTGACTTGTATGCTTAGGCTGGTAAACTGGGCTGTTTAGCCTGTTATCAGTTATAACATTACACCATTTAATAATAATGTAGTCATTTGTAAGGCGCACAATGTTAGCAAGCCGAATCTGAGGTGCCATGTCATCTGTCATGTTATAGATGTCAGTGCCACTTTGTTGAACGGGTGAATGTCACAGATGTGTTTTAAGAAAGAAGTATTATATGTGTTCTATACTGAAAACACAAGTGTTGACTTATAAACAAATCACAAAACAGCATCATTCTGCTAATTTTTAGTATGTGAAAAATCTGTCGTATATGTTTTTATGCAGTTTATCTTTTGAGTACCAGCTGTGAGTGTTCAGAGAGCTATCTCAGATGTAAGCTTCATGCTCAAACCATATATTTGTTGATTTTATTTTAGATAAACTAGTAAATACTTAGAAATTCAACAAAATGTGGAGGAATTTTTTGATAGGTGTCACTTGTTTGAAATCAATGATGAATATATGATTAATTTATGACGATTGCTGTTAGTGTTAAAGAGCTGCGATGTTTGACAGTTTATGAGCAGTTTGCCAGCTCATTTCCATTGTGTGTGCTGCAGAACTTATTTGCAGTTAAAGTAATTAAATTTAGGCATAGCGAAAACATTGTCGGGAAGTGGCTTTCCAAATCTGGGTGCAATCGTGCAAAGGGTGCAGTGTGGCATTAAGTAGGCCTACATGCTGAGTTATACAGAAAAGTTTTGAGATGGTGATAAAATTGGCATAAGGAGGCTGACGTGCAAATGTGTAGACGAAATCAATAGTGGGAGCAGTTACAGCAAAGCTACAAAAACTGAAACTCACACAAGGGACAGAGAGCAGATTAGAGTCCGACGAACGGGATTACAAGATTGAATACAGCGTTTCAGTAATGAGTGTAAATATGCCTGTGGGTTGGTAGATAGCATTTTGTTGGTTGCTGATGCTGTTGATACTGGTGTGTGTGGTGTGGCATTTCTCTACTGGATTATGACGTGTGTCAGACACGTGTTGGGAGCCACATGCTCTCTTCACGTCTACTGAAAGTCATATACTGTGCAGGACTTCTACTCATCCTAAAACACTCGAAATTTGACACTTTTTGTTAAATATTATGAAATAGGCAGATTTCTTTTGAAAATCGTGCAAAATTAAAGAAATATGGCTGTGTAGACTAGTCCCTGTGATCTGCTGTCATTTGTTTTTGTGCACTTATGTTGTACTTTCTGTCCTGATAAATGTTGTGAATTTTGAGATATTTGGTGCTTTGAAAAAAAAGAAATTTGAGCTAATGCTCACGAGATGCGCGAAAGCCTATAACAGTCTCGGTTCGGTAGTTTAGCTGAAAATTGGGGTGTTCACACTAAGTTAATATACAAATACCAAATTCTCTATCTGGATCGCATAACGATAGTTCTGTGGCGCCACCCTGTGAATGATATAGACTCGTGTCGCAGCCTGAAATCGCCAAAAAAATCCATAAAACCCCCTATTTTGGCGTTCAAGGTCATTCAAGGTCATTGAATTTGGCGTCAATCGAGAGCCAGTGTACGACTTCCTATTAGTGATTAATAGTAACCTAGGCCCTATTTCGCACCGTTACTGAGATACAGCAACTTATTGGCTAAAAATCACAAATTTTGCCCACCGCCCTTTCATTTAGCACTTTCGTTCAGGGTGACCCCCTTCGAATTTATCGAAAAGCGTTACGGTTCCTGAAACTAGAGTCTTTCAGGCAGCCGTTGGTGAAGATTTGGGGATCTTAGCTTGCACCGTTTTTGACTGATCCACCCATGTGATGGACAGATGGACAGGCAGAATTGTGATGGCTAAGACGCTGAGAATTCTATAGGGTCACTGACTTGTCTGTGCTCACTTAATGCAGTGCAGTATGCCAATGACTGCACCTTGTCAGTGTTGCGAAATGATGCCCTGAAATTACTGAGCGCTGACACACAAAAGTCATCGTTAAGGTTAAGAATGCACAAAAATTATTTCTGCTAGGAGCTCACCATGTTGTTCCAAACCCTCACCCCCCGCCGTCAGCTGTGGATGGACATGCCCAGTGGTTACAATTTCTTAGGTAACACAAGCAGACCGGTGGTTGCACTCCGTCTGCTTGGTCTTTGCCATAGTATCGGCTTGTGGCCCCCATTTTCGGCCCTTTGGGCCTCAACTTTGCCTGCAGCTTTGATCTCGGCCTGTGGCCTCAATTTTCAGCCCTTCTGGCCTCAACTCTGCCTGCGGCTATGATGCACAGTGCTGCAGCGTAGCCTTTAGCTATAATGATGCTCACGATGCGTCACCATGGTGACGACTTCCATATGACGTCAGTCATGAGCCAGCCAATTACGGTCCAAACTGAAACATCCTTATTTTAAAGATATGGATTAACATACGTGCATTGGCACTACAGAAAATTTTGAAGCCGTTGCTGTATGTTTAGGTTGATTTTCATAGCTGATCCCATGTAGAGGAATATGATACATGGCTGGCTGATGTTAGAAATGTGTTGCTTGTTTCGTCATTAAAAACGATGTTTATTTATCTCCATTGCACTGCGTATGAAAAGTGATGTGTAAGTTCACTGTTACGTGATGTTAATACCGTCGTCATTAAATTTTTAAATTTAGTTTTTCACAATTATTCTTTCCCAAGTTCTTAAACTTATCTTCTTGGCAGAATCTTATGACTGAAGTTATTATCTGCTGTGTTGCAGAGAAGTTCATTTTAATATGCAGCTGATTAGTTAAGAATTTGTCTACTTCGTTTTCTATCCAAGCATGAGGTTCAACTGACTTGTTGACCCACCAGTCCCTGTTCCACTTTGACTGTTGCCCCTGATTCACATCTTGTGTGGATGAGTTTTGATTTGATTTAACCTTGGCTGCAATATGTTTACATCTACATCATAATTACATATGCATGCCTATAATGGAGTTCTTACATTTTTACGTGCGAAAGCAGCTACTGCTTTCAGCGCGTCTTAGCCATCGCAATTCTGTCCGTCCGTCCGTCTGTTCGTTTGTCTGGCACACGAGTGGATCAGTCAAAAGCGGTGCAAGCTAGAATCACCAAATCTTCACCGTCAGCTGCCCGGAAGATTCTAGTTTCAGGAACCGTAAAGCTTTTCCATAAATTCGTAGAGGGTCACCCCAAACGACGGCGCTAAATGAGAGGGGGGTGGGCAAAATTTGCGATTTTTGGCCAAGAAGTCGCCGTATCTCAGTAAAGGTGTGAAATAGGGCCTAGGTTACTATTAATCACTAATAGGAAGTCGTACACTGACTCTCGATTGGCACCAAATCGAATGACCTTAAATGACCTTGAACGCCAAAATAGGGGGTTTTATGAATTTTTTGGCAATTTCGGGCTGCGACACAAGTCTATATCATATACAGGGTGGCGCCACGGAACTATCGTTATGCGATGCAGATAGAAAATTTGGTATTTGTATATTAACTTAGCGTGAACACCTCAATATTTAGCTAAACTACTGAACCGGAACTGCTATAGGCTTTCGCGCGTCTCGTGAGCATTAGCTCAAGTTTCTTGTTAGGTTAACCTCATTTTTGTATTTTTTTGTTTTGTGTTTCTGTAAAGGTTATACTTTCTGTTTAATGTAAAGTTTAAACTTACCATTCCATTATTGTGTTTTGTGCATTCTGCCTGAAAAGGCCGTCCCCGAAATGATCTATACTGTGTCGGGTGTGTATTTTACTTAATCTTTTCTAAGCTATGTCTATGTTTCCTAGGCTGTGCTGTACTACAAATACTGTACATTTAATATTGTTAATTATGCAATATGGTGATGACACATATTTGCCATTTTCGGAGGATTAAAATTGAAGTTTTATTTAACTATTTAGTGTTAATATATATACACTGTGTCCGTAAAAAGGTAATTACTGTAATTAACTGTATAGCGACAAACACAATTGGCAATTATTGCCTTTTAAACAGTCACACGTGTCACATCACATCATCTTCATTACAGAATGTACTCAAAATGTTCTGCTGCAGCACAAATGTAAGCACACTTGCACGTTCAATAACTGCATGACTCACAGCGGCCCACTCGCTGTTGATGTGTCATTTCAGTTCGTCAACGTAAGATTTTAAAATGAAGATGAAGTAACAGATTATTAATGATTTTGTGGCCTTGGCAATTTTCTGAGCCAGCATATGCGCTACCCAGTATGAATTCATTCTTGTAAATGGCTAAAATATGATTTCTCCATTTCATGAGGTAGTGTAGTGACAGTATTAAGGTGAGATGGCCAAAACTAGTCATTTGCGTCAAGTTTCTTCTTGATGTTGCACGCCAAAAATTATTAAAATTGGCCAATGTTTCAGGGAGATATTCAAAAAATAAAAGTGGCACCATTTTTATGAACCACGGTGTACGTACAGTAACAATGCAGTAAAGTGAGTTTATCATGTCAGAACGTCGTGAACAAAGTAGATAAGTAAGTAAGTGAGTGGATGAATGAAATCCTTTTTAGTGTAGTGTGTCAGCCAGTGGCTATTCATGCGGTGCGCCAGTTACAGAATATGAGTAAACTGAGTCGTTAAGCTATCTGATGTGTGTCGATTTGGTTTGTCAATGTTGTATGTATAGTTCTGTGTTGTAATCCATTATGTTTGCTCGTAGATGACTGCATTTTATTTCTCGTAGTTGCTGTGTTTGCTTTACTTTCACTGCAGTTTGGACATTTTTTGGAGTGAATGGGTTAAAAGAGTTAAAGTTTATGGGAAATCCGTCTCAGAGCTATCTGCAATCTGGGATCATTGTGCCACCCAACAGAGGTGAACACGCCTCGCCATAATCCCAGCCATGCAGACTCGATTTACCTACCCTGGAAGGATGGTATGGAAGGCGGAGTTGCCCGGTTTACCTGTCCAGAGACAGTCACCCATCCAGGTACTATCAGAGCCCGCTGTAGCAACTGCGTTGGTCGGAAAAAATCAGTAGCGGTTCTAGCCCGCAAAATCTGGGGGAGGGGCACGACCCATGGCGAGCGCCTACCGCGCCTATAACGGAGGTCTGGGGGCAGAACCCCCAGCGGTGTGCAGAGCCCCTGGTCAGGGGGGCGAATCCCCCCTTGAAGCTGAAGCACTTTTGGTTTTTTGACGTTTGATGAAAGCCGCAAATTTGTCCAGTTTTCTAAAATTTGGAAACGCAAAGAAATCAGATCTTTGTGTTATCTTTGCAAAAAATCATGGGTGGCCATGAAACTGGGGGAGGGGGCTGGAGCTAAACTGGGGGCCCCTGGCCCGGGCCTAAAACCGCCACTGGACACGATGTGTCAACCGATAGGCATTAGGACAGTTGAAGTTGGGGTATGGGCTAATTTTGTTGGACCAACAGGGGTGAAGCAGATTCCTGAAGCTAGCGATATTTTGTTTAAGCGGCAGAAATTTTTGTCATCGTTGTTTAACAAGGCAGCCTAACAAGACTATGTGAAATGAGACATGCGGATAACACAACTGTAGGCGCTGAGCGCTGGTATACTGTAGTTCGATCTCATTGCGGCTGCGATTCTGCGAATCCGTGGCCCGATAAAAATAAGCACTATTTTATGTCACAGCTGCATTAAATATTGACTTATTTCGTACATTTTACGGATATACTTGAGTAAATTTGCCACCAAGAGGCTCTGTTGCACTACTTTGTGAAATTTGGTCGCTTTAATAGAATAACTCGAGTTACTTTCGGTCGGCATATAATGTAGGCCTAGGCATATTCTAAAGACAAGCAGACGGAAAGACCCTGCCGCATAACCTCCCCTTTCTTTGGCAGATATAAAATATTTTCCGTGTTGCCTATTTTCTGTTTTTTTTTCTTACTGCTATCTTTGGGAATGGTATTTTTCCCAACTCGGCGCTATAGTTAAGACAGTTAAACCACAACCAATCCTATACGTGTTGCGAGTCTGCGACTTGTGGAAATCACCGCGAAAACAGAAAACCAAACAAACTTGCTGTACTGCGGGCGAAAATATGAACAGACCAATTTTTATTGGCGTTATAGGCCTACAGTTTTATAACCACATCGTCGCCGGTATATCAGTCTAAACAGAGAAGACGCTTCGACGTTGGGCCACCACATAATCGGCATAAATCAACAAAATAATAGTCTTACGCTTGACCTACGTGTACCAACAACCACAGAGAAGCATGCGGTGTGTTTTAATTATAGACATCAGATGCGTTCGGCTACCTAAACCAAGCTCGATTATTAGCTTATTGTAAACTATTACTCGTATTATCATTTCCGGGCGCATAATAAATTACGAAATTAAACGAAAATTTATCATACAGTTCATACCTGCATTTACCTTGTCAAAACTACTTAAACCTTTGTGTCTCCATAATATATACCTTTATTTTCAAGCAAGTGCAATGCAAAAAGCACATGATATTGATCCGGCAGCCGTATAAATAGCCTAGCGGCTGTTTATACGTCTGCCGGATCAATATCCGGTCATACGAGGGCCGTCTATTGATCCACCTGTCGATTTGGATGGCCTTAGCCCGTTCGTACAGGTACCGGCTAAGGCCATGCGTGTCCCTCTGGCGGTACGCCTAGCCCGTCACGGATATTCGTCGACGAGTTTTCTCTGCTTGCTTGCAGGAACCTTGAATTTACGACTCATATTCTACGCTAATTTCTGGTGCTCATTATTGTCACTTAAATCTTTAAAAACGTTAACCCTAATCCAAACCTTAATCCTAATCCCTAAACCCTACACGATAGGCCTAATATTCACACGAATTCTAGTCTTCGGCTGCTCGCCGTACAGCCGCAGAGACATTAGACTCATTAGCATTCGCTAGGTGGCGACTGTGGTTGAACAGTGTATACATTACATGCACGCATGCGGAGTGTCAACCACTGGCAAGCTCAGCCAATCAGTGCGAAGTCCAGCCCACTCTGCCGGAATAATAGGATTTTACTCAAACAATATTACCATGTAACGAATGCCATTCTCCAAATTTTTCAGTGCTAGCTAGTTAATGTGAACCATAGTGGTACCACTATGAATGTGAACAGCATCATACATACGAAACAATCGTGACATACAGAATCGATCAGTAACAATTCGAGTTTCAGAAAAATCGTGCAGTGTGGGAGCCGAAGACCAAAGGCGTGAGAGTTGAAGCGCCAAAGGAGTGGTCGTCGACAGGAGTGTATAAGCTTACACCCTCTACCGGACATTTTTTCCCTCAAATATTTAGCTATATGCCTAAATGTTGCAATTTGATGCATTTTGGTGGCTGACCGATTCAATTTTTCGATGTGTACGCTGTTGTAGGCTACCTAGTGCATGCACGGAGATAGTCATTTGACATCGAGGCGGCAGCGTCGGAGCCGTTACTATAGCATTCAATTAAATTAATTACAATACAGGAACGATGTTAGAGACTTTAGGGCTGTACCTGCGAGTCTGATCTTTGTATTAATTAAAAATTGTCTTTAGTCAACAGTAGTGTTAATTCAAGCAACAGCTGCTTAAGAGTATTTTTTAAAAACATACCGCTAGTAACGTCCAGATCGGTAATGTCGCATCTGCGAACTTTTGGCGTTCAAGATCGGTTCAAGACAGAAAGCCAGGAAAAACTTGACAAAGTGCACTCGGTACGTGAAACAACCACATCGTTGAAAATAGCCGTCAAGCATAATAGTGCAGCAGTATTGCATCATTCGTCTAGAGTCCTATATCTACACTGTGTTTCAAAAAACGGGCACCCTTTTTATTTCTTTCATAATTCACTCAAATGATGATCAATTTACACGAAATTTTTACCAGATGTAGCTGAAGAAATGCAAATTCAAAATATATGGACAAAATATGGCTGTTAGTTAAATATTCTTTGCTAGTTGTGATGTAATGCTGATGTCATAATGCATCGTGAATACAAGCTTGCTTGTCTCAACTGGTGCTGTCCCTTGTTACTCTGCTTCGATGGTGAATTTTATCTGGTTCATTGATGAACAATTTTCATCGTATCAGCAATAAGCAACACGGGAGCATGAAATCAGGCGCTTTACGATTCAAAAACTCAACCAACTTGCAAGCAATGTGTGCTGGTGCACTGTCATGCTGGAAGGTCTAAAAGTCAAGGTATCCTTACAAGTATGTGAAAGTGATCGTTTTAGGCGTTTTTGTGGCTGCAATGGTAAAACTTCAACAGTTTAATGTCATCAGCGACCCAGGTAAAGTTCACCATCGATGCAGGGCAGCTATTCAGCAACTTACAGCACCGGTTGTGACAAACCAGTTTGTACTCGCGCCAGGCTATGACGTCAGCATTACGTCACAACTAGCAAAGAATATTTAACTAACAGCCATATTTTGTCCATATATTTTGAATTAGCATTTCTTCAGCTACATCTGGTAAAAATTTCGTGTAAATTGATCATCAATTGAGTGAATTATGAAAGAAATAAAAAGGGTGCCCGTTTTTTTGAAACGCAGTGTAGTAATAATATTAATGATAATAACTAGAATTTTTTATTCACTGCAAATATGGTAGCAAGGTGTAGGATTTAAACTTAAGGCTAAATAACTAAACTCATGCTTAAGCACAATCTTGTACTAGAACATCCAATGTCTGATGACCCGAAATAATAATCCTCAAAACACCTGTGGTGGCTGATGCTAAAAAAATACGGTGTGAACACTGTGCATTTCGTCGTAGGTTTTATCATTGTCATTAGTAATTGCATCGGCATTGTGAGCAGCAGCAGCAGTTTGTCATTCGTCGACGAAGTTGAAATATTTGTCTCTTCGGAGTGAGTAAGTGAGTACAGCCAGGCAATATCAGCTTGCCTAGCTTGGGTTGAAACTGGGGCACATCTACCTATGTCACTGCGTGATCCTGTGTGTCACGTGATGCTCTGTGCTTCTGAGATGAGTTATCCTGTGAAGGCCAATGGACTTACTTACTTATTATTATGCACATTTATCTGAGTGCTGACTGTTTGTCTATCTGTCTGTGTTCGCCATGCTAAGTTGATGAATTACAGTTTTCGTTCTGTACCTGACATGTGGTATTTAGTGATGTAACTTCTTTCTGATAATGCTGTGTGAGTGTAGAAGTGAAAGTTCTGTTCCTGAAACCGGAGGAGGAGAAGGACAAGACACACTTCACTGACAAAGAGGTAACTTATACTTTGAGACAGAAGTTTTTGCTTTGCTTGCAACGTTAAAACTTGGCACATTGCCAGTGTTGGAGACGTAACCTGTTCTTTAAGACATGGTTTTTACGCGCAACAGCAGCTATTGCTGTAGCACGTCTTAGCCATCACAATTCTGTCTGTCTTTCTGTTCGTCCATCTGTCTGTCACATGGGTGGATCAGTCAAAAACGGTGCTAGCTACGATCACCAAATCTTCACCTTCGGCTGCCTGGAAGACTCTACTTTCAGGAACCGTAAAGCTTTTCTATAAATTTGAAGGAAGGGGGTCACTCTGAACGAGGGCGTTAAATGAGAGGGGAGTAGGCAAAATTTGCTATATCTAGCCAATACGACGTTAGCAGAGCGATAGAGGCGACCTCTGGTAAGTACAAGTAAATAAAACATTATAGATACTATAGCCGTGGGTCGTGGCAGCCTCTAGTGAAGGACTTAGACTTTGTTTTACTGCGTTTCAAACATGCACCCCGACTGTTGTGCATTTCTGTTTGCATTAGGAGATCATTTGTTTGATTTTGCTGTGTTTATTAGTAACAGGGCCTGTGTGAACTTGTTTAAGTGCTGATTTTCTGATTTGATTGGTTGATTGTATAATTTTTAGATATCAACTTTGATTAATTAATTAATTTCAGACAGTTTTTGTGGTTAATAAGAAAGACCACGAAAACAGCTGTTAGTTGTTATCTTTCATAGACTGATGCAAATTAGTGATGTTACAATTGTTACTGTTTTTAAAAAAGGCCACAATTTTGTTTGCATTTTAGTTGATCAAAATAATTCATCGGACAGTATTTTACATGATCGATAATTGCAACTCATTGCCAGTTTTGACAGTTTTTTGTAATTGATTGACTTGTTGGCTGGCTGTGCTGTGGACGCAGACTGGTGTTGAGCTGGAACTGGTTGAAAGCCTGCCTCTTCTGGAATGGCTTGCTAACAACTACAAGAGCTTTGGAGCTACACTTGAGATTATCACCGACAAGTCTCAGGAGGGTGCTCAGTTTGTCCGCGGCTTTGGTGGCATCGGAGGTCAGAATTGTCTTCATCATTATTATTATAATCATGTGGTATTTGGTGAATTGTTACTGTTTGTTATGTCATTTACAGTTGTATGGTTTTCTGCTCACATACCACTGGGGCTTAGTACGGACTAGTTTTGTTTTTTGTTTCACTGCCTTACTTTGCGGAATCATTGCCAGTCTGTCTGGGTCTCCGTGGATAATTGTTGGAGCTACCGGTATTGAAAATTACTCAATAGCTGGCTGCTGGTTGTTTCTGTTGCAGGCATTCTGAGGTACCAGGTAGACTTTCAGACGATGGAATTGCCCGACGACGTCGGTGATGACTTTGATCTGGACGATTACTAGACCAGTGCAACAGTCTGTGTGATATGACCGAGTGGTCAACTGCACTGCACTGCAGTAGTCAAGTCTGCTGATGATCTGTCTGTTACCTTTTGCTTGAATTTGGTCTTATATTGTCTCGGCCATTGCAGAGAGAGAGGTTCGATTCAAAATCTGTCTCTGTGACATTAGCCCATTTTCCCGTCCTGTGCCTGGTGTTTTTGATTCTGTTTACAGGAATTATGGGAAAGAGCTGTTCCGTGCACATACGTGTTGGAAGATAATTTTTGAGTTTAAAAGTGATTTTGTATCATAGTTTCTTCGGGAGTTTTTCTCGATGCCATTTAACATTATGGATGCACATTGTTTTGCAAACAGAACTGCGTATCTGCAGAACTAGCCTAATAGTATAGGTCAGATTTTTCTTGATAATATGCCAGATATATAATTATCTATATGGCCATGTAATCTGGCAGTTTTGTGCAACACACGAAATGCTGTGAAGTGGCTGCGTTGACCGCACACCTTTTTATGAATTAATTTTCCTGTTTTTTTAATATATTATTTTTTTGTTGTGCTATAATTTTTTTGTACTTGATTTGCCTCACTTTTCAGCACCCGATCTAGGCCTGGTCCCAAGGAGAATTATTTTGGGCTACTTTGCTGGCTGGGTGCTCTTTCTATTAGTCGACTAACAGATTCTGAGCATTAACGGCAAATGCTATTTGTGTTATTTGTTACGATGTATTCATGCCAGTTATTTATTGCCTGATAATCACATGCACGGTACTGCAGCTGCATCTGGTTGTCTTGTGCACGCATATGTTACATGTGATGGGGGATGATTGCAAAAGACTTGCTACTAGTAATGTCGGAGACTCATTTTGTGCTAAAATCTTTAAATGAAATCCATGGCGTCAGTAGTGATACTGAAGTTTATACACTGTCCCAAAGTTAGCGCTCCCCCTGCTTCAAACACGCCTAATTCAGTTTGTAGTTCATGGATTTAAACGAAATATCGTACACTGCGTTGTCTTAACATGACGTACACGCTTTACCATGTTTGCTCAGTGTAACATCATTATGATGTCAGAATTTGTTTACATAAGGCTTGCATTCAATGCATTGTTATTGACAAAGGGATCAAGCAGCAGCATGCTCGTTTTGGACTAAAAGCTTGCATCAAGGCCAAACGTGGCCATCACTTTAAGCTCAAACTTAAAACGGTAGTTCAGAGTGATTGTCTCAATGACTGTTTCAAATTTTGTAAAAAAAAATTCTGTCAGATATCAACGATTTTACGCTAACTTATCTGTAGGGGGCCGCTAATTTTGGACATGGTGTAGTATGTAGCAGTAAAAATGAACGTCACATGGATGCTACGCATGCTTGTTTGTTTAAGTCACTTGTGTGTTATGCTTTACGCAGGCGCTGGCCCATAGCTCAGAGGGGAGGGGGATTTAATGTGTTTAATCAAATCCCATCAGTCAGAACCAGGAAACGTTGCATAAAAACATGACCACTAGATGCAGTTTTAAGCTCAAAATGCCCAAAAATGTAAGCAACCGTGGCTTTTGATAAAATTGATCCCACTGGAGGAGCTTACAGTCTACCCCCTCACATGCCCTGGCTGGAATTATGGATAGCCATTTACTGCAAAGTGGCCTAGTCAGATAGTTGGAGTCGTATTTCCCTTTGCCCCCAGTTTTGTGGTGGGTCGCCAGCCATTGTTCTCACGGTCATTCTGTCACTCACAGTGCAGAAACAGTACACTGTTTCAGCCTGTGACAGACAATGAATGTTACTCTTGTATTGCTTATAATGTGCTACAATGGACAGGAGCTCGACATATGAGGAGCTGTTAGCGGCGTTTTCTTTAACGCTACTCTGCCATGTGATCGGAGACATTTCCTTCGTTTAGTTTATGTCGCACTGTCTTGTGGAATAATATGTTGTGCAAGTTCTTGAACTGCTATGAAGGCCGTGTTGGGCTGGTTGTCGTATGTCAGCCGACTGTGTGTCATTGTGCTGTGTTGGTCAATGTTGGCTGCTTTCTGAGTTTCGTCATTATTATCATTATAGCTCAATCGTTTTTGAAGTGAGGATGCATAGACTGTCAACATTGCATTGTAGGAAATTAGTAAGTAAAGTTTAATCAATCAGATTGCTTAACAGAATTTTCATGTGTTTGCTTTCAATAAATTTGTTGAAGTTTGTTTCTGTTTTTAAATCTGGACTCGCCGTGTTGTCGATAGTAGTCTCTTTAGCATTAGTAGTAATGATAATAACTAGAAGGGCAGTCATAGATCGTAAACCTCAGCTAGGGGCCTATTCAGTTACTCGAAATAGTGCCAAGAATGTACCAAAGTGCTTCATTTTTACTCCAAAGAGGTCTGAAAAGTTTGTAGGAAGACAGCCCTCTCCTCACGCCCCATCTTTTGCCCTCACTACACGCAGATACTGGATACGCTGCTGGCCATCTGGCAGAATCTGATGTCTTCAGAGCTACGAAAATGAGATCGACTTGAACGAGATGAACTGAGATAATTTCCTTTCAGTTTATTTCTGTTTCAGTTCGGTTAAGTTATGTCGCTTTCTATTTTTAAAGCTCATGCAGAACGAACGAAATGAACTTGACCGTTCAACTAAAATGAAACAAACTGAAACAACAAAACTGCAACTCGGTGTTCACATCGGGTCAGTTCCGGTTTCTCGCATTTAGTGCGTACACTCATGATAATGTTAGTTTTATAGCGTCAGCAGGCAGGTAAACAAAAGCACAACCTATATTGTGTCGCCTGATTGTTATACACTGTGTCCGGAAAAAGTAAACTTCTAGAAATTGTACAATAGAAACGTCAAGTCTGGACGAATCTTAGTAAAATTTTGTGCACTTCATCCCGAATGAATTGATAAAGCGATCGTCCTAAATTTCGTTGAAAATATTATTTCTTAGCGAAGTTATTAATTGTTGAATATCTGATAAAATATTTTCTGTACCAATATGGCGTTACATATTGCAGTCTCTCGACGTTCTTTGATGCAATACGACGTATTTTTGTTGAATATTTATACAATAACGTAAACAATGGTATTTTCTGCAGAAGATCGTATTTTGAGACTGCTGAGAGTTGAGACTAGAGAAAGGGTATGCTAAAACGTTTATCGCTGAATTTCTCAGTAAGCCGTGGACACAGTGTACAGACTGCAGAAGACTTTACTTATGTAACGCCATTTTGGTAACAGAAATATTTTGTTATCGATATTCAACAATTAATAACTCCGTTAAAAAATAATATTTTACAACGAAATTTGCTGATCGTTTAAGAATTAATTGGGGATTACGTGTACGAAATTCAATTCGGATTCGTTCGGATTTGACATTTCTGTTGTACAATGTCTAGGGGTTTAATTTTTTCCGAACACAGTGTAGCCTAGTTATTTCAGCCGGACACCAGTCCTTCACCTTGGCGAGCCCCTTGGGCCAGTTAATTTTTGACGATGAATAGTAACAAGATCTGTGGCTGGTCATACGTACGCAACAGCCCATTGATAGTGAGCGCGGATCGGTCAATCAATAGGGGCCTACTATTAAGATCTCGCTATTGATCTAGCTGTCTTTGCCAACTGCCGAACTGCAGGCTGTATGGGTCCTTGCCGTTGTTAGTAATTAAGGCCATTTTGTATCGAACCTCAGTTAGTCTACGTGCACATAGAGGGTCAGATGCGTCGTGCAAGTAGTTTAGCAAGTATATTGCATGCTTTCGTAGTAGTATACATCGATGAAATTGTGCTATACGCATAGTAGGCCTGCATATAAACTTTCGGCAGCGACACAACTGAGGCTGAAAAGGTTAGACGTCGTAAGAGAGGCTTAGCTCACATAGCAAAAACCTGCGATATTAATATTGTCGTTTGGCGAGTTAGAAGTCCGTCGATTGATTTCTTATCACTGCCAGTATAGGCTTACTAACGCGATTGCGACGTCTGTTGTTGTTAGTTCGTTAAAGTTTCTTTTATGTTGGCTCTCTGCTGATACATGCATGCTCCGAAGAGTAATGCGCAGCCAGCACAGTTGAAGGTCTTATATACGTCGAGTCTCGAGATATTCATAGCCAACTGGCCACGTCAAAAAAGTAGCCCCCTAAAGTTTTTTGCCGTTTTCTCAGCAACCGCTTGGAATTTTAACATGGAGTTTTACAGTTTCATTTACAGAAACGTTCTACATCTAACTGCTAAGTGAAATATGATTCTGTTGAAAAACGACGAAATTATAGACTTTTGAACATGACCGCCTACCGATTTTTTAGCATTAAAAATGTTTAAGCTGAAAA
>Ga0209367_1003691_pt1 | contig 20925 bp, 10 predicted proteins | sample WorMetLIZISLAND2_FD_187412 | JGI IMG/M metagenome (GOLD analysis project Ga0209367, IMG submission 187412) | Marine gutless worms symbiont microbial communities from Max Planck institute for Marine Microbiology, Germany - Olavius geniculatus... ...
TGTCATTAGTCAGTGTCAATCTTACTTTGATTTTAAATTACCAAGTACACTGTGGTCTAATCGCGTTAAGACGTTTGATGTTAAATATGCCACCTGCGGGGGCAGCTTTGTAGATTATGGCACCAGTATCAATTAGTGGCTATTGTTAGTACTATTATTATTACGCATGTGTGTTTATTTATTTATTTTTCCTTTTCCTGTTGTTAATTGCATGCATGTGCGTGTGTATTAATCTATCGTTTCTTCGATGAATAAAGATGTATATATAATATACCGCGCGAGATCGAGCCGCGTAAAACACGAACCTGTCGCCCTCAAACTAAGCCAAGCCAAATGTAGGCCTGGGCTACAGGCCATTGCGGAAATACGCAATTGAATGATTCAACTTCTACGCATTCTAACGGCATTGCTGTGTAGTTAAGCGGCTCGGGAACGTTCTGGCAAATAAACATGCATGCCAGGAACGAGTCGCTTTGGTAGCAGCGGAGTCACGGGCTAAAAAGTCGGGGGGGGGGCAGGATTTGCCATTTTCCGACACACAGCTGCAAATTTCCGACAGAGGAGATCATCGGTGCTCAAAATGCCAATTTTTCCCCAAATTCCCTAAATAGTGCTAAATGGTATATTTTGGAAGAAAATTCTGTTGAAAAGAAGAAAGTTTTCCGGCAAGCCACAACGGCCTTGGCTGTGAGTGTGAGATAGACCAACAGGATCTTGGCTAATACGCATGTTCCATATCGAGTACGCTACTGGGAGCAGAATTAAGTAACTGAAAGTGAATTACACTGCGGGCCATCAGTTCTGCCCGTAATTCGACATATCCTCAAAAAGCGAGGCTGCAAGATGCGAGCAGCCGAAGGTAATTTAATCAGCCAAGTCATCAGTAATGTAACGAAGACGACGCATCAACGTTACAGACGGACGAACGGACGAACAACTTACGGCGATAAAAGAGCGCTTTCGTGCAGTTAAAACTTTCAGTGAGTCTCACCTATGAGATGCGGGTATGCAATAGGGATGTCGAGAAAATCCCAAGCTCCACTACAGTTCGATTTTTAGTCGACCGTACTTAAGTAACGGTCGAGCTATTGGCATGGTTGTCGTCCGTCGTCTGTCCTTCCGTCCGCCCGCCCGCCTGTAACGGTTGTACTCTGGCTAACGAGTAGGTCGTAAAAGAAAACTTCAAAATTTCAGCCATCTAGTGCAAAGAAAACATTTTTAAATTGGGGGTTGACTGGAAGGGATAGGAAATTCAATGAAAAACTGGTCATATCTCGGAAACGGCGAGAGATACGGCCAAGATTACTATTAATCACCAATAGGAAGTGGCATACGCCCTGTCATACGATATTAAAACCATTGCCTTTGGATGACCTTGAAGGTCATTGCCAACCTGTTCAGCAACAGCTGGGCTTCTTGTTTGTTTATTTGTTGAATACCACAATTTTGGGTCCAACAAGTGCTACAAAATTAACATTTTGACCAGTCAAAATCTTGTGGATAGGCGTATAGACTTTCGCTTTGCTATTTGTCGTAGTTTGTTGCACGGAGTCGGCAGGCAAATCAACGACAAGTCGCGGTGAGTGGAATCTGTGCTTGCGCAGGCGGAGGCGAGACTTTTAGGCCTAATCTGCAGTGTTCGGCTGAAGACGTCACTCAGCGATCGGTCGATCGCGCAAACATTGGGCGAGCGAGTCGACTCGACGACGTAAGCAACCAACCAAACATTTCCGAGACTCGATTCTTGGACCCATCGACAGATTTATCACCCGCCACTCATTCACTCGCCGCCGCAGCATCACTGCACTCGCTCAAACCCACGCCACTCGTTTGCCACCACAGAACCGTTCGCGGAAAAATGAATCGTATGGTCAGCGAGATCACTTTATTTATTTCATGCAGAATTTTTTTCAACATATGTTCTTCGTAATCGTAAGACCACCAAGGAGGGTGTGTTAACGACAGACGACACAAACCGCGACTTCTAAAGAAAAAAACATGAAAAATGTTTTATCACAACATTTTCTGCAATAATATACAAAGAATTTTAAAATGCTTCATAAATCTGATAAACCTGCTTCAGAAAAAGGAAAACACGCTTGTTGAAGTGTAGATCAGGCAAATCGGAGCACGGCAGTTCCGCTCAACACCAGGAAAACAAATAATTTGAGATAAAGTAAATTAAACTTAATTAACTCACTCCAGTTTTTGTTTTGCTAGTTCTGAACTTCTAACTTTGAAGTTTCGACTGAACCCAGCAAGCGCAAACCGATGAGGTCTTTACAATGTCATGTACACAATATAGCAGCCAGTTGATGATAACTGAGTATTTACTGCTGTAAGCTGCCTTTAGCAATAATTTAAGTTTGTAACTGATTAGAAAACAGAAGTTACAAAATATAATATAGACAAGCGAAAATGCCGACATGAAATGCGGCCGTCCGCACCCACTGCACACTCTGACCTTTGACCTTTAAAATAAAAGTTGGCACATTCGGCAAAAGTTCACAACAATTTGCATTTTACCTACATTTCACGCGCGAAAGCAGCTACTGTTTTAAGCGCGTCTTAGCCATCGCCATTCTGTCAATCCGTCTGTCTGACGGGTGGATCAGTCAAAAGCGGTGCAAGCTAGAATAACCAAATCTTCACCGTCGGCTGCCTGAAAGACTCTAGTTTCAGGAACCGTAAAGCTTTTCCATAAATTCAAAGGGAGTCACCCCAAACGAGGGCGCTAAATGAGACGGGGGTGGGCAAAATTTGCGATTTTTGGCCAATAAGTCGCTGTATCTCAGTAACGGTGCGAAATAGGGCCTATTAATTAAGACCTAGTTTTCCTAGCCCTCGCGGCAGTCACTAATAAAAAGTCGTACACTGGCTCTCGATTGGCGCCGAATTCAATGACCTTGAACGCCAAAATAGGGGGTTTTATGGATTTTTTGGCGATTTCGGGCTGCGACACAAATCTATATCATTCACGAGGTGGCGCCACGGAACTGTCGTTATACGATCCAGATAGAGAATTTGGTATTTGTATATTAACTTAGCGTAAACACCCCAATTTTCAGCTAGACAGCTGAACCGGAACTGCTATAGGCTTTCGCGCGTCTCATGAGCATTAGCTCAAATTTCTTGTTTTGTTTCGGAGTTGGAAGCATGTATAAGAGTAATAAGACAGACAGAAAGACGGACGAGCAATTAAGATCCATACAGTAGTCTATGTCGGCCCCATAACGGTAGACAAATGTTAACTTTAGCCAAGCTTATAAACAGTGACATACCATCAGCCTTGCGGCAATTATTGGTATTATTGTTATTATTGTTGTTTATTAGCTGTAAGGTAAGCAACGTCAGCATTCACACCAAAAACAAGATTGAAGAGTGAAGATGAGTGCATAGCATAGCGATCACGAAAGCTCCAAAAAGTGAGTGTGGACGTGTGCCAAGAGTGAGAGGTTTGGGCAACTTTGGGGGAGGGGGGCTTGTCCTTTCCTCAGTTATAAAGGTGCAGAAAAATGTAAAAATACAACTGCGAACATGTGAATTGGAATTTGGTGCAAAGTCGTCAAAAATTAGATGGAATTTATCATGGCTGCCATATCACTTTAAGTTCCACGGCCACTGGCACAGCATATGATAAAATCGTTTAAGGTTTGCTATGATGTTGCATGACCCCACACAGCGTGTTGAGCATTGGAATGTGCAAGGACCAACTGAATACAAAAATAGAAGCAAAAGCCCTCTAGCTGAGGTTTTTTCTGGATAATCCCTACGAAAACCAAGTATGTGTTTCTAGGTCCTCTGAAAAGACCATCCAGGGAAACTGTTGAATGGTGGCCTGCTAGAGAAATTCACTTCAGTATAAAAAATAAATTCAGCCAAAGCACGGTACCACTAAGTGATATACTGAAGCCAAATAAAAATTCAGCAACACGTTAGCTTATGTACAGTAGCACACTCAACAGATTTCTGCAGGGGCTCATGCTTTGTTTACATCGTGTCAATAATTAGTATGATATTAATTCAAAAAAACTTAATACTGACGTAACACAGTAACAAAAAACATCAATTGTGATAAAAATGTAACTTATTTTTAATGATGATACAACACACCACAACATCTGGACAATTTTTGTTCGGGAGTTAATCGCATTAAGGGTGACCCACACAAATATCTGTAGACGATGGAACCCTGGCTTCACATACAGGGTCCCACATGTTCACATCAGAAACAAAAAATACATTATTTTGTGTTATCACATCAACTTGCAATCATTTCTGACAAAATATCAGGAAATGCTTCTTCGACGATAATATCAAGTGCTGCCAATAGCAAAGCTCTGTAATTTACCACAACACACATTTCAAAAATAAGTAATTAAATTTAAAAAAATAATTTAAAATGAGCTAGCAATTACAAATAATAGCAAACATCATTCACAATGGTTGCTACTATGAATGCTCTCAGTACAAAAATTGTCCTATTACAAAACCACGCTAACCAAAAAATCCATATTTACCTTAGTCATCATATGTAAGATCAATCCACAAAAATAAACTAGCATAAAATTATTTGCACAAAAAAACTCAATTATTTACTGAAGCTAACAATTAAAATAACGTGCCAATATAGTAATAACTAACAGGACAGTATCACAAAATACAGTTCAAAATGTTTATCACAGACAAAAAAAATTCGTCATAATGCCATACCTGTTATGTTCTCGGTTCTCAACAGATGACAGCAGAGTCTCCACGACTCGGGAAAATGCCTGGTTGCCGACTACAAACTGAATAATTCCTGCAATTACAAGATCACAATATCTCATACACTCAAAACAATCCAGTAATAATAAAAAAAACAATTTTACTCAGAACAATATAAGATCATCACAACTTGCATAAATGTCTGAGCTGAAGAAAAAAAGAAAAGTTTTTGTGCTATGCCTAAATTTAACACTGTAGAACTCGGCAATACATTTCTAACACAGTGATCACTAAATATCCCATGAAACCTCGAGCGCTTTGCAGCATTACTCTGTAAAGCATTAATACCATCCCACGTCTGATCACCAAATTTCACAAGGTTGTTGCCTTGTGAAAGTCAGTAATCAGACATGTAGCGACGTGCTTAAGGTTTGGTTGGATCTTCAATGAATTAACCACTGACCAGTGAAACTGGACTTGCTGCTTATGGTAACAAGCACTAACGATGAGCTTTCCAGTGGCATTAACATCGATGACCTTAAAGCCGCAAAATGGGAGATTTTAATAAATCTTTTGCCAGATCTTTGATATGGAAGACTGTACGTGATAAATCGGTGATTTCGCTCAAAAATGGCACCAGCAAAACCCCAACAATTCTTACTCAAAACACATCTGTAGTCTAAGCAAGTAAGTAAACAGTTTAATAAACAGGTGTCAAATGCACATGCTTACAACAAAGCACATGATAAAACCCCGAAAAATGGAAAATAATAAAACAATTACAAAACATGAATACAGGATAACAAAGAATCAGAATACAACTGTAGCAAGCTTGGACACTAAAGATTCTACCACACACCAGGAAAGAACTGAACAAGCGCACTGCGAGCACGACATCGTGCAGCACTTAGTCGTTCAGTCGGTGATGGAAGACGATGATGATGAACATTCCCAGAATGCTCTGCAGCCTTGGCAGCTGAGCTGCATCCATTGCTGTCATCAGCTGGTGGCCATATTGCTTGTCTCAGAATACTCACATAATATGCACATCTTGACCTCGTAGTTAGGCGGTTGACCTCATGCTCGATCCACCTATGATATGACCATCCACATCACTACGATATAGCTGAAGAAACTGCTCTGAAGCAGCAAAAACAAATATCAGCCCTAAAATACTTGTGTGTGTGTGTGTCTGGACGACAAAATGTTGGTTCAACACATGTTTTTAATCAGAGATTGGCAAGATGGCTGTAGGTTATAAGCAGATGACAATATGACAGATTAGGAAAGATATCTGCTATTGTTTGAATTCATGTAGCAGACATGCAAAGATGTTGGCAAGAAAAGGTAACCTTGTTGCATAATAAGAATACAAATAATGTGGATGCATATAATGACTTTAACAATTATTTACTAATAAATTGTTTTGAACCAATTTAGTAAATTGGTTTGGTACACTAAGGAACTGGAAGTAATTTAATCTGAAGACCAGTGTTTTGGAAATTTTTAAACAGTTGCAAAAGTTGCCAAAAAAATCCAAACTGCTGTTTGCACAAAACACAACCCAATGTAGCTTCATATGAACTGTTAAGGTGCACGTAATATCAAATTTTTCACATCAATCAGATCAATCAGATGTAGACGACAATGACTTACATATTGAGGAAGTAAGAGATGGTAAGCCTGGCAAGCGTCATAGCAGCTGGTAGTGTAAGCCAGCTGTCTGAGCCAATCAAACACGTTGACAATATGTCTAACACAGCTGATGCCATGCCGGCATTCTCCTGTATGGAGACATCATCATGTGAACCTACATAGCACACAAATACACGAAGCCTGTCCATCAGTGAGTCAGTAGAGTTGGTCTCATTGTAAGCAGTGTTGAAACCAATAATTAAATTCATTACTTAAACACTAATACCTCTAGTTAAAAATATTCATTATTTAAAATTAAAAAGTACTTCAATAGTCAATAAAAGTCAACTAGCCCATTAGCCAAGACCAAAAACTTCCTGATTTGATGCCACCTTAGGTGCCAAATTCTATAGGCCATTTAGTTTGACACAAAATGTCTAATTCCTGTTTTGCTACACAAAAGTAGAAGGCTGAGTTGGCAAAGCAAACAGTAAATTACCAAACTGCTCATGGTTTACTTGGAACATTTGTAACACTTTAGTTTGAAACATACCCTGCACAATAGCATTTTATTGTGGCTATGTAGTTAAAACATTAGTCTTAATCTACAAAGTTACTAGATGCTAAGTCCGGTTAGTACGTGGATGGGTAGCTGCCTATTTCGGCAGGCTTGTGGTTCCAGGTTGAACCGTACGGTTGGAACTTATAAGCCACCTAGCACATTACTGCATTTATAAAAAAAAACTACTCAAACTATTGCATTATGACCATAATGACCAGACCATAAGCATTATTTATTTATTTATTTCCTTAATTTATTACTATTACAGTTACTATTTCATGCTCTGTTGAAGGGCGGCAGCTGAGTTGCCCTAAGCATGCGGTATGTTACCAATCTGCTAGGAGTATGACATCAGACTTACTTGCAACTAAATCTGAGTCTGGCAGCAATTCACCGAGAGGCCAACAAGATGGCTGACTGACATTGAATTCACACGAATCCACTGCAGAAGCATGCTTCGAGTTAATGTTATTTTCAACAGATGACATCGGCACCAACTGAAGATACGTTTCATCACAGGCAAATACCTCATTCTCGTACTGATAGACTATCGTCATTTCATCCTAAAAAACATTCAACATCCAAGATATGTTGTAATTTTTAACTTGATACGTTCATAAATTGTGACTGCTATGTTTAAACTGGGTGGCTTGGAGGTGGCATAATGGTTCGGACATCAGACTTGTGATCAAACAGTTGTGGGTTCAACTTCTTCTGGTCATATCACTATCAGGTAACATTACTCCATACAAGTTGCTCACATGCATACGCCTCTGTCATTAAGCAGTATACTTGTAATTTAGTACCATCCAAGAGGTGGTGATGCTCTGCAACTAATAACAGTATTGTAGATCTGATGTCTCACTAGCCATGCACCACAGACTCGGTGATCTATCCAACCAGTAATAGGTTTTTGTGTTACAGCACGTTAAAAATTGTTGGTGTTATTATTATCAACAATCAATCACCCAATCAATCAATCAATCAATCAATCACGTGCAACACATTCATACAGTACCATGAAATGTCGCAAACAAATCAGATGCACTAGAGAAATTTTAGACGTATTCTTCGTGTACTTGTAACGTGTAGAATAGCAATATTAGAGTATAAAATGCTAGCCTGAAATAATGCCATTCCACTAGAACTAGTGCCTGTCGTAAGCACGGGTTTGAGTGCTCCTAAGGCTTCCAGTCCATAGTAACACACAGCACAACTACTGCATTAGTATACATGACACATCATACCTGTCTGGTTCTGTTAGTAATCACATCAATTTTCAACGCATCCTCATCAGTCCAGCCTTCGACATTGGACCCAGTGGCATGGTGTCTGGAACCAGAGTCCAACGTGATGGAAGGTGAAACATCGGAAGAGTTTGGAATGATGGTTGAGATCCTGTTTACAACTCCCGACAACTTTCTAAGAGCCTGGAACAACCACACCTTTAAACTTTCACAGAATAGTAAACAGGTGACCAAATTAATTTGGTAAGACGCAACATCGCTGACTGGCGCTGACTCCTGGTGAATCATAAATAGTCAAGTTTTGGCTGATGGTTTCAACCTCATATCTCCTCCTTCCCTAAAAGTGTATCTGCCAAATGGCATGCAAGTCCAGTTAACTCTTTAAGCAGGGTGCACAAATGTGACAAAGAACAGATGACAGACAATGCAACAGAAAAATTGGTAGCTATAGGCAAAATCAGTTGCAATAAAGCAATTTTGCAAATAAGTAAAAATGACCATGGTCTTCTCTAACAAAATGGGCTGCTCATTTCCCTTGAGGCCAGTGAGCTTGTAAGCGCATAAATCACTATCTTATCAAATCTCAGAAGCCAGTTATAATATGACTGCTAGAAATTTATATATATGTATTCAATATGTTTTCTTTTGTCTGTTAGAACTAACTTTTTTCTTCACTATATTGTACACGACATGCCAGCTAACATCTATTATAATACAACATATAAAACAAAGAGCCAACAAAAATAGATTGAAAGACAGCAACCTTATCAATTCGAGGCAATGACTTTGGACTGCATCGTTGTGCAAAGGCAATCGATGGATCCAACTCATAGCTCAAAAACTGTTTCAGTTCTTCACCATTATTAATGTCACGCCTCAGCAACAGGCTCTACAAGATACAAATACACAACACCACTACAACTACCACTGCTATTACAACCACAAAAACTACTACAACTACTAGCAATGAATGTATCTGTCTCATAGCAGAGAAAAACTGTCTCAGTTCTTCAACACTATTAATGTCACACCTCAGCAACGGATTCTATAAGTAATAATCACACAACACTTCTACACTACTACTACTACTAAAACAACTAAACCTACTATTTGAACTACTAGCAAGAGATGGATCTGACTCACTCATAGCTGAGAAACTGTTTCAATAGCAAGTCTCAGCAGCAGACTCTATGATGGATAAATATACACAATAAATTCAGTGTACTCTGAAGGAATCTACTAGTAATACTAATACTAATACTAGTATTAATTAATAGTTCTAGTAGAATGATGTTATTTCAGGCTACCGTTTTGTACTCAAATATTGTTATTCTTCAAGTCACTAATACTAATACTAACTACTACCACTATCTGTTGTTGTTGCTCTACTACTACTATTACTACTGCTACTACCAGCCTACATTACAGAGTTATTCCAGATCAGGCAGTTCTCCAATTTTCCTGGAGGAGAAAAAAGGGAATCATTGGAATCACCTAAACATGTCACCTCTACGACCTCCACGGCTGTCTTCTAGTCCTGTCTGAAAAACCAGCTGTTTTTCATCTCCTATCTTACCCCACAGTTTGCACAGAGCCTGCATAGCGACACTCATTGCTTCAAAATACTCAAACTGTTTGTTACTTACCTACGTCGCAGAAGGATTTTTACAGGACAGTGAAACCATATGCCCTTCCTGGGTCCAAACAATAGCATCAAAGCACTGACAAGGTTAAAGCCACAAGTTACTAATAATAATCAAACCCTCCCAAAAAATCACTTTAATTTTTTTGAGTCAAAAACTATGAATCGATGTGAAAACCTACTTGCAAGTACATCTCCAGTTTCTTCTGTCTGTACTCCACAACTGCAGCAACGTTTGTCACAAATGGTATAGATGTTAGTCTTGATGGACTTCTGATTCCTACAGAAATGTACAGTCAATCAGCAGCAAAATATGTTAACAACACAATACAGAACACAGAACCTTCCTCAAGACACAACCTAACTTTGGAGTACTGGTAATTCTAGAAATACACGAACATTGCATTTAAACTGTTGGCAATCATACAAGTGATTCATAGTTGATCCTAACTGACAGACGCTGGCAGTTAAACCAGAGTCTTATTTATTTATTCCCTTACCTACTTACTTATTTGCTTACTTATTTTTACACAACTAATGACGGAAAATCAACAAAGTAAAATATATGACATCTAGCAAAAAAGCAGACGTCTAACAGATGCCTCATAGACATGAAAATGGGCAACATCATTTAAATCTAAAGTTTAACAAAATGCATTCTTCTGTCTGCTAGAGCTAAGTTTTTTCATAAATGACCCTGTACATTTTCCAGTCTGCAGTAAAAGTAATACCAAAAAAGGTCTCAATGGAACAAATGCGCAGCCAATACAAATGACAAAACAACAACAAAAAACAATGCTAGCAGCATTAAGAATGATTAGCCACAAATTCACCTTTGAGTGAAGAAGCATAGGCTGGATTTGCTTCGAGGGCATTCTGTAAGGCGATGAACTCTCGATAACGTCGACTCACTGTACTGAACAGCAACTGCCAACTGTCAGCTGCAACCTCATACCATGCCCACACCTGTCGACAGTGCTACTCTTTTAGTGGCAAAATACCATTCCCATTCGTGACATTCAATAACAACAAATAAGCAATGAATGACAATCGGCTATACATCATAAAATGTGCAACTCTCATTAATCAAATACAACAAGAGTGGGAGGACAGTAGAAAATCACAGCAAAAAGTAGCAGAAAGCATGGCACACTTTTTTGAAAATGGTAAAAATCACGGCAAAGTCACAGCATCAAATTACGGGCCCCAAAACCATTATAAAGTGACAACGCAACATCTAGCATTGACGACCATCGTTGTAAATTTTTGTCGCTGGAGAGCAGTAAAATACAACTTTCTATGATGACGTCACGATCACATATTGAGCCAGTAGACAACAAAGCATATGGACTTTGGTAGCAGTAGCAAAAGTAAATATTTTTGTGTTAAAATCGCAGCATTTATGTTGATTAAAAATAAAAAATTATTGTAAAAAAACGTAAAAAATGGTAAAATCGTAGCATTTTGACTAAAAACATGGCATTGTGGCAAAATCATGGCATTTGATGAAAATCACGGCTTCCGTGATTTCCGTGATTTTCTATCGTCCGTAAACAACAGTAATACAGCTAAAGCCTGGCCCGTGGCTCATCTCCCTTTCTTTGGCCACTGAGATCATAGGTGGAATGGTAAACAGACCACAAAGTCTGCATGGCCAAAGTAAAGCCGCCAAACCTACAGTAACCTTCCCAGTTGCAAAGCATCACCATGCCTTGGCTGATACCAAATTATACTGCTTGGTGACAAGAGGCACATAAAGGTAAACAACTTGCCCAGAGTTGCTACTTGACCGAATACTGGCCACAAGTTGCAACGGTGAATCCAATGCTCTAACCAGTGAATCACGAAGCCACGACAAAGAAAAGCAAAAGCAGTCAAGCACTGGAGCAACGATGGTGCTAGTAAATGGGACAGTCAGCCTGCAAGTCACAGTGAAAAATATGGTGGTAAACTGCCATAACTTTCCAAAACTGTAACCTTTCCAACCACATTTGCCTAGCCATCTTTTGGTCAGTGCTAAATTATACTAGGCTTAATTTTTAGCTATTAAATTATGGCCAACTAAAGTATCGTGTGCTAATTTTAGTTCTAAAAGTTACTGAGAAACTATTTCTTACACTGATGACATAAATGGTGTATGACTTGGAAACAGAAATGACTCTTTCAGGCACAGAAATACAGATGTTCTTAAACAAAAAATCTGGCTGATAGTTAATCACAAAATCTTCACTGGCTTCAGTTGCACTTGCTTCAGTTGCACTTGCTTCCAGATCAGTAATCGCTACAAATTCTACACCAGAAGCACAGTCTTCCTCTGTGAACAGCAGATCTGATGACCCAGACCTAAACAGTGGAATACGTTCCAGACCTGTAGAAAATCTTCGCACAAGATGCGAAAAATGCTTAGATATAAAACCAGCCGGTGTATCCAGTCCTGATTCTGGTGCTAAAGCACTAACACTTGCACTGTGAGAAATGCACGGTTTAACAACTTCTTCAGAACTGCCAAAGGACTTCGTTTTCTTGTGACTAAATATGCTTGAACCAGCTGTAGAGCGACTATTTCCAGCACTGGGATCTTCTTTCACTGGAACTTCAACACCATCTGGCACATGGTATATACCGTTATGTCTAGACTCACAACCTACAACTTTCTCCGTCTCATCTTGAGTCTTGAAAGATGGAAGTTTGCTTACCAAACTGGACCGTTTCTTCCTAACAAAGTTAACAAAACTTGCTGACATAGTACTGTCAATTCCAGATAATTCTGGTGTAATATCAACACCACTATCAATCTGCAGGTTGTGTCCTTTTTCTACAGATAACATTTCTGGCTTCTTTCTCTCACAAGTAAGACAACACTCACTGTTTGACCGCAGACGTCTACTGTCCTTCATGCTACGATCACTGTTGTATGATGCATGTCGAATGACTTCACAAGCACTTGGGATATCTTTAGCTTCGACTTCTGACATCTCCTTAGTGGCACATTGCTTAGTCACATCCAAATAATCAGAATACTGAGACAGTTTAATAGACAACAATGGTACAGTGTCTGCCAAATTATGAGACTCATTATTGTAGTTTAAACGTGCATCTTTTGTGCTGCTAGCACTTTCAGCTTCAGCTGCTGAATCAGCAGAGTCAATGACAGTAGCCTTAGGCTTGTGACAGTCCATCACATCATTAGTACAAGCTGTGTTATTGTCTTGGATCTCAGCATTATTTGCAGCCAAAATACAAACACAATTTGTAAGGCCGTCCAAACTATCATAGCTGGAATCAGAAAGGATATCTGCCACAATATTGAATAACCATTCCGGTTCAGAAGCAATGTCTAATATTCTCAGAATAACTTTTTTCACAATAATTTGTGACAAAATTTCCTTTCCAAGCATGCAGTTTGCAGACTGTTCATCTAAAAGCTTGTTTTCAATCATGAGTACAACAGTGTTCAAATACTGAACAGTACCTGAAAGACAAATGTTTGTCGTCTGCTTACTACCTGGATGTGCAACGCTGTTGTATGTGGAAACATTTCTACGATGGGCAAAGGATGCAAGAAAATGTTGCCTTACTTCATCGTCGCTACAACTATCGAGATGCTGCCTATACAGACACAAGATTCTGCACAAAAACCTACAACGGTCAATGCTTGCCAGGCGAACAAGAAGAAGTTTAATGACATTACTGATCAATAAGCAGGCATCGGTGACAGGAGACTGACATTCACTGATATGACTATACCAAGACTCAACACAGTGCAGCACGATACAGTCCAACAGTTCACGGAGTTCCTTCTGCAATTCATACCCAACGCTGGGGTCGACCGAGCGGCTGTAAGATTTCACCTTACGTCGTACGAAGGGAAATATCTTTGATGTAATAGTTCTCACGACACTGGATGGCAACAGTGACAGTTTGTCGACAGTTCTGAACCCGGCATAAACAGCCAGACTGATCGCAGCAGCCACGCCCACTACCGACAGCCATGTCCGAGTCAGGAAGACAACCATTAGCGAGACCGCACCGACGACTACAGATATTGTCAACTGTGTTAGTCGCAACGAAAGCATAGCGAAAATCAATTGTAATAGGCCTTAAACATAAACTGGCAATCATTTTAACGAATAATCGTCAAATCCTAAACTTTTATTCAATCACACACTAGAAAACAACAAGGCAATGAATATGTAAACAACCGGTCCGGTGACATAGATAATACTAATTATCGAATTGGACCAACTTGCTAACCGCTCACTCTGGTGTGACGGGCCGGACGGCGTTTAAACGCGCCACAACGCCCTGCAACGCCCGTTGAAGCGCGTTAAAACGGGTGCAGACATGTTTGTAAAGAATATTAATAAGTTGATATGGCCGACAAATACGAAAATTTATTGCTGTTGGGAGCAGCTGCAGCTTGTTGCACATGTGCTGCGCAAAAAAAGAAAACGTAGGCCTAGATTTTGGATTCACCCCGTCATCGCCAACCGGGATGACCAGGGCGAATATCAGCATCTGATACATTAGCTACGCTCCGACCCAGCTTTGTTCTAGCGATAGGGGCCTACTTTCAGCTGTTTGTCGAGCAGTCTGATGACCTACTCGGGTTAGTTGAGCTTTTTCATTGGTCAACGCAATTACTATAGCTCGGATAGTAAATAAAAATAGAAACACTATAGGCGTTTCTATTCTAAACGCAACGCATCGCAACGCGCAGCTGTAGTGGAAATGCTTTCCATTGAATAAGCTGGAAATTCGTGTTTTTACTATCGCGACAACGCGCTGCAACGCGCTAGCTATCGCAGCAAAGCAACGCAACCCAACGCCGTAGTGGAAATGCTCTTTTAGGTTAAAGATTTCAGAATAACGAGTTAACGACTAAAACTTATTTGACATTGTAACGCACAATAAATACAATTAGGCTAGATGCGCGACTAGGTCATTTTATGACGAAAAAAGAATGACATGACATAATTCTGCTTTATGATAGGCTAAATAAGTAAATGAGAGAGTAAAAGCACTGATAATGGCTTGCCCGCAGCGCGCGCTAAATATTTTGGCCAAGACACCTAAACTGTTTCGCTACGCTGCAAGCGACAGTGGCGGATTCAAGGACGTAGAAGGAACGGCTGCCCCCTCCCAATATTGACTGGATACATCTCAAACAAGTAAAAATTTTGCATGAAAATGCATTATTTTTTGCATAAAATCATCCAAAAATTTCTGGAAAGCTGCACAGCCTCCTTCCGGCCCAGACCCCACCCTCTATCCTTCCGCCTCCCTCCAATCCAAATTTCTGGATCCGCCACCAATCGACCCTTATTCTCAGACAACGTGTCTGTGGCTGTATGCGTCTCTGCATCTGCTGTCTGTCAGCAGCACATCCGCGCTAAGCTGCAAAGAACAAGAACAGCAGCGAGGTGAAGTTGTGCAATCTTCAACACCAACGAGACTGATGTGTTGACGAAACAGAAGCTATCAAATCTGTTCAATGTGTTAAGTATTGTTTGGACACGTGGCCTGGACTAGACATAATCTGCGTACACACAGGCACTGCTGCAAAGTTAGCGTCAATGTCAGCGGCGCCGTGGGTTAAAAAGTTGAGGTTTTTGACATTCACTTCAAATTGCCGACAGCCGACAAAGAGTTTCTATTTTACCTCTAAATTATCCCGAAAAGAGGAATTTTCAATCCCAAATTTTGTACTGTTGAACAAAACTTTTCTGACAAGATGATAGAACTGGGGAGGGGGCACGACGCGACTGTCCTATGTTGATCTGCAGCACAGCGACAACACGACAGCAGCCACAGTGAGCTGAAGTGAAACAGTCTTTAGCAGCAAAGAGTTCGATGTGTTGACGACAGACGCCAGCTGAGCGCTGGACTCGGCAGTGAGTGCAGGCGTGCGGACATCCACCCGGACGAACACAGAGACTGCAATGTACGTCGACACGACCGGACTAGACGACGATAACAGCGACCCGAGCTTCCTCGTCTCACCGATACACGCTTCCACCTGTCAATCAATCACTAAATCAAACAGTTAGTCTAATTTTTATGCCTACAGTTTTCTGCTGCGAACAATAGGCACATTACTGATCTTGCCCGTCCGCCCGTCTGTTCTTCAAGGCCTCGTAACGCAATTTTTTTAAATTGCGTAAACACTCCGTGGCAGGAGTAGCTGGTGTGTCAGTTTTCAGCTCAAAAAATCAAGTTTTCCGGACGTCATGAACGTCCGCAAAACGACGTTTATCACGCGCAAATGTCCTGGGCGGCGCTAGAAAGCTAAAGCTGGGGGCAAAGGAAGCAAAGGTCAGGGCACAGGGGGATACTTTTTGTGAGGGCCAAACAAATGTCGCCCATTATATTCACCTGTTGTGTGTAACAAAAAGACGTAACGGGGTCCAGGGCAAAGCCCCTGGTCAGATGGTCACCGTAAGGGGGGCTTAAGCTGAAACACTTTTAGCTTCCGGACGTTCAACGGAAGCCGCAAATTTGATATTTGGAAACGCAAAAACTCAAAGATATCTGTGTTGTTGTGGAAAAATGACGTTTAATAAGTCACACTTTGGCATGTGTATGGTTACCAGAGGGAACTTTATCAGCATCAAAATTTCTCCTGGGGGGACAGCCCCAGCTGCTCCCTGTCTCCCCTCTGCCGCCGCCCACAGCAAATTTCACTTGTTGCATAATTGGTTTGCTGTGAGTCGTACGTTACGGCATACCAGACGCAGCGCTAATTCGACATTTAAGCTAGGCAAAAATGTACTTTCAGTTGAAATTTGAAATAACCGAGTGCTGTATGCCCATAACAAGGTGGACGCCCGCATATTGTGTCGACACTGGGCCGACATACAGTAACAACTTGACCCATGTGGCGTGCATGGTTAAGTAATGACACAGGTAAGACCAGTCGGTACCTGTAGTGGTGTGGGGGATGCGGTGATGGGCATGACGATGACGACAAGATCGGATTCAATGCTGGGGTAAGCGAAGACATCGCACTCAGCGACTGTGATCTGTAGCCGCAGCACATTGAGCACATCCGATATGCTGAATGGCTGTTCTGTCGGCTGTCTTGCACGCTGTGCTTCAGTCAACAGTCTGGCGCTCGGCAGCAGACGAATTTCACCCGCTACCAAACAAACACACGCACACGGCATGATCTTGACGCTGTCTGTGCACGTGTAGAATAAAAACAGAAACAAAATAAAAACGAAACAACTTTTGACGTTATATTTTTTCAGAAAACCCCACTTGTGTAATGCATGATACGCTAATGAAACCCGAAACAAATCCAAAAGCATTTACAGTTGTTTCAGTGTTTTATTTGTTTAAATGCAGTAAAAGCACCAGGTGTGTATAGAAATTACCGACCACATATTGCGCAGCATGTACCGGGCATTCTGATTGGCTGGCAGTCTGTAAACTGAGCTCTCATTGGACAAACCACCCCAGCACACGTGACGTTGTCTGCAACAAAAACGACAACATATTCAGTATTTGCAAAACATTAAAAAATTAGTCAAACACTATCGATTGCCACTCTCAATTTGGACAATCTGTAATTATATAGATACTAGAATTACAAATCTGCCAGTCAGGCAATTGTGAAAAACAACAGTGAACGTCGAGTCAAAAAATCAGAACGAAATCCCGGTAGGTCATGACGAAATAAGTGAGATTGGACTGGAGTACTAACTGTGCGACTGGCCGACAGCCCGACAGTGTCCGGCGTAGTCCATAGGCACTCCGGCAGCCCATGCAGCGCATTCGGTGGCGTAGACGTTACCATCCAGACCACACACCACAGTACTGCGATCACAACCCACCTATACACGTCACCATTTAGGACATCATTGCAACGTATTCAACGGCGACGAGTTTTTAAAAATAACGATTATCTCTTAATCGTGTTTGTAAACTGCCGCGAAAAAACCGAACCGAAACCGAGGGTTTTTTCAAAACCGAAACATTACCCCAAAACCGCGGTTTTTCTGCCAAACCGAACCGAAAATTAAACGGAGGTAAAATTTTGCAAACCGCACACCCCTATTTTTAAGTTAGGAGCTTCGGCGTTGCAGGTTGACAGACCGACACAAAAGACCACTAAAACGTATGGCATATGATCTCATCGTAAAATAGTTGAGCACAATTTCAGAAATCTCTGAGAATCAGCAGACCGTACGGATGATATTCTACCCGGCAATGTCCGTGGTAGGCGAGAGTACGTCGACGTCGCAGTAGTTGACAGATAGAAGCGAATTCTTTGTTGTTCGTATCACAGACTGGACCACTTCGTTGATGACGTGACTGCCGCCCACACCCAACAGACAACCGAACTGTGTCAGTAACAACATCAGCATCAGATATGATACGATCAGAAAGTTTAACTTTATGCTGCTGTTGTATTCTGCAGGGATGTGGTCTCGGTAGAGACGTCTCGGTCTCGAGACGGTCTCGAGATACTAACGTCTCGTCTCGGTCTCGGAGCAATATGTCTCGGTCTCGGCCCAGTAGGTCTCGTCTCGGGTCTCGGGCCATTGAGTCTCGTCGAGACGTTTTGTGCAGACGCGCGCCGTGCATACTGTAGCTGCAGTTAGAGCGATACTAACCAGCATGACATTTGTGGCTTAGACGTATTCGTTTACAGTGTTTTTACTCTTTCATTTACTTATTTATCCCAAAGCAGAATTATGTCATGTCAGTCTTTTTTTGTCATAAAATGACCTAGTCGCAATGAAGATAAAGTGCATGATGTCAGAATGAATACTATCAGCCAAATGTAGTCAACGTAGGCACTATAAGTCTATAATCGGCTGTAGTTTACTAGTTTCAGTTGCTTGCAAATTGCAATAAACATAATGGCTCATGTCTACAGCACTGCAGCTGCAATTCTTTATGGTGCAAGCCATTAATTATTCAGTGTTAATTATCAAAATAAAGAGCAAAAACCCACAATATCACAAATAGAAAGCGTTTACCATGGTGCGAGTTAATTAATGCGTATAATTTTTTTCATTGTCAATGTGTTTAAACATACGTCATGGAAAAACGTCTCGGCGAGACGTTGAAGCTCCCGAGACTCTCGAGAGTTTTGGGAGCTTCAAGGTCTCGGCCAGCTTCTCGGAAGCTGCAACGTCTCGTCTCGGCTTCGTCTCGGATTTTGAACGTCTCGGTCTCGTCTCGGTCTCGGAGACATAGGTCTCGGGTCTCATCTCGGTCTCTGCTTAGAAAGTCTCGTCCACATCACTGGTGTTCTGCCCGACCAGCAGTTTTTCTTTTTCAATCAACACCATCTTGCCCGCTCCTGTGCCAGCTCCTTGAGTTGTGAATAATCCATGTCCTCGTCGTTTGTCTCCAGTAGCCAACTCAGCAGCATTTCCTTTGGTCTCCCTTTCTCTTCTTCCCTGGCCGTGGTTAAACGTACAACACGAAACACTTGCACAATCTTGATTAAATGTTTTGTGTTTTATTTTACATGCAACCAGCTTTAAAACATAGGTGAAAATGTTTTAGAGTGCAAAAGGACAGTAGGCCTATACCAGACTGACAATAATTCACAGGCCTATAGGATCCTATCATACGTGGAAATCCAACAGGCAGTTTGCACTGCACGTTAAACCTATAGAATTAATGAATAAAATTAAAATCTGCCATAGCCTACCGTTAACGCCAAATCTGTTTTTCGACACAATATGCGGCCGTTCGTCCAGCTGACGAGCGCCTCAGGCGTCGAAAGGAAATTAAGTCCAAGGATGGCTTAGTTTAATTCGTGGTCGTAAGACATGTAATGCAGCACATAAAAAACCATACAGCAAGCGCATAATTATTCTAGTTAGTACTGTTCAAATATGGATAAAATAATAAGATTGCAGACCGCATTTGTACTGTCGACATTCGTCACTTTGAAATTGATGTCCAAGACAAACGCGCCTTCGAGCCACACATCTGCACTCAGTCAAAAACCAGCCAAGATGTTAATGTTAGCTGCCACAAACAAGCTACAGAATAGACCAAAAACTCACGCTTTAATATGATCAGAACAGTAGAGAATAAGAGATACGCTATGCAAACTAAAATAATACTATTCCTGACTTCATTTCCCCACCGTGGTCAACCACCTTGTCGAGGTCGTGGGGCTTTGCTCCGATGACCCGAAAGATTTCTACAGTCTGGAGGATAGGAGCGTACTAAGAGCTGACCAAATCCGTGAAAGCATTTACTAGAGGTTACCAGTGCTTTTGTGCTGGTTTCGGCTTCACAGCCGACTACGGCTTTATAGCCGTCTACTTACGGCCTCACAGCCGTTATTTACGACTTCACAACCGTCAACGGCTTTATAGCCGTTACTTGTAACCTTGTGGTTACATCTGGGGACGTGCATTGGGCCGAACTGATACAACCTCAGCGCTGGGCAGGTGTAAGAGCCTGCCCACCCCGAAGGCAAGGCAAGGCAAGGCCTGACTTCATTTGACCGTAGTTGTTCATTTGCTGCAAACTTCCAATTTGTTGTGTATTTGCTTCACAACACGGTGTGCAGCAAATCCACTGAAACTCAAGCAAATGGAAGTATAAGATGCAGCAGAAATAAGACTGTATAAGCGAATAATTAGCAGACCTGTCAGCGGACTGGCAAGGATATGATTCACACGGATCGTTCGACTGACACGCGTTCGACGTCATCTCAAGTCTTGTCAGACCGCCGCACCTATACACGACGACGACGACATACCACGTATAGTCGTATTAACGTCATAATTCTATATAGACATTCACATATTTATGGTAAGCATGCACTTAGTCAGAATATCTGCTTATGAAATCTTATTTTGGATACTGCCAGTGACACCTATCATGTTGCGCTTATTTAGGGAAAACCCACAAATGAGCAAAAATTCTCTAACATCGTGCGGAATGCATGTCCTTTGGCAAGCAGCGCTATACTTATTAGTCCGCCCGAAAACGATAGTTTTCGGAAGGACTTATGTTTTACGCATGATGTTTTTTTCCGAGCATGAGATCTCCGAGATGCGTGGGCCGACCGGCTTGAAATTTTGCACAATGGTCAGTACTAGGCCGAATTTTATAATGCCGGTCCAAAATTTTGGAGGGGCGCACCCCCAAAA
>Ga0209367_1003692_pt1 | contig 20923 bp, 12 predicted proteins | sample WorMetLIZISLAND2_FD_187412 | JGI IMG/M metagenome (GOLD analysis project Ga0209367, IMG submission 187412) | Marine gutless worms symbiont microbial communities from Max Planck institute for Marine Microbiology, Germany - Olavius geniculatus... ...
GCTGCTTGTTCAGTCGACTCCGTATCGTTCCGAGGTCCATCGGCGTCACAATGATCTTGTAATAGTTCGGGATCTAGCACACACACACACACACACACACACAACAGCAGGTTTATATATAAAAATCATCTTTTATACTTAAAAATTTGTAGGCCAACTTAGGTGGCTTGGTGCTAAAATTACGATCAAAAAGTTCCGACTCTGACTCGCATTTAATCGGGTCGGCATCAGACAGGTTAACCATCTCAGGATACAAAAACCACCATGGTCAGTCAATTCAGCCTTCCATATTCTACAGTAGGTAAACACGAGCACCAGCCTACTTAGCTGTGGTAAAGGCAGGGCGCATTTGCCTGTGTCAGGCGGCAGGCAACACTGTGATTCCGTCGTAGCAGCTCTGTGATAAGTTTCCGATAGAGAGCCATACACATTCTTTAACCCATTCTAACTAGTCGCTTAAAGCCTTCAGTGATCAATTTCTGGTATTGTTTCGATGCTCACTGCTACACATATGACTATGGCGATGTGACAGCTGCTACCACCATTACTACTAAGTACTAGGCCTACGGTGTGAAATCTCATGTCACAGAACAAAGTTACCGTAAGGTGTACAGACTGAGAAAGCCATAAATCAAATCAGGTAACAGCAAAACTAGATGCGTTCAGCTGTAATGCTAAAGGACTTGTACATTTTCATACACTAATGTCGGAAAAAATGCTGGGCTCCCACATCTTTACTGAACTGGGCTTAGATGGGTTCAAGTCCTAGATGAACAGTAAATATACACTGCATCCCAAAATTAGCAGCACCCCTACAGATAAGTTGGTGTAAAACTGTTAACACCTGATCGACTTTTACAAAATTCAAAACAGTCACTGAAACAATCATTCTGAACTTGAAATTTTGAGCTTAAAATGACCATCTTTGGCCTCGACGCAAGTCTAAGACTGGTACACTGCTGCTTGATCCCTTTGTCAATAACAATGCACTGAATGTATCGTAATGTAAACAAACTCTGACGTCATACAGACATTACACTGAGCAGACACGGTAAGGTGCGTATGTCATAATGGGCGTGACAGTAAGTAACGTTAAGATAGTGCACTGTGCAGTGTACAATACTTCGTCGAAACCCATGCACTACAAACTGAATCACTGCAGCTTTGAAACAGGGGTTCCGCTAATTTTGGGACATGGCGTATAACTGGTTAATGCAATGAAATGCATATCAGAAACGATACCGATTTGCTGACAGGAGCATGAAATGGAAAACTGGACGGAAACGTGAAAAGGTCCAGCAGCAGACGTTCACAAACCTGCCACAGCACATGTTAACACACACGTGTCAGTGGCGTGGCGGTAATGCATTTCATCCGATAACAAAATTACTCTACGCCAGGCCGGGTTAGTACTGTGATGGGTGACTGCCTGCGGACAGGTAAACCATCTCGGTATGTAACCAGCCGCTTATGTCAACTCAATCTTCCATCCCTCTGAGGTAGGTAAATCGAGTACCAGCCTATCTGGCTAAGGTTAAGGCGCGGCACGTTCACCTGAGTCGGGTGGCACTGTGTGATCCCATACGGCAGGTGACGCTCCGTAGCTCTGAGATAGGCTTCCCATTAAGAGCTATAACACCGCCTTTAACCTTAAACCGTTTAACTCTGAGCTTCTGACAGTCAAGCTAATGCACAATGTAAGTGCTTATACTTTTTGATATCAGCTGCTTCACACCAGCACAATCTTCATCAAACTTAGACCACATTTTCTGTGCATCATTCAGAAACAAAATTTATAGACAGTTCACAAAATCGGCCTTGTCAGCATCACATGACTTAATCTGTAAACTTACAGCTGCTTACATATTATTGCCGATTAACGAAAGAATGTTCAAATTTTACACTGAGCTTAGAACAATGGAGTACAACAAAAAGTAAACATACTGGATAGCCCGTGAATGAAGACGGTCTGGACAAAATAACTTAAGTTTCTAAATTTGCACTGCTTACACCACAGAAGCAGTATATGGGATCAACACACAGACCTTCTGTTCTCTGTCGGTAAGTCCTGTCGACGCAGATCGCCGCTTTCCGGTCGTCAATTCCTGACGTAGATCCGGCGCCTCGAGACGAAGCGAGTCGTCATCAGTAGAACAGAGTGTACAGATCCACCGTGCATTGTCGCTGGGGAAGCTCGCTATGGTAGGCACGTGGCATGGCAAGTGATAGACATGCGGACAATTATCACAGCACAGCAGGTCACCACCATTGTGACACACGGCGCAGTAGTCCTCGTTTGGGTCAACGCTCGCGTTTGTCTGCTGCGAACAACTCAGCCCCTGACTGCTCTCCACTCCTACACACCATAAACGTACATCACTCTACTGTGCAGCAGTCCATGAAAGTTTTAATGTACTAACTCAGACAGCTATTTGCTCTATCTTACGGCTACTATGCCTAACAGCAATTGTAGGTTTCCATCGTTTTTTGTGTGTTTTGTGTTTTATAAAGGTTAAATTATAAAGGTTAAACTTTCTGCAGAGGTTAAACTGTTTGTTCCGTTATTATGGTGTGTGCAATGTTGCCTGGAAAGGCCATCCCCGAAATGACCTATACTGTGTCGGGTGGGACGTTAAACCCTACTCACTTGCTCACTCACTCAGTGCTCTGATTACTTCATGACTTCACTGTTTTTGATCATTACAGGTCCTTGCAGTGAACCAATCAATCAATAACCTATTTATATAGCACCAGTAATCGAAAATCAAATCTGAAGCGTTTCAGACTTATGCCGTGTTAAAAGAAGGTATATTCATTCATTCATCATCATCATCACGTCACTCTACTGTGCAACAGTCTATAAGTTACAATGTATTAACTCAGAAAAAAAGCATGTTGGCAAATAAAAAACAGCTCACTTACTAACTTACTGCAGTAGTCACCAGTCAGAGGAACAAGCAAAAGAGGTCGTCCGAAAAAGACGTACAAAAAACATTCCAAGAGGACCCAGGATGGGTCCGCATATCGTGGGATGAGGTGAAGACATTAGCATCCGACAAATCACAATGGCAGAAAGCTGCTGCCCAATGTACCTTGATTCACGAGAGGAACTAAAACTAAGAAAATAAGTAAGTAAGGTACTAGTAAACAACAAACTAATGATCAGCAATAAATGTAGCCAAGTCATGAAACACGATATTTCATTCAGAGTGAAACTTGTGTGATTATCTGAGCCTGACGTAATGCTATCACCGCCTGTGATTAGAAAGCTAACGCACTGCAGTGTCACGAGTTGCAAAAAGTTTTCCAGAGAGAGGAGCAGAAAGTTGTTATTTTCCACCACAAAGCTGCAAATTTTCAACAAAAACAATTACGGGGGCTCACCATTATAAGTTTACTTCCAAATTTCTCCAAAATGGGAGATTTCCAGCCACAAATTCTGTATTGCGGAAAAAATTTTTCAAACAAAGGAACATCGTCTAAAAAGCTAAAATTTCGGTTGGATGGAGCAACTGCCCATGCACGTTGCCCCTACCATGTCACCAGCGGCTGTCAGCCTGTTATAAAGTTATCGTAAAATTGCAGCTGCACCAACCGGTAGATTCAGTCCCATTCAACGTGATGTCTCCGCCACCCGTGTCTGTCTCACCATCATGACTGATGTCCGGCCAATCAGACAGAGCTGATGAAAAATCACCCGACGACGTCTCTTCCGCTGTAAACATGTCGTCACCACTGCGCTCCTCCAGCACTCCATTGTCAGCTGTGTTCTCACTGGCAACAGCAGCAGCAGCAGCGGCGGCAACGTCAGCAGAAGTAGTATCATCTGTGGTGAGTTCGACCGTATCATACTTCACACCCTGACCCTCGCTGGCAGCAGGCGATGCCGTGGCCGGACGAGTGCCGCCGGCCGATCCACTCGCTGGTGAATCTACTAACTCCTGACTCGTTGTTGTTGTTGTTGTTATCTGCGGCGTCGGCGTCCGACTTCTCGCTGCCAGATTCTGCGCAAGTAGTATAAAAACGAAGTCCCATCAAAACCGGGAACCAGTAGCTGGGCTTAGGTTTAGGGTAAAGGGGTTAAAGTTAGAGATAGGAAGAGTGATTGCTATAGGGTTAGGAATGAGAGATAAGGCTAAAATTAAGGTTAAATTTAAGGTTCATGTAGTGGCATAGTTGATGTTTCCGGTTTTGACAGGTAACCAATAAAACAATGTCTGGTGATTTGGTTTTCACAAAAGCTGTTGTCAAGTTTACCATGTCAGCTACAATTCACTGTAAACTTTTCAATGCTATGTCAGGCTCTTGAGTTGAATACAAATCAACACATATTTGTTTTAAGATTCAACATGGTTTCTTCGAACCAATCATTTCAAACCAATCAAGTCTCTGCACAGTCTTGGACTGGGCTTATAATATGCAGTAACGTTTCAAAATAACCAGAAGTGAGTAGGGCTCAATGTCCAACTCAACATATTATAAGTCACTCCAGAGACCAACAACCAGGCAATCACTTGAAACAGTACTGACTACTAAATACATAAAAAAACTTAAACACAATAACGAACCACCCACAAAGCATAGTACAATTAGCAAAAGATTCACCCGTGCATAATCTAACTGCAGCCTAAAATACGCATCAGTAATCATATCACATATGATGTCAGACCAAAGCCGAAATCATCTCTGTTGCTGTTTAAAGCTAATTCTGCAGCTTAAATGTAAACATAGAAAAGGAGAGCTATAACGACATACTTACTTACTTACAGACATACGAAAGCAATACTCAGACATTATCAGGCAAGGACAGTGACAACTACTGTCCAATAGTAAATAATGTAGCCGAGGCATGAAACACAACATTTCATTCAGATGAAACTCGTGCGATTATCTCGGCATGACGATGCTATTTCCTCCTGTGATTAGAAAGCTAACGCACTGTTCAGACATCACAAACTACGTGCACTTGCCCAGGACCGGAGGTCAGCCTTAATGGAAATAATCTAAATGCTGAATTATCAACATAAAGTTATAAACATTAAACACTGACAAGTCCATCCCCAGCGATCTGGCCCTTAAGGTGGTGCACTTGCGCCACTGCCAAATTTTTGATATGGGACTGGTGCTTCACACAGTGTGCCTGTTTACTCCCACCCCTCCAGCTTTCGCTGGTACTCACTGTGCCTACCTATGGAGGGATGGCTAGGCTGAGTTGACCTGGAAGGCTGATTACATACTGAGATGGTTTACCCATCTGCAGACAGTCGATCATCTCTCCAAGTACTAAATAAGACCAACACTGACTAACTTCGCTGACGTGACCATCAAAGTCACCAACTAGGCCAAACCATCACCTAATAGGCATCCTGTTTTGTGTGGCCGCAGTGCGAGCACGGAACACTGGGACAATTTCCCCGTGAACAGTTTCATCATACCTTAATTTCTGCCATGAACTCGAGACATTTACATTTAACATTTCATTCCCAGACAACTAAACACTGCGTGACAGTGTAAAGTGGGTCTGCAGTTATTCAATAGTGACACACCTATCTCAGCAACTTATTACTATTATTATTTTTTAGCCCTTGACACTCCATTCCAGAAGGAGCCAAAAAATTAACTGAAGCTGAGCAATACAAAGGTGGGTACGATTCTCACTCTGCGCAGTCAGCAGCTAGCAAACTGTCATGCAACAAAACAGCATCGAAGCTGGGCACCAAAACAGAAATCCTATGTTACTGTTGTTATTATTATCTCCACCAAGTAAACGTAGTGAACATTGGAGGAGATTAAAAGATTGGTCGTTATGTCCATCGTTCCATGGTGTGTTTGTCTGTTTGTTTGTGACACCATATTTCTAGAACAATGCCAGATAGACGCATGGTCACAATGGACCACCCATAGTAAGTCGACGACAGCGAGTCAAATGGTCACGTGACCGATGACGTCACGTGACCCCGAAAGGTCAAGGTCGTGACCCAACTGACCCCATTATCTTCAGCTGTAGTTGTAGTAGTAGTCATAGGTGTAGTTGTAGCTGTAGGTGCAGTAGTAGTAGTAGTCGTAATGTTTAAATTACTTCACTTGGCGGAGATATGCACTCTTACGAGCGCCTTCTAGTTATTATTTTATCTATTTATTATTTTTATAAACGAAACAATAACTCACTGCATCTCCACTGCCAAGTTCCATCTGCAATGCTTCTGACTCTTTCTTGATCTCCAAAAGCACGGCAAGCGGAGATCGCTCATCCGGCTTAGCCACTGATAATGATGATGACGACAATGACAGTGTGGGTGCTGTTGTCACAGTGCTGCTGCTGCTAAAAACATAATACTGTGATCAGTGACTAAGTGAATGAGTATAAGTGAGTGAGCAAGGTTTTATCATCCACCGCAAACGGGGTGAAAATACCCAGGCAAATATTTAAAAAATGCACCAAAAAAACCCACCCACCTCAAACTTAATCCAATTTTTTGGTTTAATGTTCCGCTCCTAATGATATATTCTATTATGGCTAAGTTTTGGAAACATCTAAACCTACAAATTTTTAAACTTAATGCAAAAACTAACAATAATACTGCTGCATCTCACACTTATTTGACACAGGGTTGGATGTGAAAAGTATCTATACAGATGTGACAAACTTCGTATTCGCATTCGACAACATGCGAATATTGACCACTTTTTAGCTATTCAATATTCGAGGAATAGTTGGTAGCACTTGTGGCAAATGCGAATACTTCATTTTATGCAACTTGACTGAATTTAACTAAACTGTAGATAGAGGATACTGACTAAACAGAACTCAGAATACACTGAACTTGATTGATTTAACTGAAATATGCCTTAGATACTGATTTTTTTTCTGACTGAACACTGAACAACTACTTTGGATGTTTCGATTTATTCAAATACAGATGTAGTAAACTTTCCTTGAAGCTGAATAACTATTCGCATTTGTATTCGTTATTCGATGAATAGTAAAGTTAATATTCACATTCGACGAATGCGAATATTTTCCGGCTTCGTCACATCCCTAAGTATCTGCCCAACACAACAGTGCTCACTCTAATAACTGAAAACCTGTAAATAGGCTATCCCAAAACCTTGGGCCTTTTATAGAAACTTGTTCAACACTAAAAAACAAAACCGAACAAAAACTCAAAAACTAACTGAGTTAGGCTATTTAAAACAAACCTGTTATTGCAACCAAGTCGGCCGTCGGCCCTGACAAACAGATCATTTCACAGGGTGTCTACAAATCCAGCCTAACAAATTTCCAGGAGATTTCCAGGACACATTTAACAAACTTCCGGTAGACTTTTTACATTAATCGAGCCTCTTAAGCATTACAATTACATGTACAATGAAATGACAAGCCGCAAAATATTAATGCATATACGAGTATGAATTTTGAAATGTCTGCAACCCCTGAGATCATAGTGATCCTGTTTACCCAAGGAAGTTCCCCCCGGGTAAATAAAATGTGCCTGATATACGAAAATTACACAGCAAGTTATAAAAGTTTTCCAGGAGCACCAATAAAATTCCAGGAGATTTCCAGTATTTCCAGGAGTTGTAGACACCCTGTTTCAGAGACAGCTACCCAGGCATTCACTTGCACTGATACTAACAACAAAAATTCATGGCCAGCAAAAAATCAAATAAACTATAGAACCTAAACAAATACCATCAACAAGAACAGTGATTACTGAGAAATGTAGCCGAGGCATGAAACACGACATTTCATTCATTTAGACTGAAACTTGTGCGATTATCTCGGCCTGACACCATGCTATTACCTCCTGTGATTAGAAAGCTAACGCACTGTTCACTATCTGTGAACTGCGGCGCTCATGCCCAGGAGGTTTAAAAAAACTCACAGGTACCAATCAAACAGTCAGCAAAAAGATGAATGACCGCATTAACTAAATTTCTAGATAATTTCTATCACAATGTGACGCAATATTTCGTAGGCAATTCAACGTTACCAGTGCACAAAAATAAAGCATTTAAATGTTGCAGTCCTGCCTAGAAACACATAAGAAGTTGTGGCCTCACCCAGGTAAAAAAAGTTTAAGATTGTCTATAGTTCTCAATGCTAACCCATCCCAGAGCTGTGGAGCGTCACCTGCCATATGGGATCACACAGCTGAATGCACCTCGCCTTAAGTCAAGCCAAACAGGCAAACAAACTCAATTTATCTACATGCAGAAATGAAAGTCTGATTTGACTTGGGTGGCAAGTTCCACGCATACATACCTAGATAGTTTATCTGTCTGCAGATAGTCACCCATCCAGGTAGTAATGTGTCCACATGGACATGACCATGCTGCCACGCTGTATTTAATCGGATACTGGCCAAATGGAACTGATGCAGCTAATGCACTGTGGGTGGAAAGGTAGTTAACTGCAGGTCAGGCATAAAGATTGGAAACGATTGGACTCCTTTCACACACGGTGTCAGCGGCGGATACTTCACATCAGATGGTACAATTTCGTATCTAACAATGAAGTCTTACGCCAGACCAGTCTCCTAGCAGCCTCTTCTATCGTTCGCAAGTGAAGACTCGGACTGTTTGGTCATGTTGCCAGACTCATAGAGGACGTTCCAGCAAACCAGATCATTCGGACTTGCTGCGAAGCCCAAGACGGTGCCCGGCCATCTCCTGATTGTCAACGCGCTCGTGGTTGACCTCCCATCTCTTGGATCCATCAGATCTGCCGGGACACGGGAATATCAGTGACTGACGCTCTGCAGCTGGTAGAAGATCGCTCATTTTGGTGACAAAACGCAACGGCGGGATGCTACGGCTGAACGCTTCGCGTCATGATAATGAGGCATAAAGTAATTGCAGGGTAAAAGGCTGACACAACCGGAATGGCTGATTACGTACCCACTGAAGCACTAACCAAGCCAGGCACAAAGTAACTTCAATGATCCAACACAACGCCTTACGCCAGACTAGGCTAGTGTTCACATACACACTTACTCCAGACTAGCAAGCCAAACAGTTCAGTCTAAAAATTATGCCTGAAATAGCTGAGTGTTGGACAACCACCTTCACATATCACACTCACACAATGAGTACAAATGCTAATAGATGAGAGATACCTGGGTAGGTTTTGGTGGCCGTTGTCCTGTTCAGTCAACGACGGCGATTTGTATCCAAACCTGATGTCAGGTGAACTGCCGGGGCTCGGTGAAGTCACTGCAAAACACAAGCACACCTTGTTCTCGTCGACTACAATACGGTCACTCTTACACGACACTTCAACTCAGGTCAACTTAACCTCCTACGCTCACCAAAATGGGAAATGAGTAGTAGCATACGGGTTATGGTGTGAAAGCCTAGTGTGGCTGATTAGAGCAGTGGTATGTTTGCTTGCTGCAAACTGTGGGTCTAATAGTTGAACGGCTGCATACGCTTACCTTTTAACTGCAGTGTACCGTTGAACATAATAAGGCACTTTCAATGTAAACTACCAGTATAAGTTTTGAATGAGTTTTTACGCACACAGTAACGATGCGAGACAAGGCCTAGGTTACTATTAATCACTAATAGGAAGTTGTACACTGGCTCTTGACTGGCGCCGAATTCAATGACCTTGAACGCCAAAATAAGGGGTTTTATGGATTTTTTGGCGACTTCGGGCTGCGACACAAGTCTATATCATTCACAAGATGGCGCCATGCTACTGTCGTTACGCGATCCAGATATAGAATTTGGTATTTGTATATTCGGAACTGCTATAGGCTTTCGCGCGTCTCATGAGCATTAGCTCAAATTTCTTGTACCTGTAGTTGCAAATTTTATTTTCTATTATTGTATACTTGCATGTTTCTACAGATGAGAACTACAAGTTACTCAGCTAACAGCTATAAACGATGCAGTAACACATACTAAACAATCAATACATGTATCTTTCATCCCGTCTTGCAAGCAACTAGAATGGATGTGACTTTAATCAAAAATTTAACATAAATCATCTTTTATCATTAAAATTTTGTGATTAACTGTTAATTTCTACTAATTCTCAGCTAAACTGGTCTGTGAATGAGCCTTGACTTTATCAAAATTCCCAGAATGTGTGCAAATATGAGTTCCGGTTCTGATTTTAAAATTCTAACAATGCATTGCAAAAATTATACGGGCCCGATATCTCTGTTACTACATTTTAAAACATCCATGATGCGCTGTTGGAATTCTAAACTGAAACTCGCATTCGCAGGCAACACACAGTGGGAATCGTGATACGGAAAATACCGACACAGTGAAAGCATAATCATGCTGACCATTCTGCTCCGGCAACGGCTGAATGACAATCGGCTGAAGGGTCGTGGTCACTTGCTCATGGTGATTTGGCACATGCTGGTGTGATACGTTCATCCCAGCAGAGTGGTAGTTCTTGGCATATGTCGGCAGTTGAGCTGCATAGGAACCGGACGACCCGTCCAGGCGGTGCTGATTACTACTGGAGATATTTGACGACTGGTTGGGCATGTGTGAGTAAGATGTTGGACTGGCTATGATCACACTACCACCGCTGCTGTAGTCAGGAGGCTTCACCTGTGGCCCTCCGCTGGCAGCGTTTGCCAACTTCTGCAGAGTGATACTGCCAATATTCTGAACCTGTTCCGCAGATGGTAAAAACCACTTTTAAATAACAAAAACATTAAGGAAAAAAGCTAAGGTGGTCAACCAAGCTCCCTCGCCACTCTGGGTCTATGGGGCCAGTGCTGTTTCAAGGCCCTAAGCCGGCAGTGAGTGCAAATACAACTCGGTTACATGGGCGGAAGGCCAGTCCTCTCCCATGTTCTGCCGGTATCTTCCCAACCTTCCAAATTGTACTCCTGGTGACAGAAGCCCAAGGTTGTAAAATGGCAGCAGAGCACACAAGAGTCAAACCAGGGACTAGTCCGACATGCTACCACTACACCACCAAGCCAGTGAAGCCACATTACTAACACGTTATGTAAAATGTGAATAACTAGAAATTTGGAGCAAAGCTCAACGCGAATCTGCCCGGTGCGGTAAATCCGATTGGGGGGAAATTTAGGGGGCTGAAATTCCCCGCATACCAGTCACGTGGCCTGAACTCTAACGTATTAGCATACACAGAACTCGCATTGTCGACATAGGGCAGGTCAACATCTGCAGCTGTAACTTTTTTATTAGTTGACCAGAATTCACCAAGTATTTTTACTGAACAAGCCAAAGATCGCTGTCGATCAAGTTTGTTTCCTGTTTTTGATAACTCAACCGATTCCTGACATATTTGCGGTCAAAGTCAAAAGATGTGCTAAATCATACTGAATTTTGGACGTTTTTGCCCTCCCAAATTTTAAGGGAGCAATGAACCCCAAAAGTTGTATATAAGTGACAACGCCCACCTAGCAGCACATCATGTGGCAAAGTTTTGTGGTCTTACTCCCCTTACCACAAAGTTATAAGTGCTAATTTGTTAAATTTTAAACCAATTTTTGACCACTACCGTAAAAAAAATTGTCAGGGGAACCCCCATCCCTAATGGGGTGTGTGCTAGCAAGACTTAGTCATTCTCTAGCATATGTAAGAATTTGGGGGCAGCACTGCCAAGGGGCCGAAATATGGTTTTTCCAAAAAATTTGATTTGAGCAGGTATGATTCCACCATTAGATATCCGTAATTAGTGGACCAAAATTCACTTGATTTTTTTTTCGCATAATGCAAGAAGAATCGCAGTCGATAAAGTACTTGTCCGATTTTGAATATCTCCATCCATTCCGAAGATATTCACCGCCAAAGTTTTAAGTCGTCTGAGATCGGGTCAAATTTTGCATGTTTTTGGCTCCTAACTTTTTTTGGAGAAGGCCACCAAAATTTTGAACCGGCATTATAAAACTCGGCCCAGGTCTAATCACTGTGCAAAATTTCGCGCCGATCGGCCAACGGAGATCTTGAGCTGAAATAAACAAAGGAAACATCTACAGATTCTGCAGTAAAACATAAGTCTGCTTCGAAAACTATCGTTTCCGGGCAGACAAAAAAACATGAGTAGAAACACAAATTGTCAAGCGCGAGTCTGTGACGACAAACAAGAAATTGGAGCTCAGTAATGGAGTCACTATCAGTGCCAGAATCAGCACACTGACATGTTATAGCGAAGACCACTGAGTGGTACACACTGAAGAAAGGGATCAACAAGATTTGCCAACGAGAACTATATTTTGATTTCATACCACATGTTTCTTATAACGATAAACATTGAAAATTTATAAAATAAAAAACAAATTTTAAGAAGCATTTATGAAAAAACTAAAGTAAAAAACATTTAGAACATCTATGACCTGTTCGATCCTCCTCATGCGTAGCATCGACTGTATTTTCTGCAGTTTCTGCTCTTCACTCAACGGATGTTGCTGTTGTTGTTGTTGCTGCTGCTGCTGTTGCACTGGTACAGCCGTGCTTGTGGAAAAGTATCCATGCGGCGAAGACGATGTGACCCGACCATTGGTAACAGTGGCTGCGACTGGTGGGGCGGTCTGTACGACCGGACTGCGGTGTCCATACTGGTACCCATCCACTACAAGGCTTCCCAGGGACCAATGGGTCCCCGTGAAAAGCTGGCTCGGAGTAAACCGCAGGTCGACGACGTGGTAAGGGTTCGGCACCTCGCAGCGTGTACGCAGAATCGCACTAAGCTGGTGCATGAGTGTGCGTCGAGAGTAAAGCAGTGCAGCGTCATCGCTCAACATAAGTAGGTACTCGGCAAATCGTAGGCCGTGCTGTAGGTTGTCTGAAAGCAGGCGTATCTCGGTGTTCTTCTGGTCAAGTTGACGGCGCTTTGCATTGCAGACAGCTTGTAGCTCGCCAATCACCTGCCGGCCCTTTTGATTGATCTGACTGATTAGACTCAGAGCATGCGACTTCACCTGCACAGCAAACAATACGAGTGAGCAACTTATGCCACATTCAACCACAGCTCAGAGTGGAAAAAATGCCGGCATAAGAATTCTCCGTAGCAGTCATAGTGCCGTCAATGGTAGATCTACACTATTTCTCAAAAAAAGTATCCCTGACATTTTCGACCGTAACTTGAAAACCAATTATCAATTCTGCTGGCAAATTTGCTAAAGTGGCTCACTACGATGGCAAATTTTCCCAATTACACAGAATCGGTATGTGGTCAATTGATTTAAGAAGACTGTCAGTTATGTCACAAAAAAATTTGCAAACTTGAATATCAACTGGAAACTAAAAGTAATCTGCAGCCTGTACAAAGCAAATCCAGCAAAATTCTATAGTAATATTGAATCCACGGAAACAGGCAAATTCCATGGCTTGGCTCAAAATTCTGCAGACAATTGAAAACTGTTGTCCCTAGAGATAAGCTCGATAACATTATCTAAAGTGCTGCACCTCATTTGCCACGGTGCGTTCTTTGTGTGATATCTCCGTATGACGACGATCAATGAGACTCTTGGCATTCTCAATATGCGACCTTTTGTCTCTGATCTTTGTCAGCCACGACTGCAACTGCGTCCGACATACAGACGCCGCCTCCTGGAAACCAACAACCAGCACAAACAATGGAATCTAACTTTTCCGGAAAAAAGTCACAGAATTTTAAGGAAAATTTCAGGCAAAAGATAGTAATTACCCTAACAGCAAAGCCACATGGCAATTAAAAGATCTCTTCTCCTGAACAATGTTCTGAAAATCCTGATTCAAAACCTTTCCCAGCAATTTCCAAAACAGTAAGATTTCGAAAAATTTCCCAACACACAAGCCTAATTACAAATGTGGGACAACTACCATTAAACGAACTGATCAACCGTAAGTTACGTAATTGCAATAAACAGTTTATTTAAATTGAAAGATATGACCAGAAGATCAAAGAATTCTCACTTTCATACCCACCCCTCGTCTACCAATAAACAGCATTCTGACATTGACTGTCAAGAGCATAAGAGGGAAGATTATTAGAATTGCCATTACTGTTAGTCGCATATGCACACTTTGGATTAGCAGTTCTTACAATTTTACGTTAGGTTGTTTTTAGCTTTTGTGTCTCATAAAGGTTAAACTTTTTGTAAAAATTAAACTTTTTGTTTTGTTATTATGTGTACGTGCATTTTGCCTAGAAAGGCCGTTCTGAAATGACCTATACTAAGTCAGGCAGGATGTAAAAGCCCTACTCACTCACTCACTTCCATACAACTTCAAGCCCCGATTAAGCATTAAAGAAATAACCTGCACAAACTGGTACTTGTGATCGCGATGTTCACCGAGCTGGCAATCTCGGCAGGTGAGTTTCACGCAGGTTTCACAGTACAGCTTCAGCAACTCATTGGGATGATTGGGACACATCATCGACCGACGCTTCGACACCACAGAACTAGCCGACGCACTGGCCGCACTTGCAGACAGCTGGCCAACCGACTCGACGTTGTGGTCCTTCGTAACTTTGACACGTCGGTGTGCCTGGGCACACGGATCACACAGCCATTCACTGCAGTCCACGCAGAAATGACTCGCTGTGATATTCTCCTCACAACCGGTGCAGTTGTGTCCTGTGGTGCCACCATTGACATCACTATCGCCTGATGGTGTGGAGGCGGTGGCCGACACGTCTGGGACAAACAGGTTGTCAATCATGTTCGACAGCATGCTCACTTGACGACAAACGCAGCACGTGACCTGACCATCTGAAAACAAAAACACAGATAATGGTATTGCATGCCTTTCATATTTTCATGCTACTACCATAACTATGACTGTGTCTAACAGGCCTAAAAAATTGCCAGATAACATTCATTCAAAACTTATCTTGCCACTGGTATCAAGGAAAAAGCAATGCTCATAAATGAAATCAGAAGAACTAACGACTGGCAAGAAATGTAGCCGAGGCATGAAACATGACATTTTATTCAGACTGAAACTCGTGTAATTATCTCGGCATGACACAATGCTATCACCTCCTGTGATTAGAAAGCTAACGCACTGTTCACAAACTGTGAACTGCGGCGCTCATGCCCAGGAGGTCACAAAACTCAACAGAGTGATAATTTTTATCATAATTCGTGAAATTATCTGGAATATTTGACACAGATCTACGCCTTGAAAATCCCGCAGCATAAATGTCACAGAATACTCGCCATATCGGCAGCAATTTGTTAAAGATATCACTTACTTTCTCCGGTCTCCAACGAGCTGATACACTGATGACAGAACGTGTGGAGACAGGCAAGCAGTTTCGGTCGACGGCTCTGCACATTTTCCTTGCATAATCCACATCGTGACAGCGTCGTCCCGAAGTCCTCATTCGACCGAATATTCTCGCTACTACCGGCCGATCTCGTCCCCGATATGCTCGCCGTAGTCTCAGCTTCCATTCCGCTTATTTGTGGCGAAAATTGTCAAGAAAAAGTACAACAAAATCTGCTTTTCACATATTTTTCGCCCGACTTTGTTGTTCAACAAGAGTGAGTCTCGTTTTGACAAAGCTGGTACTCTAGCCGCTGAAACAAGTCGCTGAAACGCGGCGTTGTCGTTTAGTTGACGAACGAATTAAAATTCAGTTGTAATAGTTTCCTCAGTGAAACGAAAACTCAAACTTTTCAAAGTTAATTTAAAAACTTAAAACTAATTACAAAGTATGTCACTGGTGCACTAAGTCTGCGGAAAATATCGTTAATTGTTAATAGTGTCGCTACACTACCCTGAAAATTCATGCAATAACTTTTCTTCTAAACATTTTCTTTTATTCTTCTGATTTAAATTACATTAGGTATTGTTCTAAATACATTTCCGGTGCTTATAAACAGAAGCAAACGACATTAATGATTCTAACTGATAATCAATCAGGAGAGTCCATCTTTCAGTGTCAGGAAGCAACTTTCCCCCAAGTCGTAGCAAATTAACTTCTCTCTTTCTTTTCCTTCTGCTCCTTCTTTTTCCCAGTGCTATTCCTCCCATCAAAACAAGGGCGTATCTGGCCAGAGGTCTGGGAGTTTTGCCCATGCGGTTCTCAAGTCTAGGACTGTCCAACGTCGCGGCAAAAAAATCCAGCTAGGTCTCCTGAAAAATGGCGCTGTAAGATCCCCAAGCAGGTCCAGAGTGAAAAAAAGTAGCCGCAATTAAGTTTCCCTATTAAAATTCCAGCCAAGTCGTTATGCTGCATGCACCCTTAAACACGGTAGATGATGGCTGTCACGTTGTAGAAAGGCACACAGCAAACTGAACGCCTACGTCATCACTAACGCACGCCCCTGCCTCTACATAACGTCAGTATGACGTGGCTCGTTCCATACGCACTACATTGGAAGCTTCCACACATACATTAACATTATTATGTGGTCGTCCTAATTGGTGGGAATACAGTCTGTCAGTTACACACGACCTCATAACTTAAGAACAGAGCTGTCGAGGCGTTAATTTTTTAACGTATTAATTAACGCGTTATTAATACACACAGATCCGTCGAAAGGGAAAGTAGGGAAAGTTACCACAGGCCCTGCGACGTTTGGGGGCGCCGCCGCCTGTTAAATATAGAAAGTTAAAAAGCAAATAGAAACACATTTTTTCAACAATAACGTCACCACTAGCATAGAAATATATTAGCCTGTCATCTAAATAATATTTATTTACAGTAGTGATGGAAGGGCAACTACAGTTTAGTTACTTGAATTCATTCGACTGTCAAATAACCACAGTTTAATAGAATATTGGAACTCTTTATTTACAAATGTGCATTAATTTTTTAATGCGCATTAATTTATTAACGCATTAACGCGTTAATTTGACAGCTCTACTTAAGAACCAATAAAAAACGTACCCAAAACCCAAAACGGGCATGAACGTTCCTCAGGGCAGAATTAATAACTGCACGTAGCAAGCTATGCTAATGCCCTATAAAATGCACTGCCTGACGAGGTGAATTAGGCCTACGTCATCAGCATTGTACTCCATGACTTATGTGATGACGTCATATGGGGGTTGAAAACTATGACGCAATACGCATACATGAGCCTATACTTCTACTCATCATCATCATCCTGATAAAAATGAGCTTAGCGTGGGCTAAATAATGATCCTTTTTAGAGGGCTGCATCAGAAAAATTGCAAATGAAATGTCAACAATATCACTTTTGGCTCGTGACGCTGCAAGCTATACACAGCCCTTATTGCCAGACAGCGTGACTTAGGTTGCACGCAACGGTGTCTGCCTGTTTGCAGGACAGCTATCAATAGCATCCACAATTCAGCTGTCGCTAAGCAGTTGTGAGCCAGATTGCCTACCAACATGTACGAATTATGAATTATGCAGCATAACAGCCACGTATGTAACCAAAGTATCCTGTAATAAAACTAACTACAAAAACATCAGTGCTATCGTCTTATCACTGTTGACACAGAAATTGCTGTAAAAGCAAGGTACTTGTTATAATGAAAACGCTACCAAATATACAAACAGCAGTAAGAAATCATCGGTCGTGACTCACAAAAAATGACAATACGCACATCACAAAACCGAGCACTGGCTGCACAGCACTCTTGTAAATACGACAGAACAGGGTTAAGAGAACACAATATTTTGAACCCAAAACCGGTGGGCTTTGTTGGGTTTTGGCAACTTTTGGGGTTAAACCCGGGTTTCAAAAAGCCACTAACAGCTTCTGGGGGTTCGTGAGTATAAGGTGTTAGAATAAGCACTGCCAGATAATGTCCACACCGAGCAAACATATAAAAATTAGCAAATTCATATGTTTAGAAAGTTTTAAAAATCACTGTAATAGAGCATTTCATTATTAGTGGAACAAGAAACTAAAATTGGGTTATTGGGAGCGATTTTTTGGTGGTTTTCTTAAGAAACCACTATATTTTTGGTATGTGCCAGGTATCTCAACCCTGTGACAAAAAAGATGAAAACTACAACAGAACATATCAGTGTACCGTATATACAATGGTAAAACTGATGACCTTGAATGACATCAAAATGAGATTCAAGGTTATCTGTAATCTCTGTATTGTTACACAAAGCAATGGAACATACAAGTCCAAGCATGGTGCATAGCACACAAGTACACAAATAACTAGAAAGCGGTCATAGCCCGCAGGTACCTCCGCCAAGGCAAAGCTATTCGCCAGGTGGCGTCATCATCTGCGCTTTGCCAGCAGTTCCCTTATGCCCCCTTTGATGCAATGGTAACGAAAATTTCAAAGTAATCCAGAATCCAGGATTACTGCTGGATCACGCCCAAAATTGAATCACTGGTAGTTTATGTCATGCCCGACATACCCTCAAAATTTCAGAAAGATCCGTCCATAACTTCTCGAGTTATCACGTGGACTCACAGACAAACAAACAAACAAAAACCGGCAAAAACATTACCTCCAGCAGAGTTCTCATGCTGTAATAGTAACAAAAGTTTTACTGGCAAAATGACAAAAGAGTTCTTATACAGAACATAAAAAATGAGTCAAAAATACTCCGCACCTTTGCGCATATAAAAGCACCTGATGCTTATGCAGAGCTTCGTTTATGACTGATGTCTATAAACTTCTACAGAAATATTCTGGAAAAGATTTCACGAGGGCAAACAGAATTTTTTTGACTCGTCAGTACATATTCACAAAAACTCACAAAAACATTAAAAAAATACACAACACAAAAACTTTTTGATACATCAAACAACTGTGCCATTTAGTACATGAATATCTGTAGTGATACAGGCCAATTGGAACAACTCTGGTTAATTTTGTACATTTGTGGAATACATCACCTAACTTTTATACAGCTGGCTAATGTCCCCACAAAACTTAAGTCACCGCTGCAAGCTAAAGCACAAAATAAACATTAAAATTACAGCTCACATGAAAAAGAACAAAAGCAAACAGTTACAGGAACACATTATCAATACAATTCTTGCAAACGGAAACATTTTATTATGCACAAATAACCATACCTTTTTTCAACAAGCAATATCACATGGAAACGAAAATAAACTGTGTTTAAACGATGTCAGATCTCACATTATTGGAACCAGAGACAGACCTCCCACACCATCCATTATCAGATAAAAGTGTAACAAAAAGCAAATTATAATTTTCCTCAAATACAGAGATAAGCAAAATAATCAAACTTCAGGGAAATACAATGAATGAAATCATAAGAAATGACAGTAGAGCAGGTCACTCAATACACTGAGTGAAAAATGAACGCATAGCCCGGCAGTCTAATTAATGAATAGCACAGAATAGGTAGAACAGAAAACAGACAATGAGGAGATCCAAAGTCTGGCATAAACATTGCACCGTGCTGCACATCACACCATAAAACCCCATTTACATGATCAAGCAGACATCAAGCAACCATAAAGCAAATGTATTCAAAATGCACGTGCACGACATGTGCTCTAATTGCTTGATGTTTGCATGACGTTTCCTTTATGACTGCTTCGTGTAAGCAATGCTTTATGCACGCTTCATATTTGCTGGTCACCCTCCTATGTTATTTACTATTGTATGTTTATTTACTGTATTGTTGTTTTGGTAAATAAACTCTTTCTTTCTTTTCTCGATGTTTGATCGATGCTTGCTTGATGTTTGCTTCATCGTGTAAATGGGGTATAAGATACAATACGTCTTTACACAGCCGCCGAAAACGGTCAACAGATGCGTAACTGTCTCACAAGAATTTGAGGACTCCGGACCGATGGACCACCAGTGGAAAGGACTCTCTTAACTGTGGGGCATCAACAGCACCCATCGCCACTCCATCTACCCTGGATACAGCATACTCGACCAAGTGTGTGAAAAGACCACACTTGTATCTCAAGACGGCTTCTTCAAAAACTGGATTCACCTACTGCATCCGAACGTTGAAGAAATTTGACCGGCGTGCAGTTGCAAAGTCCGTCGACACCCTCCTCTGCCCGTCTCGTTGTCGGGTTTTCAACTGTGGACCAGTCAAAGCCCGTGGGTTAGAGAGCGGGCTACCACAACCACATCACACTGGTGGTGCTAGACCCCTAAGCTGCTAACTTAGCCGGACAACAGCTGCAAAAATTCTGATAACTGGCAGAAATACTTGTACTCGGTAATTGAGAGTCAAGTACTTGTCGACATGTGGCAAGTACTTTATTTTTATTTTTATTTTCTAATATTCAAACACCATGCCTTGTGATTCAGCGCAATGCCCGAAGCCTTGCAGAAGATTGTGGAAAATAACCTGGAAATACGCAACATTGCAGTGAAATCCTTTTACTAAGGGCGCGTTGCACCAACGTCGTTCAACTTTGAACCCGGGTCAAATCTGAATCTGAACCTAGTTCAGGCGTAAATTGCATTGCACCAAAGCGGTTCAAGCGTTGATCTCCGTTCAATTCTGAACTGCCATCTGACCACCGATAAAATTTTGATCTCGGTTCAACTCGCGGTTACACATGCGCACTAGCCAATAAATTTTTTTCCAAGATAAAAAAATTTGTCCGATTCGAATCTTATCCTGTCCAAAAAACTTCCTTGTGTCGAATTATAAGACTTCTAATGCAATTATTCTGATGATCTGGATACGTTAGATTTCTACTATATTCGTTTTATGTTCTCTTTGTGCTCGATAAATTAACAAATAGATAAATATATCGCATTTTTCGGTGGCGATGTCTCGCTGCTACAGTAAACATACGAACGAACCCTTACCACAGCAACAAAAACTCTTTCGTATTGATTTATAAAACGTCCAATTTAATTATACTTATGATCTGGATATGCTAGATTTGTGCTATATCGGTTTTCTGAGGCGTTTTTGCTGGATAAATTAATTAATGGATAAATAAACAGCATTCTAGAGTGCCGATGCGCTGTTGCTTCGCCGTAGCTATGGTAAACATATATCTTGACAACGGACGTAGAATAATTAATGAGTAACTAT
>Ga0209367_1003693_pt1 | contig 20922 bp, 13 predicted proteins | sample WorMetLIZISLAND2_FD_187412 | JGI IMG/M metagenome (GOLD analysis project Ga0209367, IMG submission 187412) | Marine gutless worms symbiont microbial communities from Max Planck institute for Marine Microbiology, Germany - Olavius geniculatus... ...
GTGTCTGAGGGGTCTACTAGTACAGTACACAGTGAGTGAATGTGTACAGTTTGATGTCCCACCCAATACAGTATAGGTCATTTCGGGGATGGCCTTTCAAGGCAAAATGCACATACATACACATAATAATGGAACAGTAAGTTTAACCTTTACAGAAAACCCTAATATGAAACAAAAAAAACCAGAAACAACCTAAACCTAACATTGTAAAAACTCGCCATTATAATTGTGCATATGTAAGACTAATGGCAGTTCCAATAACCTTCCCTGTTATCCTGTTGTGCATTATGAGATTGATGACATCAATCTCATAATGCTGCCTATTGGTGGACAGGGGGCTAGTACAGTACACACACTATTATGTTATGTTATTTTCATGACCTACTTCATCCTTCTATCTCTCACCACATTGTCTGCAGTACTATAACTGCCCACAACCTCACGCCAGTTAAGCATGACTATGTGACGATTAAAACGTATCTCACATCTGTTTATCACACGCACGTCCCATGCAGAACAACCGTCGATCATTCACGAATAAGCACAGCTTGTCACAAACAGAATGCATTATGCTTTGTTACACTAGAGTAATATGCTCCTGGTCGTGACACGACAAGATAGGTACCAAAAAAGCTGACGATTCCGTAATAAAAACAGAACAAAGGCACTGACTGATATTCTATGGAAGACCAAAACTCAGGGTGACCACTCTCGAGACACTTTAAAATTCTGTGATGATTTGCGGCACTCCTGATCATTTTCACTGGTCCTCAACTAAGGTAACCTAACCTTAGTACTGACTAAAATACAACATAAATGTAGACATCAGAAACTACAAGAAATTTGAGCTAATGCTCATGAGACGCGTGAAAGCCTATAGCAGTTCTGGTTCAGTAGTTTAGCTGAAAATTGGGGTGTTCACGCTAAGTTAATATACAAATACCAAATTCTCTATCTGGATCGAATAACGATAGTATCGTTGCACCACCTTGTGAATGATATACAGTAGACTTGTGTCGCAGCCTGAAATTGCCAAAAAATCCACAAAACTCCCTATTTTGGCGTTCAAGGTCATCCAAGGTCATTGAATTGGCACCAATTGAGAGCCAGTGTACGACTTCCTATTAGTGATTAATAGTAACCTAGGCCATATCTCGCACCGTTACTGACATACAGCGACTTATTGGCCAAAAATCGCAAATTTTGTCCAGCCCCCTCTCATTTAGCACCTTCGTTCGGGGTGAAACCCTTTGAATTTATGGAAAATCTTTACAGTTCCTAAAACTAAAGTATCCAGGCAGCCAAAGGTGAAGATTTTGTAATCCCAGCTGGCACTGTTTTTGATTGATCCACCCATGTGACCGACAGACAGAATTGCGAGAGCTAAGATGCGCTGAAAGCAGTAGCTGCTTTCGTGCGTAAAAACATAACTAAGCAACATTCAGCAAAAACAACATACAATATTTGACATAGGGTACTAAGGGACTGATACTCAAAAGCCTGCTGACAAAATTTTTAGGAAAGTTTTTAGGCAATTTTCCATGACAAGATTTTTTCCCTGACATTCCCCTGATTTTGACTAAAATCCCTGACATATCCCTGTATTCCAGATAAAGTGGTCACCCTAAAAACTAGAGTTATTAACCGCATATGTATAGAGTACAGACTACAATGTAGATAAATAGCACACAAGACTACTCAAACACAGTGGACAAAACTATTTACACAGTATTATAAGCAAAGAAACAAGCTGATGATACTTGCAACACCAAATGACTACCAAAATATTACTTATAGTTGGCAAAAACACAGACATCATTATGAGTGGAGGCAAAAGTAACCATCATTTGCCATAATACGCCGACTAACTACAGGTGGAGCAATAAACAAATATGATCAAAAATTAAACCGTAGCAAAAACCAGCTCACTGGTTCAGTGCTTGGACATAGCTGCAAGTACTGCTCCGTGCTGAGTTACACAAAAGACTACTACTGGTATATTCATATGTAGACATTGGCAATGTGGCAGAAAGGCCCAGTTGTCCGTCCTTTCAAAAAATTTTCTTGTTGTTCTTGTTGCTGACTTCCAGATTTCTTGTTGCAAAATTTTCGTGAAAAACACAAAATTTGGGGCTGAAATTGATTTGCAGAAATTCAGGGATAAAATTGAAATTCTGAGCACCAAATCTCCTGTCAAAAAATCATCAGAAAATTTCCAGATGTCTATTGGAAAATTGCGGCTTTCCACCCCCAACCTTTGTAACCCACAGTGCAGTTGTATCCAGTATCGTGGGCTGCACATTTGTACCACAAAAGTTTTGCTGCAACTTTTCCGCCAACAACAGCATAGTTAGCAAACTGATCTGGCCAATGGTGGCTTCAATGGCCAAAAGAAGTCTGTACACCAGTGATTCTACAGTTCAACAATATTATGATGAGAAAAACAAACAGGATACATCTGAAAAACGACTAACTAGATATGCTGCTGAAAAAAACAAAATGCAATAACACACACATTAACAATCTAAAATTAAACATCAGCAAAAACTAGTGCAGCCGCATAATGGCAAATAAAATGATAAAAACGAAAGTAACTAGGGGTCTACCAGATTCCAACTGTCACAATCCAGAGCTGTAATGTAAGCGGGTATTACAGCTGGATTGTATTTTCAAATATGTCAAAAAGATTGCCAAAAATGGACCTGCTGAAGCAGGGTTGAAACATGGTACATCCCTTCTGATAACTGACAGTGGAGTGAACCAATGACGCCATTAATATGCAAGTTGTCACTCGCACATAATAAAAGAATAAATGTCACTCAGTCACTTATCTGACAAGTTTTTGATAACAACTCTCAACATGCGTGAATGGACTGTATAATAGCAGTGCAACTACTGCTGATGTGCACTCAGATACTGATAGCAGCAAATGTACACAAATGCACATACATACACCGCGTCTCAATAAAAAACAGTCAAAATTGTTTTTGTCATAACTTTTGTCAAATTTTTTACCAACGTTGATAATTTTCAGCACAACGATGGCCAAGACAATAGTATTATGTAAGGTGCACTCATATTCCACCTTACCTAATTTATGTCAACACACTACCGTTTGAAACATAGATGCTCCAAATTGTTGCATAATGCTAAATTGTTGTCTCCAGTAAATGTTGTAGCGACTTGATCAAGCACATAATATACTGAAATGTAAATTATTTAGCAGAATTATAAGTTTGCTTAACAACTTGCTCGCAAATTATTAGAGTTTATGCCCAAAGTGTGTCCAGCATGCACGGACACAATGGTTTAGATGCAACGTCACTGGCTGATAACGGAATCAACGATTGACTGATCAAACGGCATTCACTCATCGATTAGACGTTTTTAAGCTCATCAGTCATCTATTTTGTTGTCTGCTATTTTTACCGTATAATATTTCATGCCACAAAATTATTAAATTGCATGGAGCTCTTTGTTCAACTGATGATACTTGCAACAAGGTGAGCAATATGATACAAATAATCACCACATAATGTAACAAATTGGAGCATTTGTGTTTCACACAGTGGTGCATTGACACAAATTAAGTGAGGTGGAAAAAGAGTGCATCTTACAAAATTCTATCATCTTGGCAACCTGTGTGCCAAAAATTGTCAACTTTGGTGGTGATTTGACGAAGTTCTGACAAAAACAAGTTGGGAAATTTTTTGGCCCACCCTGTACGTATATACACTGTGTTCAGAAAAAAACACCCACTCACGTTTTTTATATCTCTGTGGAAAATGTTTAGATTTCGACAAAATTCTCAGGGAATGTTTAGGAAGAAACTAGTATTTCATCCGTGTAAAAGTTAAGTATTCTTTCCTACTGGTGACGTCATGCTGACGTCAGTAAGTGAGTGAGTTGGGTTTTACGACACAGTATAGGTCATTTCAGGGATGGCCTTTGCAGGCAAAATAGTACATACACATAATAACGAAACAAGAAGTTTAACCTTTACAGAAAGTTTAACCTTTATGAAACAAAAAAAACAACCTAAACCTAAAATTGTAAAAACTGCCAATTATAACTGTGCGTATTTAATGATAATAGCAGTTCTAATAATCTTCTCTGTCATCCAGCTGACGTCTTACGTCCATGTTTGTGAATTATAGGTTTTACCTTGAAAACAGATTTGATAAGATGTTTGCAAGTCAGCAAGGTTATGGAGCCGCAAGTTTGTGCAAGATGTTTCTGGACAATGGACAGACAATTGGATACTGACGAAATGAAAATTTAAAATAAAAAACTCACACGACTGGCATTATCAAGCCGTTTGACAGATAGTGGACAAGTGGTCATCTACGCAGTGACGCAGTGCGTGTACGCCTGTCAACATTAACAAAGTTGAAGATCTCGCACTCAGCCAAGAAGATAAACCACTGAAACAGTTCACAATGGAACACTGCGTGACGGATTAGCATATGTTTTGGTTCAGTCAACACAATCAATTTGTGTTTTAACATTTCATCATTATGTCCATCTTCAACGTCAAGTCCGAAATTTACAAACATGGATATATGACGTCAGCATGACGTCACCAGTAGCAAAGAATACTTTACTTTTATGTCGATGGAATACTTGTTTCCTCTTAAATATTCGCTGAAAATTTTGTAGAAATCTAATCATTTTCCACAGAGATATAAATGAAAACGTGAGTGGGTGTTTTTTTCTGAACAAAGTGCACAACCAGAGAGAAAAACACAAAAAAAAACATTTATAGGGAGAAAAAACACAGCAAGACATACTGTCTCAAAGAAGATACATTCTTCTTGCTCAAAAGTCAACGGATATTCACGCAAACTTGCAGCACAATAATAAACGAAAAACACAATAAATACGCAAAACACAGACTACAAACCACGAATCGCTCAAGACTCGACAACAAAATGATAACTATTAACAGTAACCTTAATTTTCATGGTAATCAGGAGTCTTATCTAAATAGTACAAGTAAGCAAATACCACATGATAATAATATCACACAAGTTAGCATCGTAAACTTATACTGCAATAGCATGGATTAGTGAAAGATGCCAACATTTATACAAAAGTTGGTTTTTGGCCTGATTAGCATCCTTATATCTGCCTGGAACCAAATTCGGTTCTGGGATGTATTATACACTTAAAATGGTTCTCGGTTTTTCCAATAAAACATAAATAAGACAGCAATGACTTAATCGTATTCTAACAAGAAAGTAGAAATAAATATGCACATCACATTGCAATCATGTAATTTCATTATATTAGTTAAGTGAACTATGATTCAAATCACAGAAGACTAGTTTCACTAGCTTTAACTACAGACCATGCATGTATGCAGTCAGCATTCACTATGCTGATATTTGCCAAATTCGAACAACCGGCAAAGGTTGTGTCGGATTTGGCACAAATGACAGCATGTCGAACTAACTGGAGTCTTGGGGCCAAAATTCAGCACATCTCTACTATACAGTTCAAAACAGATTGATGACTGGCCCATAGACAAAATGCTGCCACTCCACACATCATATTCCTTCACCATAATAAATACAACTTAATAATTCGATTATGCATTACCGTAAAACTTCTAATAAAAGCCGCCTTTACCAAATTTATGACATTGTTTTCTAAATCAGTGGTGTAGACAGTGCATGAGTAGGTCCTGGCACATACTGTTTCAACAAAAATGTTTTTGTAATGCAGCTAAGAAGTACGCATGTTGTATCATCATCGTCATTCAGTGCCTTCCTCCATAAGAAGGGTTGGCGGCACTTAATATCCCTCTCCAACAATCACGATCTTCCGCTGCTGCAGCCACTTCATTGATCTTCATCCCAGTCCAGTCCGTGATGTCATCTGTCCAACGTCGGCGATGTCGATCACAATTTCTGTAACCTGATAAACATCCTTGAACCATTTGCTTCTCCAGACTTTCGTATTTCCATGTAGTATGGCCATAAAATCCCAATTTCAATGATTTCACATGGTACAAAAGTTCTCTCCCAACTTTTGATTTACACAGAATCCATTCATTTGTTTTTTGTTGCATCCACGGAATTCTTAATAGCCTTCGACAGCACCACATTTCAAAAGCTTCAATATATTTCTCTGCTTTGCTACAAAGGGTCCAGCCTTCACTCCCAGAAATTGCTATCAACCAGACCAATGCTTTTAGTAATCTGACGTTTTTGGTTGTAGAAATATCTTTGCTGTGTAGTATACTAAAAAATTAAATACAGGGCAAGTAAGCAATGTTTTAACAGAAGCCGGGGAATCTAGGTCGCTTGTTCTAATGCCATCTAGCGGCTTGTATCAGAAGTTTTACAGAATGTTAATCTGTGCCCTGGACGAGATCGGCCAGAGAATCGTTGACAACATAGAGTTCGTTGATCTTAGCGGTAAGCTGCTGTTGTATGCTGCGAAGTCTCTGGTCGTTGGCAAGTCGATCTGCTCGGTCGATGGCTTCTTTTAACTGCTGCCTCAAGACTTCATTGTCCTGCTGTAGTCGACGATTTTCTACCTGTACAGACTACAAACAATGGGCTAACTTTCACACTATGTTCACTGCTACACATCAACTAATAGCAATTTACCCAGGTAAAGATTAATAACAAATGGCATCTTTTGGTTGCCGCCAAAAGACTCCATGTCCCACTGCATTAGATGTTTCTCTACTACAGACACTATAGAGCAAATGATGAGCTACCTTTTACACATCGACTGACACTGATAAAATACAACAGAACGCACATCCTCATTTCGTCTATTCCAACACATCATCAGCTAGAAATTAGATCTAGCCTTCACTCCTTCACTTCACTCCACTAGAAATTAGATCAGAGATCTTATACCACCAAGAAAAGCGCTGTAATCTGCTATCTTCCAAAGATAAAAAATCGAGGATGCTGATTCAGAATGCACGAAATTATCCCGATTGCCACCAAAATCTGATCAAATTTCTCCTCTGGCTATTTGCCCAACACCTCCATAAAAATGAAGCAAAACCCATTCAAACATTCAGTTACTAATGCCTCCATGCAAATATAGGACCATGATAAAAATTGCTCATCAACAAGCGTCCACACAAACCTCGACTGTCACCAGCAGCTGCTTATGCTGTGTCTCCATCGTTTTCAACTCTTCAACAGTTCGCTTCTGTTCACTGCATTCCTGCATGCATCGTATCATTACACCGCATTCACCGCCGGCATTCGCAGCAAACGTAACAACAACCTCCACAAATTCTTCGCACCTGCAGCCGCAGGTGCCGGTTCTGATGTCTGCCTGTTTTGCAAGTTGCCGCTTTTCCATGCTTAGCACTTGACTTCAAACAGCTGACCTAATGGTCAGTGCTAGGCCCTGCGTTGGTGAGAAGCGACCTCTAACCTGCCAACCAAGTATATGGACGCTGGACAGGGGACACAGTCTACTGCTGTGCTACTAAAATATCAGTGCAGTGTGCACACTAAATTACTGTTACCCAACTAAAAATGCAATTTAATTTTTGCAGCATGTTTCCTAGCAGTTTTTTTCCAGCTCTGAGTGCAACAGATGAATACAAAAAGCGGTATATGTTAATAATGCAGAAAAATGAGCAGTGAAAGCATGAGACAAAACCAACAGGATTCGGAAAAGTAATAAATATATACATCCGCAAAAACAAACATTCTGCGTAAATTGCCTCTCAGAACAGCAAATTTTTATCAAATCACATGCCCTTTCTGTCAACCACCAGCAATATCGAAGCACTATAGTTAACAGACTGCAGACGGCACAGTCACCTTCTGTGCATCGGTGAGCAGCTGTTCTGTTCGGTGAAGTTTATCGACAGTCTCGGACAACTGATGCTGCACTGACTCCACCGAGGCAGAATTCTCCGCAGTCTGAACCTGCAAACAAAAGCAATTACTAGCATTTACACAACAACACAGAGGCACTTGCACTGAGCAAATAGTTAAAAATCATGGACAGAATCACTGAGCAAAGTTTAACGGCCAAGTTGCACCAAAAAACGATATTGGCTAAATATGTGTAGAATATAAGACTAGTTAATAATATCTGATCCAATAAAATGAAAACATCGCTTTGAAGTAATTTTCAGTTAAATATGTTGTGCCAGCCAACTCACCCAAACTTGCCACAATAACTGATGACGTCACGTTCAGGAATCTTTGTTGACACACTGATATTGGCATTGAAACATAGCAAATACATCCGTTTTATTCAGAATAATGTCGATTTATAGAACAAGTAATGACACATAGGTGACATCAAAAATTACGTCATTGTTTATCTGCTCACTATTAGAGATGTCATCATCATCATTTCTGGCAAGCACCGCTAAGAGTGCGTAGCGCTGAACGTAGACATCAATCTCCAAAGTGGACGGTTCTGGGCCAAGTCAACTGCGAGATGTGCAATTTGCAAAATTAACGACGTGCTGGTATATTCTGGTTTTTTTCTATTGTGCTAACTATAGATGAAAAATATGGCCTTTTAGGCCATTTGGCTACAAATTAACCTGCATTTGACCTCCAAGCAATAAAGCTAGTCAGCAACCCTCCTGCACGTGACGTCACATTTCCGAAAATTGCTGAAACCATGAAAAGGGAAAAGTGAGTACTATATACCTTATTTTTAAGGTATTAAGATGTATTAGCGACCAGAAAATTAATGGATAATGACAATTAGCATTTGATAAAGCCAACTAGCGCTTTACAACAGTTACGTAAACCGGTGTGACTTGGCCTTTAACATCCACATTCGATATGAGCACTGAGGCTGGAGCAGATACCTGGGAGTTCACCTGCAGATGGCCTATTAACAAACTATAAGGCAGACTGCCATCACTTTCTGCTTAGCCCACAATTACCTTACCAGCCACAAAGCTTCAACACCCTTTGAAATGTGTCAAATTACACTGCTTTGTGACAGAAGCAAATCATTCAGCCACAACAGTTACATAGTAGCACAAGTAAACAGTAGATGAAACACTAAAAAGATATTTTTTAAAATACACAACCAAAACACACCACAATTTCAGCTAACATTCTTCCAGCAAAGCACTGGCAGCTCAATTCCTCCTCCCCCCCACAAAATTCTCCATCTACATGGGTCCCTATCCTGAACAGCCTCACTGGAAACAAACAAAAATCTACGTTGTCACCTTAACACAATAACACCAAGTCTTTTTCAGACATCAGAAGGCTGGTAGACCAAATCTACGATAAGAGAACAGATAACTAATCTTGTCTGTTGCAGAGTATAGCTAATGACAACACAGAAGACAATAGCACCTTCTTGAGATAGGAGTGGTATATCACAAATAACAACCTGGCCTATGTGAAGCCTGCAGTTACAGTATCTGAGATCAACAGCATTATCTACGCAGTGAAACACTAAGAACCTGAGAGCGAAGCCGGCTGTTTTTGTCTTTGTACATCTGCAGCTGCCTGTTCCATTCATCAACGTTGTTCGCGCTCTCCTGCAAGGCAGCTGTCAGCCGTGCGTTGTTGTTACGTAGCGTCTGCAATTCGGTCTCCCATTTCTTCGCGTTCGTTGAACTGAAACAATCACGTTAACTAAAAGAATGGAAAAAAACCAACCCCGAATGATGCCCTCCTAACATGTTAACATTCTTCTTAACGTTCTTAAGCATCACTATATTATTGCAATGTTTACCTTATATGCACATTATCATACTGATGCCTTTGTGGCCTAATCAGTGATGAGGATAATGATATGATAATGATATGACAGACCCTCCAAAGAATTGTTCTTTGTCAGCCTCCAGGAAATGCTCCCAAGTTAAGTACAGTATCTTGCAAATCATTCAGCAAAATCATTAACAGGCTGGAAGCACATCTCTCATCTAATCCATGGCTATAAGCTACTAGTTTTTAGATGTAAAAAAAAGTTCACGCAGTGCAGAATATTGTATGGCCATCCACCTAAAGCTGGGCAACTCTAACCTTAAACCTAAGAATGTGATGACTGACTTTTTAAACTGAAAATCAGCACACCAGTTACTCATGCACTGTTAAACGCTCATGCCAATTTTGGCCTTTCTATGTTTTTTTGTTTTTGCATTTGGAGCCTTTCTGAGACAGACAGGTGGACAGTCAGACAGATGGGCAAGACCTGTAACATGGCCTAATAGGACGTTGGTGTAATAGCATGCAGACTGACCTCTGAGCAAGAGCAATTTTCAGCTTATCATTCTCGTATCGGTACTGCTCTAGCTGCTGCTGCTGAGAAGTATCAGCTTTGTGTACACCGTCGGGAGAATCATTCTGTCAGATAGACACAAATACAACAACAGACATGGAAGTATAAGACTATTTATAATTGGCCTATTAGCTTTTGATACACTCGACAACGATACTTTGCTGTATATATTATATAACTACGGTGCATTATCAGCGCCAGATTAACCTTCAGGGGGGCCCGATGCCATGCAACAATGGGGGGTCCTTCCACATGTACAGTTCTGCTAGGTTTCGTACGGCATCTTAAAAGCATCTGTTTGACTTTCCACAACTTGTTTTCTAGTGATACAGGTGTACAATTTCCAAACGTATTGTTGTTTTCTCCGGTATGACAAAACTGACAACTGGTTTAGGCCTACCTTTGTACTTCGCGGGAAACAGCCTGTGGCATATTAGATTTTTGATGCCTTCTTGAAAGCGTGAAATTTAGGTATCGCTTAAAAATTGCAATTTTTGCTATCATTCACTAATTTGGTGTAAAAATGGCTGCAGATAGACACATGCTTGCTACTAATCGTCACATCCACTGCTTTCTCTGCATGCACCTAGGCTTACATTAATGACCTCAAATGACCTTGAAATCCAATAACCGGGTTTTGTGGTTTTTGGTGCACTACAGCTATGCTGTATGGCATCCTTGGCATTGTTGTCGTTTGTCATCCGTCCATCCATCAGTATATAAAGGATGTTCTCTGGTTAACATGTAGGCCTAGGTTTTAGGGAACACTTTACACGATTAATCAACCCTTTGTTGTGGCTCTTTGTGTACAAAATTTGGGGAATGCAGTTCAAGGGAAAAACTTTCAAATTTGGGGTTGAATGGGGGCGGTAGAAAAATGTGCATTTTTTAATGGAGAACTGGCCTTGTTTTAGAAACGGAGAGATACCCCAAGATAACTATTAGTCACTAATAGAAAGTCGCATACTGCCTTTCAAATGAGATGAAGATCATTGACCTTGGATGACTTTAAAGGCCAGTACTGCAACAGGAATTGTAGTGTGTCTTCCCTAGCGACAGCTGGGCTTTATGTTTTTCGCGGTTTCAGGCTGCAATACATAGTTCAACAGTGGATTGTGCCGAAATTACTGCATGGAGTAAGGATAAACCAGGACAACATGCGCACAAAATTTTTTTAGCACAGAACGTAGATTTTAACCGTTTGAATTTTGACCTATAGGGTTCAAGGAGTCCTCCGTGGGCCTATATATGGGAAAGGCAAATTTGGGTAGGAGCCCACACTTCAAAACGCATTAGGCTTATTAATTTATTGCACATTGTACACTGATTTTACAGGTACAACACTAATGCTGTCACGGGTCACATGAGCAGCATAGCTCAGATTACTTGTTGATAATTTTCATATGTTCAAAATTTTTAGAGTTGAAGCCATTATTATTGTGCAGCGTAAAGAAGTGCCCTATCGGCAGTGGCGTAACTTTCGTCCAAAAATGGGGGTACAAATTTTTGTTCTGAAGGCTATGTTGGAATGCCATGATGTTCCCCGCTGCATAAAATGGCCGCCGCCATCGCTTTATTATTAACTATCAATTTCAACAATAATTATATACCCAAAGTGCGATCCAGAGAACTATAAAGTATAGGCCTAAACAAGCTAAATCTGGAGACCGTTAGGAGATGAAGATGCTAAAGATTTTTGGAAGACAACATGCAAACAAAGTTACTTCACCAAAATAATACCGGTATAAAAAATAATTTTGGCCGCTGCGGGGCCCCCTGCTGCGAGGGCTCAATGCCATGGCATACTTCGCATATCGGTTAATCTGGCCCTGCGCGTGAGTCAGTTGCTCAAAAGCTACCTTAGTGATTCACGAAGAACGATTACTACCATCGGAGAAAGTTGTTCGGTGGGATTTTTAATGATAGTTTTATCGCAAATCGTCTGCAGAATGTGCCACAGAAATAACTGGCAAAGAGGTACTAAGTGAGTGATACTAAAAACACAATTTTTAGGAAAGATTGGACACTTTTCACTGACAAGATTTTCCCCTGACAATTCTCTGATTTTTACTAGAAATTCCTGACACTTCCATGACATATGTGAAATTCCCTGACATTTCCAGGTTTTCCAGACAAGTGGTCACCCAGACCACTAGATGTCACTAGAGTAAACAGTGTGAACAGAAGTCATGCCAAACAACTTCAACTTCTATGCCAAAAGATATCTATCTAGTCAGTTAATCAGAAAATAAATGCTGTAATTGGATGAATTTATACAGCACATTAGCAACTGTTTCAACACAAGCGTCGACAGAAAGTTGAAACCAGTTAGCTACCTGGAGTGGCAAGGAATTGTTTGGTCGTGGACTTGGACTCGGCGTTGACGTGCCGCTTGTTTTGCTGGATGAGTCAGCCTTCTGTGCAGATGACAAAGCTTTCACCTCATCAAATTTCTCCATGAACTGAAAACAACAACATCAATTTCGATATCTACATCCAATGAAAAAAATAGAGCACATGCTCATAACAAACCTCCAATGTGCCGATGTACTAGTACTGCAAATATAAAAATGTCTTAAGTAAATGTGTGTATAAGTTAACAAAACACTCTGGATCTCGAAGGGCTTCAGACAGTGAATTCCAAATGGTCTGGCCAGCAACAGAAAATACCTGATCGCTAGACATACATGTCACAACAGTAGCATGGTATGGAGAGTTAATAACTGCACATCAAATGCAAATGACAGAATGGACCACCAAACAATCAAAAGTTAGGAGACAATCAATTTTCCAACAGGGACTATTTCTTCCAATATTTCCCTGACTTATGGACAATTCCTTAAATTTCCACAATGATCAGCAGTGAAATTCCGGCTTTTGCAGACAACTGGTCACCCAGAATTATGACTTTCAGTGGCAGGCACCACTAGCTGCTAGACAGTAAAGTCACAAAGTCAACCAGATTGTCAAGCCTTGATCAAGGCTAAGTACTGTCTGTGAGCCACACTTAAACAACATTAGGTGAATCCAGGCCAACTGGTTCAAGCAGAATCATGCACACACAAAACACAAGAAACTCAAGTGACCTTGACCTTTGACCTTAACATTCAACAGGCTTTTAGAGTTTGTCAAGGCAAATGTTTGTGCAAAATTTCATCAAGCTAAGCGCATCGATTTATGAGTTATCGTGTTAACAGAGCCTCAAGGCTGAAAACAATACTGCTGCTGATTCCACACAATATCCATAGGCAGTAACAATAGTGCTGCACTACAGATGATTAATTACCAGAAACACAGACGGAATCAAGTGAGAAAAATCACTTCCCAACCAGTCAGTTAGCAGCTTACCTTCTTCAGTTCATCTTCCGACGAAAAACCGAGACCATAAACTGTGTTGGCTTTTGCATCAGACCATTGACCAAACTTCTGTGAAGTCTTCGTGAAAATCATGTTGGATGTCAACGTACTATTGACCAGTATCTACAACATAATAAGCAGCACATGTATTTGTTTAAACATATACATTATCTTCACTGCCAATTTACAAATTTCTTCCTAAATTCTTAGATGATACAAAAAGCTTTGAAAATAATACTGAAATGACAAATTTTACTAAAAATATAATGCAGCCAATACTAACAGTATAACCAGCCACCCAAACTGTTCATCTGATGCAGCACATGGCCGAGGGGCCAAAAAAGATCAGAATATCTTGATATTATAATGACCTTTTTATGAAGAAAACCTGCTAGATGCATGGAAAGTCATCACACTGCAGCCCTTTCAGCGACAAAATGACAGGAAGCAAACTACGTTTTAATTTACTAGGTCACTAAACTGAAAATCTATAACACAGAATGATGTTCAACAACTGCTCGCAGAACATTCTTCAGTTCCAGAGTTATCAGTAGCTGGAATAGTTTGCCACAACGTATGATCGAGGCTCCATCGGTGAATGCATTCAAGAACAGGTTGGACAGTCACTAGTCAGATATATAAAACGAAAGACACGGAGCTCATCATCTCCAAGTACAAGTACAAGCAAAACTGTAAAACTGGAGGCATCAGTGCTTAAAACCACTGACACAGCACTTCATACAAGACCCATGGCGAGTGGATCTCACCTTTGTCCCATCGACGCTGATGATGCGGTACAAATGGCGAGCACTGTCATGGTAATATGACACAGTGACAGCTTGTGTGCTCAAAGGCAACCATTTCTTCTTTGTGTCGGGATCAATATGAAAAATGTGCGCCTTCGTTGTAAATATTGGCAGCTCACTGTCAAACACGTGTTATAACACAGTCATATTTGGCAGCCCTGCCAACTAAGTACCCAAGATCAAAAACAATAAAATCTGTAGGCAACTAAGATACAAGTGTCTGCAATCCATCGAACTAAATATCATCTTCTGGCAGTCAAATCGCCAATTTAATTACCTGAGCAGATGTGTCGGATGTCGCCGCGGCGGCAGCCGTTTTATGAGTAGGCCTATTTGAGCTGAATTCTTTAGCTGTCTTTGATCGTGTTTTAACGGTAGTCCGTCAGGTGAAATATCGCAGTATGCCTTCTTAATGACCTAGGCTGCTTGAGTTGACCTTGCAATACCCAACTTCATAATGCTAATCAGTCACCAAGACGGTCAAGAAGATGAAACGATGACAAACGCAATAATGGAAATACGATCGGTATACGGTAGTATGGTATGGTATGGTCGCTGTATAGTCACTTTCACTTAGCCATAATATCATAAATTCCCCCTAAGATTAACCCTCATAAACTATATTTAAACCCACCACTTATCTCATATATCTTCACATGGTGGAGAATACGGGCAGTCTAAAATTAACAAATGACTATCTTGATTTCACATAATGACTTATCCATTCATGTTTTTACACGCGAAAGCAGCTACTGCTTTCAGAGCATCTTAGCCATCGCAATTTTGTCCGTCCGTCCGTCTGTCACACGAGTAGATCAGTCAAAAATGGTGCAAGCTAGGATCACCAAATCTTCTCCGTCGGGTGCCTGGAAGACTCTAGTTTCAGGAACCGTAAAGCTTTTTCCATAAATTCAAAGGGGGTCACCCCAAACGATGGTGCTAAATCAGAGGGGAGTATGGCAAAAATTTGCGATTTTTGGCCAATAAGTCGCTGTATCTAAGTAACTGTGCGAGATAGGGCCTAGGTTACAATTAATCACTAATAGGAAGTCATACACTGGCTCTCGATTGGCGCCAAATTCAGTGACCTTGAATGACCTTGAACGCCAAAATAGCAGGTTTTATGAATTTTTTGGCGATTTCGGCCTGCGACACAGGTCTATATCATTCACAAGGTGGCGCCACAGAACTATCGTAGAGAATTTGGTATTTGTATATTAACTTAGCATGAACACCCAGTTTTCAGCTAAACTACTGAACCGGAACTGCTATAGGCTTTCGCGCATCTTGTAAGCATTAGCTCAAATTTCTTGTTTGTAACTTTGTATTACTAGTCACAAGTCATGCCTATAGTGAATGTATTTAATGTCCTGTGTTTATTACCAACTGACTATGTTACAATGATGTGGCGCCATCTGCCGAGTGACAATACAGTGACCATGCCATACCATACTATTGTTATATCGATCATGTTTATTACTGTGTGTGCTATCGTTTCATCTTTTGACTGCCGTGATAACTGACTAGCATTATGAAGTTGGGTATTGTAATTAAATTAAATTAACCTTATGAAATTAAATTGGGACTTCAATTTTCAATTTTGAACTATAAATTTTGAATTTTAATTTTTAAATTTTTATTTTCTTTTAGGGTAAAAAAATTTTTGAGGGTAAAATTTTTTTTCATTTCTTGGCGGGCTTTCAGCCAATCATAGTTCTGTGGGCGGATACAGCTCTGCAGCGACGCACGCAGCGTTGATGCAAAGCTGACACTTAGTCACTAGTCAGTCAGTCATCAGTAGTCAGTCGAGTTAGTCGAGAGAGTCGCAAGCGCGAAGTAAAGATGTGATGACTGTTGTTGCTGACGGCGGTAGCCATCTATGAGCGATGGGGCCCCAGTCGTTGAAGTGTAGTAATTGTTGTGAATAAAAGAATGAAAATATCAATATCACTCATGTTCGTCCCATGTCAGAAAGATCCCGTTACTTCACGCAATATATCTTCAAAAGAAAAAAGAGGAAAAATAAAGAGAAAAGTAACATAGCCATAATATCATAATTTCCCCCTAAGATTACTCCTCATAAACTAAATTAAACCCACCACTTATCATAATATCTTCAATACACAACATGGTTTTGTCAAAAATAGGTCTTGCTTAACAAATCTATTGTTTTTCTTGAAAGAAGTTACTAATTACGTAGATTCTAAGTATCCTGTGAATATTATTTATTTAGACTTTCAAAAAGCTTTTGATAAGGTTCCGCATAAACGATTACTACATAAGTTAGCTGCACATGGTATTAGGGGTGAGTTGTTTCTGTGGATAGAAAATTGGCTATCGGATCGAAAGCAAAAAGTTACATTGAATGGTCAGTGTTCCAGTTGGAAAAATGTTTTAAGTGGAGTTCTACAAGGTTCAGTATTAGGGCCAATTTTGTTCTTAATTTATATAAATGACCTAGATGTGTCAGCTGCATGCAAAAATATATATGGTTGTTAACTCACAGGAGGATATTGAAAGCTTACGTAATGATATGAAGAATTTGGTAAAATGGTCAGTAGACTGGCAGATGCTATTTAACGCTGACAATTTATGTAAGATTACACACACTGGACATAGCAACTGTCATGCTGACTACTACATGTATTGCAATAAATTGAAAACAGTAGATGAAGAACAGGATTTGGGAGTAACTGTGAGTAAAGATTTGAAGTGGGATAAACAATGTAGTCAGGCAGTAAAAAAAGCTAATAGGATGCTTGAGGTAATAAAAAAAAATTTTACTGATAGATCTAGGAAAACTATTATGCCTTTGTATAAAAGTCTTGTAAGACCGCATTTAGAGTATTGTGTTAATGTGTTCCAATTTAGAGCCCGCATTATCAGAAGGATATTGAGTTAATTTAGGGAGTTCAACATCGTGCAACTAAATTGATTGAGGGTGTAAGAAATTTACATTACAAAGAACGTATTAAAAAACTGAATTTAATGACATTAGAAAAAAGAAGGTATAGGAGTGATTTAATAGAAACATTTAAAATTATTAATGGTTGTTATAATTTGGAATCAGATTTATTTTTTACATATGATGAAGGTCAAAGAAGAGGTAATTAAAAGAAACCATATAAAAAACGCAGTAGATTAGATTTGAAAAAGTATGTATTTAGCAACAGAGTAATTGATCACTGGAATGCACTGTCTGATGTGTGTGTAACCAGTAATACAATAAATCAATTTAAAAATTGTTTGAAACGAAAACTGCAACCGGAAACACATAGTTAAATTTAGTTATAAGGATAGTAAACGTTATATGGCATTTGACTGTGCTTACTTAGGCCACCAGTAATTCTGGTGGCTTCGGTGAATTCGGTTTAACTCCTGGTCAGATCACTAATACTGCTAAAATGGGTGACTGTCTGCAGACAGGTAAAGGGGTAAACCGTCTTCATATACAACCAACCAATAGGTGCAAAGAGATGACGTTGACTACGGCTTCGGAACAGCGGGGCTTCGGAAGAGCGGACCTTCGAAAGAGCGGCGTGCAAGATGGAAATAAAGGGGGCCATACAAGAGCTCTTTACAAAAACTATGAACAAAGCTACATATACCCCATCGCGGCTTATACTCATATATTCATTTAAATTACAATACACCTTACGATTTTAAAAATATCGCAACACAAAATCAGAAATTATATTGAACTCTATTATCACTCATAAACAATAAACACAGTAAGTAAGTAAGTAAATGACATGCTGGAATCCGGTAATGTCCACGTTCGAACTTCGAAACGATACCTTGGTTCGAAATTCGAATATACATTTTTGAAACTACTTCGCTTTTCCTGCAGTGCAGTTGTGCAAAAACTAGTCATTCGTTAGTATATAGGTATAAGGCCTACCGCACGTGGTATATAGCTGTCGGCGGACAAAAATAGGCATACGTTTTTGCCAGGGTTGACGTTGGTGGACTGAACGTTGGGCGTGCGTAGTTCATAAACCTCATGCTCCTATCGAAAAAATGCTACGTTCCATCGTCTATTCCAATATATTGCATTCCAACCGTCGAGTTTTTTGGCGTCGGGTCAATCTCTGGCTCTGATCTGACGCACGCAACGTAGACAATTAACGAATTGATACAGTAGGCTAAGGCAAACGCAAGCAAAATTTTAAAGGTAAATCAAATCATTTTCACTTCACATCTGAAATGACAGCTTCTCAGTCCTCACGTTACTCCCCAGATGATATCGAAAACGCCGATGAAATTCCAAACCGTTCGCGATATATTTGGTAAAAAACTAAAAATTTAATAATGACCCATCTCTACTCTGTGCGTAACGTGAAACATGAAGTCGGAAGTGGCTTTGTGTCACATTCACATTTTTGCGTTCACGTTGTTGTCGGGGTCTAGTGAAACTTGTGTTTACTTTTTGAGTGCCCTACTTTAGAAAGTCGTTGTTACTGTGAAACGCAACGCCAAAAATCGAGCAACAGTGGATTAGATAGAATTCACAGAACAAGTTGAAAGGTGTTTTACTTTCGTACTTGGCTGGTCAAGTTCTGGAAATTTCGGCCGGGGGTAACAGGAACTTTCGGGGTAATCCTAATCCTCGGGGCGGGGCGGATCGTCGGGGCACCTTCTGATTGGTTAAACTGTGACGTAGGTGATCCTAACTTTAACCCTAACCCTACTCTAACCTAGCCATGTCACACAGCGTCATATTCAGTATCTTCAGCATCCACGCGTTCTTGACAAATGACGGTGCGTGTTATTGTATTGAAATAAATTAGGCTACAGGTCATATTCTATTCCATAATTAAGGGGAGTTGGCCTAATTTTATTTACAACGATTCATTACATAATAAACCAAGAAAGAAATATTAGGACTTACGCGGAAATACCACTAGCTGATCATGTAAATAAAAGTAATTCTGGTTTGGGTGCGAAAGTTCCAGGGAGCAAAAGTTCCTGGGAACGAAAGTTCCACCTATGGAACTTTCGCTCCCGGGAGCGAAAGTACGTGGGAACGAAAGTTCCGTAATTCTCAGCCGAGCTACAAGTGAAAAACGAGTTGCAGATCTGCGGATGTCGCAACGGGTAACCTTAAAATTTGCTGTAATTGATTAGTTTAACCATCTCATAATCCTGAGGCCCGTTCATTAGCCAAGCTGCTTGGTACCGCTTGCCAAGCTGTGTACTGAACGAACCGCTTGGCTTGCTCATAGACATGAATATTCATGATGCCTACGGGCTTGCTGCTTGAAAACACAATGACGGTTGGACAAATAAACTTCTAAAAGACGGAAATAATTGTTACTTATTTCCTGTATTTATTTCCATCAGTAACAAAACAACACCAGGTCTTCTTTAAATGTAGACCGCCAAGTCTTTGTTGGACGACTTTGTCGTCTGTCACTACCACGAGGAGTCCATGACATGGCGTGATTGGCTGGTCGTCCAGTTGGCATCCTGATGATATGGCCTGCAATGCGAAGTCTTCTCTCTGCTACAATGTTCTGTAATCTTCGCTGCCCAGTCTAGCTTAGCTCCTCCATGTGGTATTTCCATGTAATACCCAGAATCTTCTGTAAGTTGTGCTGGTGAAAGACGTCCAGCTGCTGACATATTCTAGCTGTACTCTTCCAAGTCTCGCTGGCATATATGGCTGTAGAGACAATGAGGTAGGTGTAGAGGTCCAGTTTAATCTTGAGGCTGAGTGTGCTGGATTGCCACACGTTGTCAAGTCGTCGAAAGACTGCTGCTGCTTTTGCCAGTCGAGTGTTGATATCTGCATCAACATCTCCAACGCTAGATATTACACTTCCCAGGTAGGTGAATCTCTCTACATATTTTAGGTTCCCTTTTGCAATGGCTATTGGCTGTGGTGATGAGCGCTGGGTGATTCCCATGGCCTTCGTTTTTTCTTGGCTTATATTCATTTCAACTTGTGCACTTTGTTTCTCGAGCTTGGTAGTCATCTCTTGGCATACGTTCTCTTCCTCCACCAATATCACTATGTCATCAGCGAAGTCCAAATCCGTTAAGTAGTTCCACTTCTGCCAGATGATGCCGTATTTCGATTTGTCTACAGTTCTGCGCATGACGAAGTCGATGACTATGATGAAGAGGAATGGTGAAAGGATGCAGCCTTGTTGAACCCCTGAGACAATCTCAAAGAACTCTGTGTACCCACTTGCAATCTTGACACAGCAGCTGGAGTTGTCATACAGTGCCTTGAAGATGTTAATGAACCGGTCAGGAATGCCGTCGTATGTCAGAATTTTTCACAAGGATGGCCTGTTTACAATGTCAAATGTCTTTTTGAAATCGATGAAGTTAATGATGAGGTCTTGTTGATGCTCTAGGCTCTGTTCAGTGATGTTCATCATCATCATCGACAACCGTGGGCTCAATGCCCGTTGGTGTCTGACGCCATTCTTACTATCGCTGCCCACCGCTGCCTATCTAGGGCAGCGTGGCTTAATTCCTGCAGGGTTGTTCCACACCA
>Ga0209367_1003694_pt1 | contig 20920 bp, 15 predicted proteins | sample WorMetLIZISLAND2_FD_187412 | JGI IMG/M metagenome (GOLD analysis project Ga0209367, IMG submission 187412) | Marine gutless worms symbiont microbial communities from Max Planck institute for Marine Microbiology, Germany - Olavius geniculatus... ...
CAATTAACTTTCTGTAACAGTAAGACAGACTGGTTAATAACGTCAACATACCTTCATACAAAATCAGCAAACTGAGCACTGGACTGTCATGGCATCCGTAACTTCCGGTAATATAACGTAACGTTAACTTCAAACATATTTACATCAGACTTTCATCTAAAAACCGAGAACGACCGTGTTTAGATCTTCAGACTTAGGTGTAGAATTAGGGTTAGTTGTAGGGTTAGGGTTAGGTTTAGGGTTTGTAGTCGCTTTCGGTTGCAATTAAAATAACTAAAATCCAGTACGATCGGTGTCACAATCGTTCTCGGTCGATAGACGCTTGAAGTAAACATCTGTGACGTGGAGATCGCATTGCGTGGACATCTACGATTTGTTGCAAAATAGTTAGAAAAACGTGAAACGTTCGTGAATATTTCTTTATTTTCGGACTTTAGACATCTTTGGCAATTGATTAACGTGAGTGAAATCGGAAATTTGCGGGTAAGCACTTGTACCGTTTTGCAAGTTTTTGTTAGTGAGCGATAAAAGGGGTTGGTTGTCAAAATCACTCAATCAACCGCATCTATATAGCGCCGTGTATTGCAAATGAATTATAACCGCATAAACTAGTGAAGTTTAAGCGTCAAACTAGGCGTCAAACGTTTTCTTGTGCAAGATTGTAATTGGTAGGTTGACAGTCCATGAACCAGGACCCCAAATTTAATCTGGAGGAAGTTGTGCAGCTTAGGCTCCAGGAACTATACTCATTACCGATTTTAACGTATTGTATTGCTGCCTTTGATTTAAAGGTGAAACAGTTGGCAGAGCTGAATGTGTGTTGGAACTCTGTATATAGACGCCTGTTTGGTTTCCGTAAATGGGAATCAGTTCGGGGATGTATCAGTGGGCTAGGAAGGCTTGACTTTGTACATTAATGTCAGGCATTGAAAGCCAAGTTTTATGTTAGGATTGCTAAAAGCAAAGTTAATGTTATCCAAGATGTTTATTGGGCTTATTTTAGATGTTGTTCAAGTTATAAACATAAAATTCGTTTTTGTGTTTTTAAGTCTATGAGTTCTATGATGGCACATATCTCTGCGGAGTTTACAGCTAAGCTTGACTGATTTTTGTATGTGCTAAGTTTTGTGCTTGAACATATTATTGTATTACATATCTGTCTTTCTGTCTGTCTAGGCTTAGTTTTGTAGTGACTTATTGTCGAATTAAAGTGGTCATTAATCACTAATAGGAAGTCATACACTAGCCCTTGATTGGCGCCGAATTCAGTGACTTTGAATGACCTTTAATGCCAAAATGGGGGGTTTTATGGATTTTATGGAAATAGAATTTTTACGTGCGAAAGCAGAATGCTTCGCGCGTCTTTGCCATCGTCTGGGCGTCTGTCCGTCCGTCTGTCTGTCACACGCGTGAGCTGTATCAAAATGGTGCAAGCTAGGATCACGAAATCTTCACTGTGGGCTGCCCCAAGGTCTCTAGTTTATCGTGACAAAATTTCGAGCCACTGGGTGCAGGGGTTCCCCTCGAACGAGGGCGTCGAAGAGGGGAACCCCTCTAAAAAAGACGTCATTTTGCCGTTATTGGCTCGAATAATGTGAAAACGGTTGCAGATAGGTGCATACGTGCTGCTTATCATAGCAAGCACTGGTGACAGGCTTTTTGGATTTATAAACATCATTGACCTTGAACGACCTTGAACCCCTCAAAAAGAGGTTTTTAGTAAATTTTTCACATTTTTTGGATGCAGCGCACATTTCAACACTGAATTGCGACGAAATGGCTGGCGATAGACCAAGACAACCTGCATATGAAATTTTCAGCATTCAACGTAGATTTTAGCAGTTCAAGTCCCGACCCCCTAGGTTCAAGGAGGCCAGTGCAGGCGGGCGTCAAAGACAGCTACCCCTCTAAAAAGTGGTTATTTTACCGCAATTATCTCGTGTATCGTGAACACGGTTGCAGATAGGCACAGACATGCTACTTATCATAACAAGCACTGGTGACAGGCTTTTCAAATTTATCAACATCGATGACCTTGAATGACCTTGAACCCTAAAAATATTCATTTAACGTGATTTTTTGGCGATTTTTGGCTGCAAAAGAGTGAATTACGACGAAATGGATGGAGATAGACTATGAATACCTGCGAACAGGAACTGCTATAGGCTTTCGCGCATCTTGTGAGCTTTGCTCAAATTACTTGTACAATTAAAAGGAAAATAGATCATCTGAAATGTAATGGGGTTTATTTCAGGATGTAGTTTGTCCTGTATTAGCAACTTTATTGTTGTTATAATTGTATCTTTATCAGCATTATTTAGCTGCAAGTACAAGATAGCTTCTAATTGACAGTGATGATGCTATGTAGTCTATGATACTGCTTGACTTGTTGTTTTTGCAGTTATTTTGCCGTACTTGGTGGCGTACTGTGTGGGCTTATACAGCTCATCAGATGATGTCGTCGAGCTGACACAGTCAAACTTCAACACACGAGTCATGCAAAGTGATCAATTGTGGATGGTCGAATTCTACGCTCCGTGGTAACTACCTTTTTAAAGCCCAGAGTCATATTATATGTAACCAGAGGAAATGAACTGACTTACCGAAAATCGCTCAATATGTGATTTATGCAAGTATTATTTCACTAACAGGACTGTGAATATGTGGAACAGTCTACTAACAGCTAACATTTTAGTAACAGCTAACATGTTCAAATACAGAGATTAGGTAAAGTTTGGGAAAACCGGGATATCAATGTCGTACTATTTTAAGGAACCGGAAACCGAAGTAAAACGTGATATATGATGATAATATCTGGGAGGTAGAGAAAGGCGGAGACCTGCACTGGTGCACCGGTATACTCCAGACTCCATCTGTGTTTACATCTTTGCTCCAGAATCTTTGCATTTCATTCTAACAGCTTGTCACCTACCGTACAGTGTGTGTGCTGGTAGTGCAAAGCATAGTATTGCCAGTGTAAATCATCTCTCTGTCTTATCATCTGTAACTTTATGTGGATGTAAGCTGACATCATTTTAGGCAGGCAAGGCATGGATAAAAATTTTGTATGCATAACATTTTATGTTGATCATTAAAAATGATATGGCTGTATGAATGTATGAACATTGACAGGTGTGGACACTGCAAGAACTTGGCCCCAGAATGGAAGAAGGCTGCAACAGCTTTGAAGGTAATGCTAGTGCTTTTGTTTGTTCTTTTTTTTAGTTTGGTTTCAGTGTCTGCTGTCTACCAAAGTTCACTCTGCAGTTTTCGAGCACATGCTTGTCGTAAGCAAACCAGCACAAAATATTTGATGGTTAGATATCGTCTTTAGTACACGATGTTTACTGTTTCTGTTAATTATCACTGCTCAAGCAGGAGTTATATTTCTGTCCATTGAGTGTAATTTTGGAGGGGTTAGTCATGGTGCAAAAAGGCAGTGATTAGATGTTTTAATGGCAATCTGAATTCTTTTGTCAATTTTCAGATCATTCAGGATTTTTACCATTAGTAGACTGGCTGTAAACTGAAACTTTGTGGTGTATCTCGGCAAGTTATGAACAGATTTTAGTAACATTTTGCGGCCTGGAGGTTGGCCAATGGCCCAACCACTCAGTTATTAGATCTGGATCCAAGGTTTTTTACCTTACCTTATTTTTGGGGTGGGCAGGTTGTTACACCTACTTAGCACTGAGACCGTATCAGCTTGCTGGAAAGGTAGTGCACTTCAAGGTGCTGCTTGATGCACATTTGAAGCCATGAATGTAGATGGCTGAGAAGCCATAATTGCCATCAAAGCCGAAGATTAACCAGTGCATTATTACTGGTAATGTGTACCATATCTGCTCAAAACAGAGCTGGTCTGCACTTAGTTGGCAGCTTTCCTACAGATTGTAGAAATCTTTTGGATCTTCGGAGCACTAAGCCCTACCAGCCACCACTGCTGCGTTTTCAATATGGCAGCACTTTTTCTTCTTGGCGGATTGAAATCTCTGATCACTTTCAGATTTGTATTTCTGCCGAGGTGAACAGAAGTGAGTTAGTTGGACTGATCTATCGTGTTGCAGGGAGTGGTGAACGTGGGAGCTGTGGACATGACAGAACACCAGTCTGTTGGGGCTCCATACGGCATCAAGGGCTTTCCAACAATCAAGGTCTTTGCTGCCAATAAACAGAACCCACTGGATTACCAGGGTGTGTACAGTAAATGTATGTAAAAAGCAGTCTTTCCTAAGCTATAAGACCCGTATTGTAATGCTGATCTCTGTTTCCTTATCCCTCAGCCAAACACCAGCTTACACTGGTAGTCATTGTGTTTCCTGATAGGGATGGCCAGGCTGAGTTGACCTGAGTTACCACGATATACACTGCATTATGGAGTTGTGCGAATTGAGCTTACCTTTAAATTTCCGACAGTAATCATCATCACACGTTACTCAGGTCACTTATGCATAGCTGTCAGTTGGGTCTGCTAAAGATCTTCTGTTTGTTAAGTCACTCTGATAACTGCTAATTGGCATTAAATTTTGTCATTTACACTTGTTGTTTGTGTATTTAAGGTACAGGTCAGCTTAGATGTTCGAAATTGCTTATTTTGGTGGCCGCAGATCAGTCTGTGGCATTGCAGATCACAGCGAACTTATGGCTAATCATGACCCAAGCTGATCTGTGGCCAATCTGCTGTGATATGCTGCAGTGCCATAATGTGATCTGCAGTTACTTAAATAAGCAATTTCTGGCATCTGCGCTGATGTTGCAGCGTTTAGACAAACCGCATATTTAACGCACGTGATGGTTTGACGGTGTATATATGACAGGAGCCAGGACGGCTCAGGGCATTGTTGAATCTGCCATGAGCAACCTGCGTACGCTGGTCAATGAGCGGCTCAGTGGCAAGTCCGGTGGTGGTGGCGGAGGTGGTGGTGGACAGTCTTCTGGAGGTGGAAAGAAAACGGTAGGTTTGAACGGTGCATTCAGATGGCATACTGTAAGTCAGTAAATATTGGAAATGACTAAAGAGTGACCCTAGCAACACAAGTGTTACTGTGTGGGCACCATGCAGTAACATGCGGGGAAGGGAGGGTTTTATGAAAAAATGGAACTGATGAGTATTCTGACACGGCAGATAGATAGTAAAGGGGGTACAGAGGTATTGTAAAGTGTTCAGATAGACTGTTACAAACTCGTGAGCACTGAGCAAAAAAGCCGAGTCGCTGATGGTGTATTTTCTGGTGTGGTAGTATGGCTGTGCTGCCATTACCTCTGATTCTGTTATGTACTTACATTGTGTTTGATTTGCAAAGCGAACGAACTAGTAGTTCAGTTAGTTCAGTTTGCACAGTCTACTGATGAAGTTGAGTTCAGTTGAACATATCTGTGCATGGATGTTAAGATGTCTGGTTTCTGCTGGTGTTTCAGAGTGGTGATCCGAAGGACGTCGTCGAGTTGACTGACAGCAACTTTGAGGAACTGGTCTTCGGCAGTGATGACATGTGGCTCGTGGAGTTCTTTGCTCCGTGGTGTGGACACTGCAAGAATCTCGCTCCTCAGTGGGCCGCTGCTGCAACTGAGCTGAAAGGAAAGGTCAAACTTGGTGCTTTGGATGCAACTGTTCACACCGTCATGGCCAGTCGCTTTCAGGTAATGTAACGGTATGTTTACTAAAATACCAGTAAGGTTGAAGATTGTTTATAGCTCCTGCTAATGGCAGCTGATCTCAGAGCTACAGAGCGTCACCTGCCATGTGGAATTGCATAGGCAGCTGACCATGCTGCACTTTAGTCTCAGCTAGTGATTGCAATCCCGGGATTGAATTCTCAGTCCCAGGATTCGGGATAGAGAAATTTGAAATCCCGGGATCTCGTTTTGGGATTAGGCTTACAGATTGGTTATTATTTTGTTATAAGATGTAGTAGGCCTGTATGGAAGGTATGCCAGAACGGTATAGGGATTAGGTAGTGACTGACTGTCAAAATACAAATTGCAGAGCACAACAAAGAGTGTCCGGATTCGGGATTGGCGAAAACGGCCGGGATCTTGGGATTTGGGATCCCGGGATTGCAATCCCTAGTCTCAGCCAGGCGTTCTGGTGCAATAGTTTGCCTACTTGGTCATCACAGTTAAGTTGTCTATGCATTTGCATTGACTATGAAAAGTGAACGAACTGGCAGTGCCGTTCAGTTTAATTCATTTTGCAAAGTTTTCAAAGCTAGTTTGGTTTATTTTGTTTGTTATGAATCCAGCTTTAAAAATAGAAATGCACTGGCATAGTTGCTGTTGCACTGTATTACTTGCAGGTCCAAGGCTTCCCAACGATCAAGATGTTCCCCGCAGGCAAGAAGGATGCCGGTGATGCAGTGGAGTATGATGGTGGGAGGAACTCGGATTCCATCGTTGCATGGGCCCTCGACAAACTCGCTGAAAATGTTCCACCTCCAGAGGTGGTCGAGGTAGGTCTGCTCTTGCTGACCTGTGAGGACTTAGACAGGTATGTGACTGTCACTGTAGGGTTGGTCGAAATTGTGGGCAAAACACATCCCACAATTCTTCTGTCTGGAAATAGTGTGATACGTGGGTTTTATACATGTATATTTATCTTTTACTGCACAGAGTTGGTTTTTTATGAAAACGAGGTGTGATCGTTTTACATATTTGGCTGTGTATGCTGTATCTGTCATGGAATATAGGGTGTGGGGAGGAGTGTTAATGTTGTGGGGACTTTTAAGTCCCACAACTAAGGTCCCCACTGTTGGTCAAACTGCCTGAGTCCTCACAGTCTTGCAGAACCAGCATGTCTGGTGTGTTTGTGCTGCTTGTATGTCATGTGTGAATGATCTTATTTCTCAGCTGAACACTTGTCTGGAAAAACCTGGAAATATTGATCAGTGAATTTGGCAGCAGTCAGGGAAAGGCTGCTAACTGAGCGGAGTGACAGAGCGCAGAATGATTCACGTAGAAAAAGTCAATGCCCAAGAAAAACTGACCAGATAGATATAGAAAGTTTCTTGCTCATTCTGGTTCCACTGTCCTCCAGTAGACAGCATTCTGAAATTAATATCTGAGGATAACAGATTATTAGCAGGCTCCAAAGGATTTCGTGTTTGATGGAAAACTGACAAAATGACGAAAACTGGTGGTCGTGACGAAAATATATATTTGACGAATTTTGATGAAATTTGCTAAATTTTTACTTTCTGACAAACGAAAAATGGCATTTTTGACATGAAAATTTTTTGAAGCCTATTTATCATGAGCAGCACACTGTTTCGGATGGCGAAATTTGGGATTTGTGGCAAAGTTTTTGACAAAGATTGCACTTTTTGACAAATGAAAAGATAAGTGGAAGCCAAAGGCCTCGAAACTGTTTTGGCAAGACTTTATAGAATTAGATAACAGTTACAGTTATGCACAGCTAAACAAGTCTTTTTTTCAGATGGTGAAATTTGGAAAAATTTGGGATTTGAGGCAAAGTTTTTGATAAAATTTGCACTTTTTGACAAACAGAAATGGCATTTTTGGCGGCAACATCCTTTGGAGCTTGACTATTAGAACTACCATTGCTGTTACATGTATGTGCAGTGTGCACAGCCATAATAGTCAGTTCTTATAATTTTAGGTTAGGATTGATATTTTGTGTTTTATTGTTTCTTATCTGGTTTCTTCTATAAAGGTTCGCTTTTGTGTTTTATTATGTGTTTTGTGTTTTTATGTGTGCATTGCCTGTAAAGGCCATCCCCAGAGTAACCTATATTGTGTTGGGTCACTTGGGTAGGATGTTAAACCCTACTCACTCACTCACTGACAGAAGACATTGTTGAGAGAGCAGTGAATTGAGAATCACGGGTCTTGTGACATGTCCAGATCTACCTGAACGTGTAACTTAAAATAAAGTGTAATTTAAAATAATGTATTTGTCAGTTTGTCTTTGTGCTGGAACTCTGTAACTAGCTTGAATGACATCAGTCGTGCAAAATTAATTGAAATGGTGTTGCAGAATTCAGGAAATTACGTGTTATCGTACCACCGATTTGTGATGGAGTCTTATTATTATGAGCAGAAGGCTGTTGAACTGTGATCTATTCGGTGGTTGTCAGCTGACGGAGGAGAGTCGACTGAAGACAGCGTGTGAGGACCACCAGCTGTGTGTTATTGCTGTCCTGCCAAACATTCTCGACTGTCAGTCAGAGTGCCGCAACGACTACCTGTCACTTCTCCGTAGGCTCGGCGACAAGCACAAGAAGCGAATGTGGGGGTCAGTCAATTGTCAATCGATCGTTTATTATGCAAAAAGGCAGCGCACACAAAATACACATAAAATCATATAAAACAGCAACACAAAAAATTTATGCTTAATTTTCATCTCAAAAGAGTTATCGATCAAATATTTTTTGTATATATGACTGAATATAATATAAACAGTATTCCATATTACTTTCAAAGACAGCAGAACAAACACTGAATGTGACAAGTAGTACAGTACCGGTATATCTCTCTGTTTCCACTCTTTAGTTTTGTATTTTTTGCAGATTAATTGATTTGTTTGTTTAGTCTTTTTTGTGCATTTGGTTGATCAAAAGGAGAAGGCTGTAAAACTTGTTGCAACAATCCGCGAAGAATTTGTGTTTTGTCTAGAAACGTCTGCTTCTACCATTTTGCTTTTGTTTTTTTGTTAAAACACACTGGATTTTTAACGTCATGGTAACTGGGACTCTAGCCATACTGATCTGCTCCCGGCAGCATATAGTATTCGCTGCCAGCACAGTGCGACTGCCGTGGGTTCATGCGTTGCCAATAATGTCAGGTTCGGCAAGCCGGGATATCACGGACTCCATGTAGTGGCCAAAAGGCTACCCGCAGCCTTCCACGATCGCACTCAATTCATGCACCATTGTTAAACCTCTATTTGGATATCCGTCTATCATCACATAATTCTTTCAAATACTCTACCAAAACCCTACACCTAACACTAACCCTAAACCTAACTTATCCTTATCCCAATCTTTAATCATAATCATAATATTAATCAGAAATTCTATTCCTTGACCCAAAACACCAGCACCCCGTTGCAAATGTCTTTATATCATTTCCATACATTTTATACACAATCACTAATATGGATGACAAAAACATGTTTTACACTCTGAAACACGAGTCATTGATTGACCTAGACTGAGCTACGGACTTGGTCGATTACCACGAACTGCATCCTCTATATAACACAATCTGTTACGTCACATGACCACTTCGATCAATGACAATTTACTGCCGAGAGCAGATTGCAGCTAGACGATAGAGTCTTGGTTACCGGGATGAAATACACTGCATTTTAAAAATTTTTCACAGTAACTTCAATTTAGGTTTGGTCCCCAAAATTTCAAGGGTGTGCTGAAAATGCAAGTGTGGAAAATTGGAGTACAGATGGCGAAATGTGTAATGCTGGAAATTCCACCCCCTAAACAATTGTTTAGGGGGTGGAATTTGAAAAATGCGCTGAACTGTGACCTTGCACGTAAGTTGGTAAAACAATTTTCACAACAGAGATCACTTTTGCATATCAGAACTATGATATACTATTCTTATGTTTCAAATGTTCCAAATGACTGTCTTATGTGTATGTGTGTGATTTTGCATTTAGCTGGGTCTGGACAGAAGCCGGAGCTCAGCCACATGTTGAAGATGCTCTTAGCATCGGTGGCTTCGGCTATCCGGTAACTGGCCTTGCACTGTTTCATTTGTCAACATCTGTAGGCACTAATGTCGGAAATCATTGGCTTGGTGGTGATTTACATTGGTCTTGGTTAGTACTGGGATGGGTGACTGTGGATGGGTAGCTGACTAGCATTGCTGATCCTAGCTTGTCATGAACGTTTGTTTTAAACTGTGTAATGATAATAATAAGAAGAAATGATAGAACTGTTAGTGATCAGGATCTGAAACCTCTGATCTGATAGTTGTTTCTTGGGTTTTTCCCCTCCTGTCCAAAACTTTGTTAAAAACATTTCAGTACTGACAGATTGGTTCAGGGGCCACTCTACTCTTTATTGCAGTTTTGGTTTTTGTCCCATCTTCTAATGGTAAAATGTGTGTGTGGAATCTACTGAAGACAACAGATTGTTATGAAAATGTAATCAGGTCTTCCTTGGTCCACGCCCAACCCATAAACAAATTTTCATGATATTTTTTTCATCCAGCCAACAAATAAATAGTTATATTTAGACACATGAACTCTGTCTTTGACAATGGTAATGAACTGGACAGTGTGAGTTGCAGTTACAATGTATTACTAGTAGAGCTGCGGATTTTAACGATTAATTTAATCGTTAACTAACAAAGAAAATTAATGATTAATTTTATTTTTAACGATTAATCAACTCAGCCTTTTACTTACTCACGTACAATATAAATCGGCTGCTCTTGATGACTTCCAGCGGCGTGTGACTGGTATCGATGGTGTTGAGATCTTGCGCATTGCTACTGCATTGGACCCACGATACAAAACTTTGCGATGCTTGTCGACAGAAGATAAAGGTGAAATCTGGACGGCTATTGCAGCCAAACTGTCTGCTGCTGTTGACGCAGAGGCTCATACGGAACAGCTGCGAGTCAGCCATACTGACGACGACTTTGATACTGTCTGCGAGCCTATGAACAAGCGCATCAGACTAATGGATTCTGATTCTGACACTGATGAGCCAGGTGAGACTACCACTGAGGAAATCGCTCATTTCAAGGCGGAGAAAAAGCTTCCGGATGGTGAAAACCCACTTCTATGGTGGAAGACAAATGAACATCGTTATTTCCTACATTGGCGCGACTGGCAAAGAATGCTCTGTGTGTACCAGCGACATCAGTGCCCTGCGAGAGACTGTTCAGTTCTGCCGGATACATCGTCAACAAGAGACGTTTGTCGCTGGATCCATCAACCATGAACATGCTTGTTTGTCTCCGGGACTGGTGTCATTAACACTATAAACCTAAAAGGTTCTTAATTCATTAACACTTTCAGGGCATGTAACTCTACAGTGACTTTTTTATTGATATTATGGTTTAAATAACGCATTTTCAATGACTGAATTTTAACTAAAATTAACGATTAATTAATCGTTAAATTTCAAATAGTTAACTATTAAAAAAATTTTAATCATTACCAGCCCTAATTACTAGATTTGCTATATCCTGCTCTGTGATTATCTGTGTGTGTCAGGCAATGGCTATCGTGAATACGAGGAAGATGAAATTCTCTCCGCTCAAAGGATCTTTCAGTGAGAAGGGTCTCAACGAATTCCTGCTGTTAGTATTCATTCATAAGCATCTCCAATATTTTTGGATTTTCACCAAACTTTTGTCATGTAGTGCATTCTGGGGCAGATAAACTGACTTGAGTTTTTGGGTCAACAGATCTCCTTTCACAGGGTGTCAGGATAGCTTGCTATTAGGCGGCCCTCACTCAGCTGTGCAAAGATGTCAGTCTGTGTGTCTGTCTGTCATGCTGTCAAAATGACGCAAGCTAGGTCACAAAATCTTTACTATCTGCTCTCTGAAAGACTGTTGTCCTAACACTCCATTTTTGTACACTTGTAGTTGTTGCATCGACTAACTGGAATCGAGTTTTGTCCTGAAAAATTCTTCATAGAGTGAATTTTAGTTAGTTTTACATTGTTCCGCGATGCTGAGTCAATCGTGCCGATGAGCTGAATGCATATGTGTGTGTGTGTGCATGTGAACAGTGAGGTCGGTGTTGGCCGCAGCTCCACAGAACCACTGCGCGGTGGACAGCTGCCACAAGTGTTGACAGTTGAGCCTTGGGACGGCAAGGATGGACAGGTAACACAACTTATCCGTGTCAAGAGAATACAAAATGCAGATTTCCATTCAGGTGTTGAAAAATGTGAATAAATTCCGGAATAAAAAATTAAACCACATTAAATTAAACTTTATTAACCTCAGCTGTGGAGCTGAATACTGACAATACTGACAGTGCCATATTGATCACCTGTGAGAGGTCGTGTGTTACTAAACATGTGACCGGATCGAGGCTAGATATCAATTCCAGGCACTGACTATATCATCAGACAACAGCTTAACAAACTCGTATTCAGGAGTATGGTGAGAGGTTGATTGCCTTTGGTCGAAGCTGGACTGAGTGCCCGATTGGTGAAGTAATGTTGCTAGCATGGCTTAGAAGTGCTGTGTATTGAGGACAGAATTGCAAAACATCCCATCTTTTGTCGATGATGTTTTGAGAAATAACTAACTTCCTGCATAATGCATTTTGCCAGTGTTTTAGTGTTGTTATACACTTTGTTAATAAATAACATATGCACTTGACTGCTATGTTTTATTTTGTAATGAGATAAATATTTTACATTTTCATGTTTTGCATTTTTAGATTAATTTCTAAATAAATTTGTATCTAGGATTTTTTTGCTAAAAAACTATACAGATAGGATGTTTTTGATAGGTATTGCTGCTGCTTCTGACTATTGTTATTTATATTATTATCATTCTAATTACGCGCGAAAGCAGAATGCTTCGCACATCTTTGCCATCATCTGGGCGTCTGTCCGTCCGTCTGTCTGTCACACTCGTGGACTGTATCAAAACGGTGCAAGCTAGAATCACAAAATCTTCACTGTGGGCTGACCAAGGTATCTAGTTTATCGTGACAAAATTTCGTGCCTCTGGGTGCAGGGATTCCCCTCCAACGAGGGCGTTGAAGAGGGGTACCCCCCTAAAAAGACGTCATTTTGCCGTTATTGGCTCAAATAATTTGAAAACGGTTGCAAATAGGTACATACATGCTGCTTATCATAACAAGCACTGGTGACAGGCTTTTTGGATTTATTAACATCATGACCTTGAACCCCTCAAAAAGGTTTTTAGTAAATTTTTCACAATTTTTGGATGCAGTGCACATTTCAACACTGAATTGCGACGAAATGGCTGGTGATAGACCAAGACAATCTGCATACGAAATTTTCAGCATTCAACGTAGATTTTAGCAGTTCAAGTCCCGACCCCCTATGTTCAAGAAGCCCAGCGCAGGCGGGCGTCAAAGACAGCTACCCCCCTAAAAAGTGGTTATTTTACTGCAATTATCTCGTGTATCGTGAACACGGTTACAGATAGGCACAGACATGCTACTTATCATAACAAGCACTGGTGACAGGCTTTTTAAATTTATCAACATCGATGACCTTGAATGACCCTTAACCCTAAAAATATTCATTTAACGTGATTTTTTGGCGATTTTTGGCTGCAAAGAGTGATTTACGACGAAATGGATGGAGATAGACTATGATTACCTGTGAACAGGAACTGCTATAGGCTTTCGTGCGTCTCGTGAGCTTTGCTCAAATTACTTGTTATGTTTTAGCTACCAGTCGAGGAAGATATCGATCTTGACGACGTTTTTCTGGACGAGGACATCAAGACAGAGTTGTGATGCTGTTTCTCTAGTTGATAATAATAATAATAATGATAAATATGTTTGTTTGTGTTTGTGCGTCACCACTGACAATGTACTGACTGGTTTATATCTGGTGGTGAGGTTTCTGTTAGTTTATGTCACAGTATCTGTGAATGTGATTGGTTCTGTGCTTGTATATGTCTTACTCCTGAATGTGTTTGTCACATGCTGAGCTAGGGTTGTAATTTTTTCAGAATTTCCAGAAAAGTTAGTAATTATCCAAATAGCAAAGCCATATAGAATTAATGTAAAGGTTGTTCATAAATGACGTCACTCACCGAGGGTGAGAGGTGGGTTCATGATATTGTGATGATGTGTGACTTAGGGGAAGGGGGAGGTTAAAGGCTGCATGACGTCACACACATCACATCTGTGGCAAGGCCGTTTCACGTGATTTTGCACGTAAGTTGGTAAAACAATTTTCACAACAGAGATCATTTCTACATATCAGAACTTTGATATACTATGCTTATGTTCCAAATGTGTCAAAAAGTACAAAAAATTTGCATTATGTTTGAAACTCATGTACACCGTGGGCCATAAAAAACATGCCACTTTACTTTTGTCCATATCTTCGCCAATTAATGACCGATTTTCGAAATTCTTTCACTGGCACACTCTGCAGACACTTTGCAATAATGTGATTATTACATATCCCACCACATGGTAAATGCATTTCTAGACTACCTTGTGAAATATAAATGTAAGCAAAAAATAACAATAATAACAAAAATTTAGGTAAATGAAAAAAACTCTTCAGATTAACATTGCGATGAATGATTCGTATGACACTAGACTGTGTTATACCCACACAGTTTAGTGTTATACAGACCATTCACTGCAATGTTGGTCTGAAATGTTTTTTTTTCAATTTTACCAAAATGTTTGTTTGTTATTATCATTATGTATGCACATTTCATTGATATTTTACAAGGTAGTGTAGAGATGCATTTATGGTGTGGTGGGATCTATAATAATCACATTATCACAAATTGTCTGCAGAGTGTGCCAGTGAAAGAATTTTGAAAATTGGTCAATAATTGGTGAAGATATGGCCAAAAGTAAAGTGGCACGTTTTTTTGTCCCACCCTGTAGATCTGTAGGCTACACTACAGACTGCAAGGGGGAGGGGTTAGAAGTTTGTGACGTCATATTAGGGGTTCAGAGCAGCGTGATGAAACGTGGTAAAGGGAGGAGGAGGGTAATTTTTTCCCTAAAATTGCGTGACGTCATTTATGGATGACCCCATAGGTATGAGATTCAGAATTTCCTTATGGGTTTTATGAAGAATAAGTAATTAAGTATGATATTTGCCACATGAAATCCAGATGGCATGCAGCAGTGCATAGTATTTTTTAAAATTTTCTGCTGGACAGTGTTCGGAAAAATCCTGACTGAATTGTTTGGCGAGTTTACTGCTATTTTTCTGGAAAATTGTGTCAGAAATGGCACAACTCACAATCCTAGTCACAGCCTATTGGATTTCATCATTGTTATGATGATATCACTGTTTGTTAATGCTCGTTGCTGTGTTTACGTTTTCATTTTTTTGGCTGCAGTTTACTTTTGTCTTCGCTTGTCTGACTTTACTACTTTGCAATAAAACAGTAAACCTACTTTCTGTGCCCAAGTTCTGCAGTGATAAGATGTGCAAAATTTCTACTTCTGGCTTTTCACATATTTTTATTCAGAGAAGCACGGAAGGCAGGAGTTTGTCATAAACCTGCCGCTCGGCAGAAGACCAAAAGGATTAGGGACTTAACTTTAGGGACCAATACAGATGAGAATCAAGAGCCAACCTTTGATTTGTTAAAAATTGCTGTGAAAACAGTGACTATATGTGTGCTATGTATGTAACATTTATGCATAATTTGTGCAGTTCTTTTCAATTAGCTATGTTAATTTGCAAGAAACTTGACAGCTGTATTTTTTCTTGCAATGTTGCGGTTTTTCGCTGTGTCACAAAATTCCATATCATTGTTACTATATGTCACTGTTTAAGCTAGCGTGACATTTAACATCAAAGCCACAGCAATTACAGTATGTTCTTAAATACACTGTGTTCAGAAAAAACACCCACTCACGTTTTCTTTTATATCTCCGTGGAAATAGTTCAGATTTGAAATAGTTCAGATTTCCACAAACTTTTTAGGGAATGCTTGCGAGGAAACAAGCATTCCACCAGTGGAAAAGTTAGTTATTCTTTGCTACTGGTGACGTCATGCTGACGTCATATTTTCATGTTTGTAAATTATTGGTTTTACTGTTCAAGACAGACATTGATTAAATGTTAAAACACATCAATTGGTCTTTGTGTTGAGTGAATCCCAATATATGCTAACGTGTCACACAATTTTCCATTGTGAATAGTTTTTATAGGATAACTTCTTGGATGAGTGCGAGATCCTCAACTTTGCTGATGTTGGTAGGCATACGCACACTGCATCACTGCGTGGATGACCACTTGACTGCTATCAAGTCAAACGTCTTGATACTGCCGATCATGTCAATTTTTTTTATTCAAACATATTATTCTATCAATATTCAATTGTCTGTGTATTGTTTGGAAACATTTTCACAAACTTGTTGCTCCATAACTCTTGCTGACTCGCAAGCATTTTATTGAAGGTCTGTCAACGGTAAAACCCATGATTTACAAACATGGAAATATGACGTCAGCACGACGTCACTAGTAGCAAAGAATATATAATTTTTAACTCGTAAAATACTTGTTTCCTGCTAAACATTCGCTGTAAATTTTGTGGAAATCTGAACATTTTCCACAGAGATATGAAAGAAAACATGAGTGGGTGTTTTTTTCTGAACACAGTGTACAACTACTAAATTTGAAATATTTAAACGTTACGTAGCAGCAATTTGTCTCTCTTTGACTGCTGCATTACATGTTGTGGCTAACATGTCCTGATGTCACTATTATTCCGGCAATTGTTGACATGAAAAATGTTTGCTATACCGGTCCTGTGTTACAGAAAGCTGAAATGACTTATGATAGATGAATGTACGATGCATTATAGTGAGCGAACGAAAGAGAACTGTTGTGATTGGAACTGGTAATGCTCAGTTTAATGTCACTTTGTTCGTAATTTTCATCGTTCGTAATTTCTATTTCATGCACACGTCTTCAGGGTTTTAGTGAAATATTTGTACATACCGTTTGTATTTGTTGCATCCAATGAGACATCTTTTGGCACTCCCTGCACGTGGTTTATTCAGTAAGATGTAGTACAAAGGCATGCAACTTTTCCAGTTAACGAATCTCTTTGGATGTGAAGTACAAATCTTAATTCTGCAAATTTACGACATTGTTATCTTACTCACCAGATGTATTGGTTATTTTACACAGTTGTCTGGTAACGTATTACACACTGAGCAAAGTTTACCATGTGTATGTACATAGGAATTTAGCTGTATTAGCACAAGAGCATTTTCAGTTGTTCTGTGATCGTCATCTTTGTAGCCTTGTAGGATATTTCTGAGGATGAATGTTGCAGCATGCATGCTCTTTTTTGTGATGAAAATATTCCACAGTTTTGTCACATATTTCGTGTTTTGTACTGTTACCTGTCCTGGCTGTTCAGTGGACTGTATTTCAAGAGTGAATGCAGATTAGCATGGCATTCATGCAAATTTTGTAGGCTATACATCCGTATGCTACCTATACGTCAGGTCGTAAAATTAAAAAGTGTCCAATGACAATCAGACAGTTACTGGAGCAATTTATTGTTGCAATCAGTGTAGATATTTAGGAAATTTCGGTATATGAAATTACAGACGTTTTTTCGTTAGTCCATATGAGTGGAAACGATCTCTAAAAAAAGTTATGTTACGTACTTTACAGTACATTTTTGGAAGGTTGGTCCACGGAGGAAGTAAATAGATTTTGAGACTGACCATCTTGACCAAAAAACGTGAAAACAACACGCTTTGAAGCAGCAGCTTTAAATTTAATGCAGTTAACAATAACCACGGATAAACAGCATTCACTGCCGGAATTCTGCAGTGCGTCACGTACGGCAGATTAATTAAAACATTTTTTACATCATTATAATAATCGTTCACATTTACACGAAACAACAAAAAAACAATACATACAATATGCAGGATAAAATGCAACAAATTATGGAATATCAGCCGTACGTTGTTACCAGTCATACAGTCATAGTGTAGCGGCTGTAGCCCATTTTCGCCATTGTTAATACAGAACATTTTCTGTTCCTCTGCGACTGAATTCTATTGTTATCCGTTTGTGCAGCATCCACCCATAATTTATCAGCATGAAATTATAATGTGCATTGATGGATTGACACCAAACTTGTGAGTTATGTGCTTGGGATAAAATGAACTAAACAGCTTTTAGGAGTCAAAAGTCAAAGTCGCAGGCAGGTCATACCCTATGTTGTTCTTCAACGAATCATGTTTCACCATCGTAGACTATAAAGTTTTTTTGCTACTGCTAAAATGTCGACACGTGATGTAGGCTACTCTCATTACTTTCGAATGCAACAACAGAACGGGTGACCATAGTATCAAACTGATGGGTCTGTGCTGAAAACGGCGATTACACTGCTAACTTCACGATAACGTGAACGCAAGCATTTGCCCATAGATATACAGCAAAATTGTGATATACGAAATACAAATTAGCGGTGATGTACTTTTCAACACAACTGGAAATATTAAAATGCTATTAAGAATGCTGTGTGACTAGCATGTGAAGAATTAACGTCACTCAACAGCAAACTGGTGGGACTGGGTTTTAAGCAATCATCGAATACAGATCATGATTATCTGTCCGCTTGTGAAGGGCCTCCAAGTACAGCCTATTCTACAGTAAACTTATATCAATTCGATCTGCATCGAGCTGCAATGCTCTGTGTCTCGCTCAGGCAATTTTTGCAGGGGTTATTCCCCTGGCCTAAAGATACTGCCTGATTGTGTAGGGAGTGCACGAAGCTTGTAATCATTTTTTATAAATGCCTGTGGCTTCATTTATGTAAACGTGGTATACCAAATGTTTGGATCCATTTTTACTTTCAATAGGCTTAATAGCCTGTCAAAACAAATTTTGGCCTCACAGCCGCCGTGTCTTTTTTACGACCCTATGCCGTCAAATCACAATTACTGAATAAACAAAACGTCTACAAAACTTCAACACGTTAACAACGGCTTCCTCTGAAACGACAGTCTGCACGAAGTTTTTCTGATAGTAAAACCCAAACTCCATACTCCATTACTTCAATTTGTTGCGTGAACAACAAGACACGCAACAAACTGCAACATCTTGATGTGTCACGATGTTGTGGATTCATTGTACGTAGTCCCTTCCATTTTATGGACTTCTGTGTTGTACAACATGTAGATTTGCTTCAGACTTTCGATTGTACAATTACTGCATGTTTAATTCAGTTCAATAGAATAGTTTGTGTTCAGTCAGACAGTTCTTATAGTTGAACTATTACGAACGTACATACTACAGTGAGTTGACGCGTCGCTATCGGCCATTCGGCCCTGCTAACATTTTTAGATGGCGACAGAAACAGCATGATGATAGAATGGCAAGTCTCGAATGGCTATTTGTCGAGAATTGCATGTCGTACAGCAAATTCACAACAAATCGAGGAGTTTGGGCTGAACGTAAATGCATGTACAAAGCCACAGAAATGCACTGAACTGAAATGAAATCTCGGTTCAGTTGCACAGTGAACGAACTGGCAGTTCGTTTCATTTTATTTCATTTCGTTCGCTCCGTACGCGCCTTACACGCAGCTGTCGCTAGCGTCGTGCTCTGCTGACGTACGTTCGCCGGCAGCTGCACGGCGGCGTTGCAATCGTCGACGAAGTCTGTCCTCCCTAGTACGGCGCAGCGAAGCTAACTGGTGAAGCCTGGACGCGGCCAGACGACGGCAACAGTCAGAACACCACAGACTCCGACGCACCAGTCCGCCGTCCTCCACGGTCTTCCAGATTCCTCCGCCGCGTTGTGTCGTCGTGGTGGCCGTGGACTTGGACCCACCTAGACGCCGTAGCGGCCTGGCACAGAGTCGACATCGAGCGGTAGAATGGAACGTGGTTGATCGGATGAGGTGTGCGTGCGCGTGGCTGTGCATGATGAGACGCACGTTAGACGTGAAGCTGCAGGCCGAGCAAGAGTAACAACCATCAGCATCCTGGACGCTGTGACGCAGCCAGTGACGACCCAACTCCGACCCCTACATTCACAAACCACAACCAACGTGTGGAAAAGTGGTTCGAAAACACCCTAGGTTTTAGGTTTAAAAACCCTCAAAAGTCTGAATTTCAGGTTTTTTTGTTGTTTATTTTTTAACGTCGCTATTTGTGTTGTGGAATTTATAAATTATAATACATTATACAAGTGAAATGAAACTTAATTTCATAACCAGCAATTAACCGAGAGATTAAAACCTTAAGCCAACCTGAAGACGACGTTTCCCGCAGACTTTGCACGAAATGCAGAAGCATTTTCGACTGCGAGTTGGGGGCCGAAGTTTGTCGTGTGATGCGGCGACCTCCAGACCAGAGCAGCCTGACTGACGCGGGTAACCAAGAAGCAGGACGCTTTCATCTTCCTGCCGTCCCTGCAGCTTGGCGCCTATGACGCCGTTGCAGACGCTGAACGTGGATGAAGACTGGTCCAGGTCGCCGCCGACGCAGCGCACCTTGGCTGCAGTGTCCGGCGGCAGAACATCAGATGATGCGTCGTTGAGTCCAGAGTCCGACGCGATGTCGTGGCTAACGGCACGGTTTGGAACGCCCTTACGTCGCCGCTCGCGGTGACTCCCGCCTGCACTGACTGACCCCGGGTTGATCGTACCCCGCGGAGACAGGTGCCCTGGCACAGTGCTCGACGACCCGCCGCAGTCCGCCGACACCATCTTCAGGTCAAGCATCTGCAGGAACGCCTGCTGGCCAAAGTCTGGAGGGACCAAAGTACCAGTTACGCCGGCGCGGTCCTCAACCACCCCTGACTTCGGGGTGCCACCCTGCTCGCCGCCGCCGTCAGCAGCCACGGGCACCGACTGGGCGTGCAGCGAAAAGAACTGCTGGTTGACGAAGATGCCGGCCATGATGGAGTAGACGTCGCGCAGTTTGGACGGCGGAGGTGTCGCGGGTTGGCTCACCAGCGCGTCGGCGGCCGGCTCGTCGAAGCAGAGGATGACCTCGTTATCACCGGGGCCGAGCCGAGCGGACACGAGACACGATGAAGCGACCACACCATCAGCGTACGAGTCGACGCGACCGACGCCTGGCTGCCGGTTCACGTCTGAGAATGAACACGACACGGACGTGGAGTCCGAGCCCGCGGAGTCCAGAGCTCCGCCAGTTCCTCCGAGCACGTCGCGCCGACGATGTCGCTCCTCGTGGCGCAGCAGATCGGACGGGCGCTCGAAGGCGCGTCGGCAGTAGCGGCAG
>Ga0209367_1003695_pt1 | contig 20917 bp, 10 predicted proteins | sample WorMetLIZISLAND2_FD_187412 | JGI IMG/M metagenome (GOLD analysis project Ga0209367, IMG submission 187412) | Marine gutless worms symbiont microbial communities from Max Planck institute for Marine Microbiology, Germany - Olavius geniculatus... ...
TTTGTTTTTTATGGACCATGTTATTGGAACACTGTCACTGTATTTCCTTGGTTATCTGGAGTATTTGTATATGCATGTCTGCCTGGTGACTGTTATATACGGTTCGACAGTAGGAGCTAGTGATGATTTGATATCAGGATTTCAATTTCGATACGATATCGATATGATATTTTTAAAATATCGCGATATCGATAAGAACAGGACGTTTACGTTTAGCAAGGCAGTATGCTTTACGTAGATACCAAAGATGTTGGATATTTTATGATATCTAACGTCTTTAGTAGATACTAAAATGTGTCAGTGAACTTAAAAATTAACTAGAGACTGTCGTAAGTGTCGTTAAATTACAACACTATAGTTAGTTTGTTTTGGTTAGTTTGTCATTTTCTTTGTTTACTCCCATTGTTTTGGTAATGCAGTAATAAAAACATAAACTTCTGGCATAAAATATCGCGATATGTCGAAAATATCGTGATATATAAAAGATATTGCGATGTATCAAAAAATTCAATATTTTTTCCGACGATACGATACGATATATTGATGTCGAAAACGATATATCAATATTTTCGATATATCGAATCATCACTAGTAGGAGCAATGTGTTGGCTTGTTCAAGTGAATGACGTACTAACTAGTAGACTAGTTGTACATGGCAGTGTTGTAGGGTATGTTGGCGTGACAACATGTTGGCTTGTTCCAGTCAGTGTGCCAGTAGTCTGTACACCATACAGGAACTGTGTTGACTTATTCAAGTCATTGTATTAGTCGACTAATTGTAAAGTGAAGTCCTTTTCGAGCTTTAAGGTCCATTGGGCAACGCTGATCTCTATTTTCTTAGCCCTCAGTTAGACACCAGTTTACACTGCGAGACCACGGATACGGGGCCAGTTCATCGCGCAGTGTGCCTGTTAATGATTTGTACCTGGCTATATTGTAGGGTTTTATCACACGACAACGTGTTGGCTTGTCTTAGTCAGTGTACTAGCGTGTGTGTGTATTGTGTAGGGTTTGACAGTACGAGCAATGTGTTGGCTGGTAAACTGTTCAACATCCCAGTGAGCGGTACTCAGGCACATTCATTCATCAGCTCTTTCAATGCCATCACTGATGTACAAAACCAGGTCATTATCGTACGGTACTTAAAATTTGTAAAACCTACACAATGTTTGTAAAATTGGCACAATCAGAGGTCACAAGAGTCACAAGTTGAACATGGTTCAAATTTAATGTGTAAATCAAATAAATGTTTGGATTTCTAAAGCACCTTAGTGTCATAGCTTCGGAGGCTGTAATGGTCATAGATGTTAGAGGAGACTGTCTATGCTTTTTCCTCTCGGAGAAATTAATCTCAAAGCCTGCATGCCAATAATCTTGAAACAATTTTTTTCAGCATAGCTTGGGATTAAACCTGGCCCCAACTGATAGCGTGCACTGCACCAATGAACCAAAGAGACAGAGCAGCAGTTAATAGTAATAATAATAGCACAATTTGTATGGCGCCAAAGAAAATATCCTAAGAATCTAAGATAAAAACAGGGGCACCTGACAAAACATGCAGAATGAAAACAATAGGCCTAACATCAATGTCAAAATGCTAAAATGATAAAACCTAATGTCATTTTGACGGGAATGATATTTCAAACAAGTTGGCAAGTTAAATTGTTTTGAGGTTGACTGTTTTTGTCTTACGTCTTTATCATTGCTTGTTTTTTATAATGATTGTGAAATAGCAGTGAAACAGCAGTGCAGGCCTGCTTTTTGTAGCTATAGCTGCCTGCCACATTTTAGCTCTGAGATATATTCCTAGCTTTTTATATATTTTTTGAATGACAGTTGTAGAAAAAACTTAGCTCTTATATAGCCGAGTTATAGCACATTTTGTCCCAAATTTTATTGCCGTGGCAACGAGGGTCATTTGCGGTGAAATTTGGTTGACAGCATTCGATGAACAATTCTCAAAAACCCCCTTATAGACGCGAAGATCTCGGAGATATCTCACAGAAGCTAAGTAATAGCCCATTTTGTCTCAAATTTCATTGCCATGGTGATGTGGGTCAGTTGGGCATAATTATAAATGGCACTGTTAAATTGACCGTTCCCGATTACTTCACCCTAGAACCAAACCGGAAGTGCATCAGATGATTTGTTGCTGAGATATAGCTGTTTGAAGTTCTTCCAGGCAGGCTCTTGCACAAAGGGAGATTGGTCGTCGGTCAAGAGGAATAATAAAAGCAAAGACCTGCACTGCTAACAAATGGATCACTTGCGCAATAGAGTCTAAGTTATGATGCAAAAAGTGAACTTATGATTGGCTTTATGGACTTGGTCGTGGTGCTGGGCTTTTTGCAGGTTTTGTTGAGTAGTGATGGGTCAAAGTTGTCAAAGTTGGCAGATGTTTGTATGGACTGGCTTCAGAGGGTTGCAAGTGTCCTTGGTAAGTGATCGCTTCGTTTCTGCAATGTTAAAAAAACTTAAAATACTCAAATTTTAATAGCAACTGTAGTTATGAGTAGTTCTGAAGTCTATCAAGTGCAGTGGCATGTAGCAGTATTTTTTCATATTTTCTCATTTTTGGCTATTGAAAGGGTCTCTGCTCGAATTATTTCTATGTCATTATTTCTCCGCCAACATAGTGGTCAGAGGCATTATGTTATGCAGAGTGTTTATGCGTCCGTCAGTGCGTGCGTGCACGAGTCCCAAACAAACATCGTTAGCAAGATGTCTTGTGTATTTTTTTTATGTAATTTGGCCAAACTTTTACGACTGACGGACTTTGGGGCAAGGATGAATGCGTCAAATTTTGGGGTCCGAAATTCAAGGATCAAGGTCACAGTGGTGTCAAGTATGTTGGCGGAGGCATAATCGTAAATGACCATCTAGTTTTTTATTTTTTAATGATGTTATCATTATTCTGTATTACTTTTAAAAAATTTTACTTCTGGTTCTTATTTACAATTTAAAGTATTCCGGCTGTATATCAGGTGTACACGCAAGTGAAGCTATAGAAGGTGAACTTGCAGCATTCGTTGCCTATGCCTGCGCTTTTCCTGCCAAGTTTCTGTGTCTTGTCGACAACTACGACGTCATACGGTAAAATGCTGACTGTTTATTCTCAGACATAGTGTGCTGTGAAATATCCACAAGCATGAAATAAACTCCCGTTTAAACAGACACTAACTAGAAATTTGAGGCAGGGAGCAACATGAGGCCGCCTGACACTGTAAGTTTGATTGGGGTGTCTTCTTCCGTGGCTGCTGATTTGCTGAGTCGTTGATTATAAATGTGGTTAAATGCCTCTCTCTCGAAAACCCTCCAATGCATCTCGCTGAAATTTGGCCTCGGTTCTTTTTAGTGGCTTCGGAGAAGAAGTGGAAAATATGGGATGATACAAGTAAAAACTAGAAATTTGGGTCAAAGCCCAACGTGAGTCTGCCCGGCACCTCAAGTCCTATTGGGGGGAATTAGGGAGGGTGTGAAATTTCCTCGGCAACAAAGTCACGTGGCCTTAACTCAAATGCATTGGCATACGCCGAACACGCATTGTTGACTTAGGGTAGGTCAACATGAGCGCTTATAAATTTGTTCGTGGTGGACCGAAGTTCACCAAATTTTTTTTGTTCAACGCCGAAAAGATCGTTCTCGTCAACGCCGTTTATATTTTGTCGCTTTCTTCATCGGTTCCAGACACATTTGCGCTCAGACTTGAAAGTTGTTGTAAATTGCACCGATTTTTGAACGTTTTTTGCTCTCCCAAATTTTAAGGGGGGCGGTGCCCCCAAATGTTATACTTGTATTAACACCCAAACCTAGAGACACGTCAAGTGCCAAAGTTTCGTTGGGCTACACCCCTTAATTCCGAAGTTATTAGCACTCCTTTATTACGTTTTAAGCCCATTTTTGACTTCCCTTTGAAAAAAAATTGTAAGGGGGGCCACTGTCCGCGGTGGGGGGTGCGCTAGTAAGACTTGGTCATTCTCTAGCGCATGTAAAAATTTGGTGGTGCAGCACCCCCTAGAGGCCGAAATATGGTCTTCCGAAAAATGCGCCTTGGGTGGGTACAATTCCACATGGAGATCTCCAAGGTTACTGGACCAAACTTCACCAGGCTTGTTTCGCCAAACACGGGAGGAATTGCTGTCGAATGAGTAACTCACCGATTTTGAATATCTTCATCCCTTCCGGAGACATTCGTTGCCCAACTTTGAAGTCGACCGAAATCTGGCCAAATTTTGCATGTTTTTGGTCTCTAAAATTTTTTTGGGGGAAGCTGCCACAAAATTTTGGACCGTGATTATAAAATTGAACGCAGCTCCGAGCATCGTGCAAAATTTTGCGCCGATCGGCCGATGGAGCTCGGAGATTTCGCGAGGAAAAAAAGGAATAAATTCCAGCAAAACATAAGCTCTCCCAAAAACTATCGTTTCTGGGTGGATTAATAAAGTAGAAAAAAACTAGAAATTTGGGGCAAAGCCCAACGTGAGTCCGCCCGGCACCCTAAGTTCAATTAGGGGAAATTAGGGGGTAAAATTTCCCCGGCATCAAAGTCACGTGGCCCGGACTGAAATGCATTGGCATACGCCGAATGCGCATTGTCGACTTAGGGTATGTCAACATGAGCGCCTATAACTGTTTGTGGTGGACGGAATTTTACCAATTTTTTTTGTTCAACGCCAAAAGGATCGTTCTTGTCAACACCGTTTAGATTTTGTCGCTATCTTCATCGGTTCCAGAGTTTGGTCAAACTCGAAAGTTGTCGTAAAACGTACTAAATTTTTGACGTTTTTTGCTCTCCCAAATTTTAAAGGGGGCAGTGCCCCCAAATGTTGTACTTGCGTTAACACCCCAACCTAGAGACACGTCATGTGCCAAAGTTTCGTCGGGCCTAACTCCGAAGTAATAAGTGCTCCTTTATTGCATTTTAAGCCAATTTTTGACCCCCTTTTGAAAAAAGTTGTAAGGGGTCTCTGGTCGCAGTAGACGGAATAAAAATGTGATTTTGAAAATGTTCATCCATTTCGGAGATATTCGCCGCTGAACTTTAAAGTCGTCCAAAATCGGGCTAAATTTTGCATGTTTTTGGCCCCTGAAATTTTTTTGGAGTGTGCCCCTCAAAATTTTGGACGGGCATTATAAAATTGGGCCTAGTACTGACCGTCGTGCAAAATTTCACGCCGGTCGGCCCATGCATCTCGGAGATCTCACGTGGGAAAAAAAATAAGTAAAAAATAAAAAAACATCTGGGCTAAAACTTAAGTCCGCTCCGCAAGCTATCGCTTCCGGGCGGACTAACAAAACGAAATCATAAGGCCTCTTGCTACTACATATGGGTGGTCTAGTGATCTATATAATTTTATTAAGTAATGTATTTACTGATTTTTTGGCATTTTGGCAACTGCTTGTATCTCATTTGCAACTGCATTTCTTTTGATATTTGGCTGAAACAGAAAGTGCTGTGGAAGGAGACTGCTTTTTCCTGTTATAGAGTCGTCGTTAGTATGCTGCCATCGTTATAGGCTGCATTATGGGCCAGCTGCATTATGGGCCATTCCTGTTCATCAGTTGGTTTGTCTTTTGCCGTCCTTCTGCTGTATTTGCTTTGCTTCTAACTCAAAAAAACAAAAAAGGTACAGAAAAATCAAAATTTGTAGGTTTCCAAGGGCAATAGTAAGTGGTGTTCCACTTTACTGTTCTAATCCTGAAGCAATTTATTCAGCTTCCTGGGGATTGAACCCGAGCCACTTTTCCATTCTAAAGTGTAATGCAGCAGTTGTAAATATGTATATAGTTAGGCAGATGGCTGTATATGCTGTCGGACACTGCGTCGCTGTTTATTATTAATATGACTGCTGTGTATAATTGCTGAGTAGTAAGAGTATTGTGGCTAGGCGGTGTAATGGTAGCGTGTTGAACTGATAATCGTGAGGTTGCAGGTTCAACTCCGGGCCAGGGCACTACTCTGGGCGAGTTGTTCACACACATGTGCCTCTGTCACCAAGCAGTATAACTTGGTACCAGTGGTCAAACGGCGGTGATGCCCCGTGGCTGGGAAGGTAACCGTAGGTCTGGCGTCGCACTGGCCATGCGTCATAGACTCAGCAGTTTATCCACCTACGGGCTCAGTGGCCATAGAAAGGGAGATGAGCATGCTCCTTGTGCTGTATGGCACCCTTTACCTGGTAAGAGCAGCATTAGGGATGTGACGAACATTATATCCACATTCGGCGTCATGCGAATATTCACCACTTTTCAGCAATTCGATATTCGACGATTAGATGGTAGTGTTTCTGTCAAAGGCGAATATTTTATTTTATCCAACTTGATTGAACTTTATTGACACTGACTGAAGCTAACATTGAATACTCTAAATGTTTCATTTTCTCAATTGAGCTGTACTGACTGAAGTTTGCCTTAGATACCGGTGCTGATTTTCACTGACTGAACACTGAACAACTGTATTTGGATGTTTTGCTTTATTCAAATACTGGTACAGAGAAGTTTTCTTGAGGCTGAATAAGTATTCGCATTCACATTCGTTATTCGACGAATAGTAAAGTTAATGTTCACATTCGGCGAATACGATCATTTTTCGCCTTCGTCACATCTCTAAAGAGCATTGAATAATACATAGAGATGTGTTGTTTTACTGTTTTATCAGGAGTGGAGTGCCAAACTTCTGTGCAGTGGCGCTAGCACTGCATGACATTGGTTACAAGGCAATTGGAATACGTCTTGACAGTGGTGATCTCTCCTATCTGTCTCAGTGCATTCGACGCTCATTCAAAACCATCGCAAAACAGTATGTACGCCTATGACATATACAGGGTGGTTTAAAAAAACGGCACAAAGTTAATGACACCATAATTTTGCAGCCATACATCATAGAGTTATGTGGTTTTCAGCAAAATGTTTTGAAAGAAATTCTTTACGTGACTAAAGTCAGTGTTTGAATACAGCAGTTAAATATTCTTTGCTATTGCCACTGGCAATTGAAGTATGCAAATACAGTATTACCCTCGACACTGCAGTCCATAAAAATGTGCCACTTTTATTTTTTCAATAGCTCCATGAAACATTGGCCGATATTAATAATTTTTGGCACACGACAATACTTTCCGTGTTTAAAGACATGCTGATAGGTTGTGTTGCAGTGAAATGTTGTCGATGTGTGTGCAGCTTTAACTTGCCGTGGTTTGAAGACTTGCTTATAGTTGCCAGCAATGACATCAACGAAGAGACAATACATTCGCTCAATCACCAGGTTTTTCTTGCGTTGTTTTATCCAGTTTTTCTATACATTTAATGGAATTACCACTTGTCTGGAAATTTGACCTGAGTTAATGAATGGAGCATTTCTCTAATTACAGTTTGATTATTTCCTATTATTATATTTCTGTCTTGTGATGCACTGGCTGCAGTGTCATATTACTCTTGATTATTACATTCTGACTGGAAGCGGTGGCAGATTTTCGTTTCCTGGAGACTGAATTAATCTGTATGTGGGACTGGGATATAATTATTAAGACTCCTTTTGTACGTTGTAAGTATACGTGTAACTGCCACAATGAAACGAAAGTCACAATAAGCTGCAGTTGCTGTGAAACAATTTCGTATTTTGTAGCCATTTAACGTTTAAACTGTTCAAACCTTGTGTTTCCTGTTGAAGTTAACCGGCATATTGTTCCAGGGCCACGGTCCAGTTGCCACGAAGCTTCTGTCACTAATCTGTGACTGTGTCTGTGGCATGATATATGTGTAGACATTCGATGCCTTGAGATGCTGTCTATCAGTCTGTCCGTCTGTCTGCATGGCATACGTGTAAACGTCCGATGAACTTAGATGTCAACGTTCGACCTCAGTGAAGAGTTGACAGTTGCCCAATAGATGTGTATATTCGTGTGCCTAATTTTTGTCTTAATTTTTTGCTGAGAATTTCAGCTGATTGCTCACAGTTGTTGTTGTTACTTGTGACCGTGTTACGGTGTCGCAGAGTCATGCAATCAATGCATTCGGTATCGGCACACACCTCGTGACATGTCAGAAACAACCGGCTCTCGGCTGTGTTTTTAAGGTGTGTTCATACTTATTTAATCAGTCTCTCATTTTATAGAGTGTACCTTTAACAAAATTGTCAGAGATGTCCGTTACGAGTTGGCACGATCAGAGTCATTGCCTAAGGTATGATTTAGAGCACTGTCTACTAATGTACATTTATCAACTTCTGCAAGGCATCCAACCGTTTAGATGCAGCATCGTTAGTACACATTTACTGAACGTTTTCAGTTTGACATCGTAAGCTAATACCAATCAGCATTGGATGGCCGCAAATATCTCTGACTCAATGCCAACATGATCGAGCTGATGTGGACTGGTGCCAAGCACAATCTGCTGACGATTCCTGGCGGTGGTCCTTCTGTGATGCTCAACGGACGGAGGCCACATCAAGTCATTTGACGTCGTTTGTTTATTGCGAGTGCTGCTCACTCCAAACTTGTTGATGGACAAGCACGTTACTTCACTCGGTGCCAAGTGCTTTTTCCAGCTGCAACAACTACACCGTATTCGACGTTCGCTAGATGATGACTTTGTCACCACCCTGGTTCACGCGTTTGTCACCAACCGCGTCGAATATTGTGTCATTTTACTGGCCGGCTTATCGAAGAACTTGACAGGCAAGGAGGGATCTGGAGAGGGGGCGTATTTTCGTGGACTTTTTGATGCTAAATTCTGTTTTTCTGTATGAGTGAAACAGTTTAGCAGTACACCAGAAATGCATGGACTGCGTTATTTATTGTTTATTGTTACTAACTCTTACACAAAAGTAGCCAGAAATTGGATGCCGAAAGCCAAGAGCAGAGGTGGCTTTTGGCATCTTGGGTGGGCCATGGATCCTTTGTCCTCTACATCCGCCTATGACTGATGGACTGTTCGCCCCACCATGGTCAGCCACCTTGACATGGTGGTGGGGCTTAGTGCATGAAGACTTGAAAGATTTCTAAAATTTGTAGGATTGGACCCAACAAGCTGTCGATCAGAATTTGTTAGAGCAGATACATTACACTTTACCAGTGCTGCTAATATACCTGTAAATCTTCAGCTGTCACACAGATTTTGGTTTTACAGCTGTTGGTCTATGGCTTCACAGCGGTTCGCGACTTTGTAACTGTTTCCTGTAACATTATGGTTACATTCGGGGATGCACATTGGGCCAAACTGATATGGCCTTAGTGCTAGGCAGGTGTAGCAGCCTGCTGGGTTTGATGAAAATGCAAGTACGGAAAATGCAAATATATGCCTGTAAATATTTGTGTAGAAATTACAGTAAAACTATGAGCACTTATATAATAAGATTAAAAAAGTTAAACAAAATCTGCAATTGTTTCATGTCTGATTGTAATACCAGTCGTCAGGAATGTTGTGAAAACTCTTCACAGCATTATTTGTAGGCCTACTTTAAATATTTAATGTCCACACACAGATAATCATGGTGGCCTGACACTTGTTTTTATTAACCAGCTTCTTCGAGCATAGTCAGTTAGTCACGGAGTTTTCCTGGCAGCGGTTTGTTTGAATCTGCTGATGCAGCCAAAAGTATTTCAAAATTCGTTAAAGCATTATCGATATCACTATGTGGCAGAAGCGGCAAGCGGGTTACACAGCAAATACATTTACTTCCTTCTGCATCATCTCTGAATGCTGAAGATTGACTTTTTTTCCTTTATCTGTACCTACATTTTCCATCCCTGCATTAAAATTTGTATTAAAATTTGCACTCGCATTTTCAATACTTGCATTTTCAGTCGCTCTAGTTTGCCCACCCCAAGGGTAAGGTAAGGTATGGCAAGGATTGGTTGTTAGACTGATCTGCTGATTAATTGTATAGTTGGCTGAAGTGAACACATCACCACGTATCAAGCTAAGTGAGGACGTGGACAAAGTGACAATGCCTGGTCGTAAGGATGCCTATCGGCTGTTCGGAGCCGATGGTCATGCGTTGGTTGATTTGCTTCAGCAGCCGGATGAGCCACCTGTGATGCAGGGGACCCGCGTGCTTTGTCGACATCCATTTCAGGTCTACTTGGTAGTCAAGAGTCACACTGGCTTATTCGTTTTTTTTGCTATTTGCTTCAGCATTTTTTTCTAAAATTTTTATTTATATTGCTGCTTTGGTAATTTTCTTATTCTGTTGTCGTGTTGGTTTTTTCTCGGTTTCTCACTTCTTGTTTCAGTATTTAGTTAAGCACTTTCCAAACATTGCCAAAGTTGTTACATACATTATTATCCTAAGTGTCTGCAGAGATCCACACAGGATTTACATTAAGCAAGTCCCGATGGTCCACTTTCGTTTGTCGATTTCTTAGGGTGGGTCATCAAGCCTTTTATCCAAAACTAAGAAGTCTGGAGACTATTGTGAACTCCCCTAGCAGGATCCAAGGCAGTGCCTGATCGAATACAAATTTGGTGCATTTTAACTGTCATCAGATACTTTTGGTGGAATGTAGAATGATAATTCATTATTATGATACAGAAATGATATTTATTATTCACCAAAGCTAATCTTGGGGGGGACATTTTGGAATTAATTTTTGTTCGTTTGTCGGAGAGGCAGAGTCCAGGGTTTCCTAGTCTACCCTTCTGTGTGCCTCTCTGGATGGTATTGTAATTTGTTTCATCTGTTGGTCAGAAATCTCGGCTCATAATGCACGGATATAATGCATACTGGTACAGCAGTGATTATCTTAAGGTGATCAGATTTGTGTGAAAAGACTCGGTTTACCGGGTTGTTACGATACAGCTGTTTGTACCAAACCGGGCCATTCAGAAGATATAAATGTTTGTTTTTATTGCTTGGTTGTTAAATCTTCGGTGGGTGGAGTCTAGTAGCCTGGATAGATGTGATTTACATTCAACCAAATATTTTGTTTCTCTGTACTAGCAGTATATCTTTCATCATTTTTGTGCTTGAGCCACTAAATAGTCGTACAGTAGGTAACTGTCTGCAGGCAGGCAAATTATCTTTGTATGTAATCAACCACCTAAGTCAGCCAATTCTCTCCGTTGTAGGTAAATTGGATACTGGCCTACTTCTCTGGTTTAAGCTGGGGCATGTTTGCTTGTCTTGGGTCGCAAGTAACACTGTGTGATTCCATATGGCATGTGACTCTCTGTAGCTTTGAAACACGTCTCCTATGAAGAGCTGAACACACTTATTAACTCTCTATATAGCAGCAGTTTAATTGATCAGTTGCTAGCTCTGCCGTGTAGATTAATTTTGGTAGCGTAGTAGCTCTGTAGCACTAATATTTGAACAAAAGCTTATGTAAATGTGCATGCACAGTTTGCTTTGCTTGTGGGAGGCTTTGTGGCTTATATTTTTATGCATTTTTGGTACTTAGTTTAGATTTTTTTTCATTATTTTTATTAGCACTACCATGCTTTTTCTTAGTCTAGTTTGCTATTTAAGTATAACGGTAGATATCCCGTTATCCCCACTTTTGTAGTTCACTTTTCTCAAATTTTGTTAAAAAGCTGTTTTGGGTCAAGGGATTGATGGGTTAGGATTAGTATGTTGCAAAGGCGGTAATGTGATTAGGCCGGTGTTGGAGTTAGGTAAAGATGCAGTACATCATGCTTAATTGTTTAGAAAGCTAATTTTTGACTGTCTTATTGTTGAAAGTCATCTTCAATGATGGACTGGTGGCCAGAATGGTGTTGTCCATTTTACTGTCACTGGACAAAATCGACCTATGAATTCAGTGGGATGGTATGAGTGTTAAATGCCCGACCTTTGACCTACTGGAATATGGCCCCATCTTTTAAGGTTTTGCCATGTTCACTCTATATCAATAGCCTGGTATGTGTTATGTGTTGCCCGATATGTGATGTAAGTTATGATATTATGTGGTGTTCAGATTACGGCTGAGAATTTTGTTTTTTATATTTTTTCCTAGATGTGTGACTATTAAAGGGAAACTATCATGAAAATTTGACTTTTTGGAATAACTGACACACGTGAACATATAACGAAATAAAATTTATGGCGAGCCAATTTTGAGCAAATTTTGACTGATTGTCACAAAAAGTGAACTTTAATCATTTTTTACAATTTGACACAAAATATACTATTTGGCATACTACTGGTACGTCACTGGTACCAAGAGCAGCCGAAAATAACATGGGGTGAATAGGAGTTTGATCAATTTCAATGAGGTTTTGATCGAATACTATGCCGGAGTGCTTTGGAACAGGATTTTCCAATCACCAGGGCACTTTGAGAATCACGCTGCACCGTCTACCAAAATATCATCTACGTTCGAATTGCTATGGCTTGTCAAACACATCGTCACAATTTCAAACCAAAAACTTGCACGTAAACTGTCCATTTGCGCTCTCCGGCTTCGCAATTTAGCTCAGTAGCAGAGACGTGCAAATATTTGAATTTTGAGTCCGCGTCCGTCCACGGATTCTGATTTGTATTCCGCATCTGCAGTAATATGTAAACTTTGATCCACAGTCCGTTTGCATCTGCAATGCTTACTACCATCACCGTGAAAATTAGCAGTTTATCTTAGGCCAATAATCTCTATAAGTCTAGTTATCTATATGTGCATAAAGTCTGCAGTCCCTTCACGGACCAGAAATATTCTGCGGATCCCAATCCACACACGGACTCGCCCGCAACGCGCACATCGCTGCCTGCTAATGATACCAAGTTTGTCGACTCTTTTGTCAATTCAGATCCGGTAATTTCGCTCATGAATAAAAGCAATTTTCTTCATTTTTTATGCATGATATGCGTGCGTTTTTTGCTACAAATGAAAATAGATACTCTATTATGTTAGTTTTTGCGTTCACTTAGAATACGATTTTTCATGATAGTTTCCCTTTAAATGTATGCATATTGATTACGATCCATTACACTAGTAGAGTTTTTATCTGCACTTTCGGGAAACAGTATATTGTTCATGTTCACAAAACTGATGCAGTTAAGTGGCTAAGACTAAACCGATAGAAGCACTTGTAATATGGAACAAAAAGTGTTGCTTTGCTGTTGTATTTGTTTATGCTTATGGTTGGTTGAAAATGCTTAATCTTATCCGTGTTTTGCTGTTAGGAATCAAAGCGTGCGTATGTTATTCCAAGTCGAGTTGAGCCACTGTACAAGTGCTACTACCGCAATGGCCTGGTATCAATGTCTGCAGCATTTTTTTGTTTGAAATGTAATAATGGCAATAATAATTGCAATAGCAACAACTTCTTCCATGATAGATATTTACACTCTGTGATGTAAATGGATCTCGATGCTCAGTGTCCAGCGGACATGAATAACTAGATGGGAAATGGACTAATGGATGTCGATACTGACTGTGATACATGTTATCATGGAACTGCTTAATGGCTCAGCATTTAGAGTGCTGGATTCATGACCAACATGGTTCACTACCAAGTAACAACTCTGGGCAAGTTGTGTACACATATGTCCCTCTGTCAGCAAGCAGTATGATTTGGTACTGGTCAAGAGACAGTGACACTCTCTGGCTGGGAAGGTAACCACGGGCCTGGTGGAAAGTAATAACAGTTTCCCACTGCATTTATGACTACATCACCTGTGGGCTGACTTGCCTACAGACTGGGATCAGCTCCGGACCCTACGCTCGTAGTGAGTATAGGTTACATTTACCTTTTTTTTATCTACTATTGCTGTTGATGTTCACAGATATGTCAGCCACTGCCTACACTGACTGAGATACGGAGTCGAGCTCACGAGTCTCTCACGCACATCCGCATGGACCACAAACGAGCTCTCAACGCAACTCCTTACAAGGTCTTTCTCTCTCTCTGTCTTACGGCTGCGTTTAAATAGTCTCCCACTTGTCAACTGCTCCAGTGCTTTGCCACTGCTTCGGTGACAGAAGGGCAGCTGGCCTGTGTATGTTGCTCCCAAGAAATATTTATTTTTGGGAACTGTCTTAACCGGGAACCAGTCTGGAAAATTGGGCTTGTTCATCAAAAACCTCATGTGCATTACTTTTTGTATGAGGGCTGTCTCTTGGCATTTATTTGCTCAGTTAAAAAACAGTTAAGGATATCTCTGACAGTTTTGTCGCTATGATGTTGGTTAACAAGGAAAGTGTTTAAGATATTTTGAGTTTAATTAAGGATCATTATTCATGGGGCCATATTCGTTTGAACTGTTAGAACTTTGATGGGAGTCTTATTTCAAAACTTAGATCATTATATGAAATATAATGTAATTTGATATTCACGTCTGCCAGAAACCAAGTATTGCTTTCATCCAAGTCTGTTGCAAGATTACTGAAGTAACGAATGGGTTTTGATGAACATTTTTGGAGGGGTGAGGCTTTTCCAAGGACCAGTCGATACGATTTTAGTGGTGAGTGTGCGGCGATCTTGGTATAACTCAGATCGCGATTTAGGAAATGAAAATTCTCGGCAGAGACTTGTATTGTTCGAATGCTTATAGTTAAGCATTATTTTCTGTTGTACATAGGTATCGGTGACAGACAAACTGTATTCCTTCATCCATTACTTGTGGCTGGAAAATGCTCCCATTGCCGAGCTGTCCTGAGGTTTCTGATACTACTGCTGCTGCGGCTGCTGCTGCTGGTCTGCTGACAAAACCTGCATTGGAAATGCATTGTACGATTTCATGTTTCGTTGAGAAAAAGTTTCCTTCATTTTCATTGATTTCTCTTAATCCGACACTCACTAAGAACTGAGTCCAATCCACACATTGAACTGAAAACCAACCAGAAAATTTCTAATCTCTACGGATTAAGAAAAATTCGTATTTATTTGCATTTCAGCTGTCTGGTGTTAATCGGTAATATTCGGATTAACTCTGGCGTTAGCTGTCGTTTCCGATTATTTTTTTCTTATTTGGCAGATAATCGCAAATGTTTGTACTTAGAAAAAAGATAACACCGAAGTTAGACTTTAGTTCATGTTTGCTGCAACTGTATTGGGAGTATTTATTCTAAGAGAACGTGTCGACTTTAGTGTTAATCTTACTTCTCGACGAAACGTGAACTCGCGAATTGTTTCATTGCTAAGTCACTGGGCTCATGTGATGGGTTTCAGTATAAAGTTGTCCATGATATTGCATACCGGTCCTCATGTTGTCATAGATAATAATAACTATTTGTTGCTTTTTTATCTATTTGATATTCTTGTTTGTTAACCTTTGTTATCTGTCACCATTAATTAATCGGTGTATGTTTTTTGGAAGCGGTATTCGGGTCACTTAATAAGTAATTTTGTCCAAGAACAGTCAGCATTTTGCAGTATTGAAAAGCCAGTATTTGGTATAAGCCTTTTGTTAGGGCATTTTGATGAAAAGTCTGTCTTCTAAACCTTAGGTTAACGACATGAGGATATTTGAGATAGTTGAGCTCTAAATATTCCTAGCATTTTTAATTCAGCGAAAAGTAATGTGATGGTTATTGGAAATTAGGGATTGTTAACAACGTGGGTCAGTCTAATAATCTGTGTTAATTTGTCAAACCTCAACCTTTGTTTGGTGATTTGTTGACATATCGGCAACCACTGTTGCCTTCTTTGGAGCAATTTCTGTTCGACACTAGATGTCAAATTGCTCAAACATCAACGAAGGTTATAATTTGATGTATTCATGCATTATTTCAAAGACATTGGTTCTGTTGGGTATACTGAGTGAATAGCATTGGGTTGACCACCAGTGGTTCCCTGTCAAAAGCTGGACCAACAACAACAATCCATAATCTCTGTCCATGATTTTAACTCTTGCCGAACCCTATACCTAACCCCCAATTCCTGTCCCTAACTCTATACCAATCCCTAGCCTTATCCCGAACCGTAATCCGTAATCCTAATTTTTAACCCTAACCCTGTCCTTAACCTTATTTCTTAAACCTAAGCCCATATCACTCTTTCCAGGTTTTGATGGTCCAGCTTCACTACCACCAGTACCATTGAACTATCTGGAGTTGCTGAATGGATCATTGTAAGCAGTCGTTCGTGGGCCAGTATCATCGTGGCAGGCCCAGGGGGGGCCACCCCCCCTGAATTTTAGTGTTGTAAAGTTATCTTTTTGTTGAAAAATTTTCTTTTGAGTATACAAAATCTGGCTGGAAGTCCCCATTTTGGAGGGATTTATGGCAAAACGAAGTTTTTAGCACCCATATCGTCTCTGTCGGAAATTTGGAGCTGTTGGTCGGAAAATTGCAGCTTTTTGACCCCAGCCTGTTTTTACCTATGACAACGCTGTTGTGGGCGTAGAAGTTTGCAGTTTATTTTATGAAATTTGCAGTTGTCTCCACTCCAAACGGTGAAGTTATTGATCAGTGTTTCTGATTTTGTGTTGGATTGTTTGCCGTTGTCGTTTCTGGTGTTGTCAATTGTGTTTAATTTTTAATCTGTTGTAACAACTTTAGCCAACTGTATTTCAGTATCAAGTTAGTTTTTTCAACAGTGACTAACTGAAGACATTGTTCTAGCTCAAATGTTTTCCCAAGTTACGCAGACTATTGCTTCATTGTGACTTAATTTTTATGATAAAACAGAAAATCAGTAATTTCAGTGAATTTGTACAAATATGTATAAAACACAGTGGATGATGCCAGCAGACTATTCAACTGTATATAACCTTAATGTGTTACTATCCACAGCAGAAAAAAAATAGAAATTTAGTAGAAGAAGAAAAACAAAAATCAACTTTTGTATTAGTGTGATGTATTGTGTTGTGATAAAAACGATGTTTAGTTAACATGCGTAATCAGATGTGCTAGGTGATGTTAAATAAATTGTATGTATAAAAACTATTTGAAACTTTGATGTTGGTTGAAAAGTGTTTAAATTCAGCACAAGAATGTGTTCTTCAATTCCACATACATTGGTAATACTGAGATGTTTTTGGTAGGTGTTATTAGTAATTATCTATGATTTCCTGTGAGTAATTTCTGAGGCAAGACTTATGCTATTTGATAGAATGTTGTGAACATGACGAAACAGTTTGCAGCATCATTTTTTATACCAGTTATTTAGACATAAAATTATAACAAGCGACCATTTCTGACGTTCTTTTGGAGCGCCATGTACATTGGTTTTGTTTGTCGGAGATGATCTCGTTTTTTCCATTGAATGCATGTTAAAAAACGCAAAGTATTTTTCACTTGAATACGTGTAGCGGTGTGATTTCGACAGGTCACACATGTCGAACGATGTAAACGTGTTTAGCTTCCACATATGGACTGCGGTTGACTTGTTTCGTGATTCGTTGGTTTGGTTAAACAGCTTTCCGAAAGTTCAAATGTTTGCACGACCAAAAACATGTTCGACATGTTTGATCTACTGAAATCATGCCTCAAGTAACATTTACATGTGTGTCGTTTTACAAGTAATGCTGTGTACAGTTTGATAATGAAATGTGTCATTGGAATGTTTTAAGCCCATGTGTCTAGGTGTGTTGTGTCTGTGTGTGTCAAGTGTCATTTTTTGTTACATTTCATGTTGTTTATTTGCTTTTCAACTGTCCACTACTTTTGATCATTGTTTGTAAAAAAGTGACATTGTTCAATGTTTTGAAATGACTGATAACTGGGTAGAAAATTGACCTTTTACATGCAAAATAACAGATACCATACGCCCATTGCTGAATGTTATAGTGCTCTAATGTTTTGCAACTTCTCAGAAACTTTTTTTTCAACAAGTGTTGTAGTGGCAAAGTGGCATTTTTAGTAACAGCTGTAATTTTCTGCATTGTTAACATTGCTAATTAAACTCTATGTGCTTCAACTGTTTGAGTATTGTTAACTTCTGTACTTTTCTGCAAATTATGTAACACTGGGTCATAATGTGATAGAATTGAACATAAATAAAAAGTGGCTGGGAATTAACTTGCAGAATGACAGAATTGAGTGCCGTAATTTGACAGTCTTGCTTATGTAAAGTTTACGAGTACAGAAATTGCTGACTAACCTTCTGTCGTTGATGTCCATTTAGTTTCATTTTATCACCAAATTCATTTCGTCTGTACTGTTATATTCTATAGCAAACTGGCTGTTTTCAGCTTTGATTAATTTTGCGCTCAAAAGCAGCTACTGCTTTCAGCGCATCCTAGCCATCGCAAGTCTGTCTGTCCGTCTGTCTGTCTGTCTGTCACACAGGTGGATCAGTCAAAAACGGTGCAAGCTAGGATCACCAAATATTCACCATCGTCTGCCTGGAAGACTCTAGTTTCAGGAACCGTAAAGCTTTTCCATAAATTCGAAGGGGGCCAACCCGAACGAGAGCGCTAAATGAGAGGGGGGTGGGCAAAATTTGCAATTTTTCGCCAATAACTTGCAGTATCTCAGTAACGGTGCGAGATAGAGCCTAGGTTACTATTAATCGCTAATAGGAAGTTGTGTACTGGCTCTCGATTGGCGCCAAATTCAATGACATTGAATGACCTTTTATGCCAAAATAGGGGGTTTTATAGATTTTTTGGCGATTTTGGGCTGTGACACAATGGGCTGTGACACAAGTCTATATCATTCACAAGATGGCGCCACGGAACTATCGTTATGCAATCCAGATAAAGAATTTGGTATTTGTATATTAACTTAGCGTGAACACCACAATTTTCAGCTACACTACTGAACTGGAACTGCTATAGGCTTTTGCACGTCTCGTGAGCATTAGCTCAAATTTCTTGTCTTAAGAAGTTTTGCAACAGCTGTACCTTAATCTAATGATCGTCCAGTATTGTAATTCATGCATTATATACATTTCTGTATGTTATGGGACTAAAGAGTTCCAGCGAAAGTCACCGGCTGATTTGATTCTGTTGCATAATTTGTTGACAATCTGCTTTCGTTACTTGTATTTACATATGACGAACACATGATGCTTATGTTCTTTGTGTCATATTTATACCTTGTGTGTTGTGTGCATGTATTTTGTACAACTGATATCTGAATTGATTTAATCATGCCAATACTGTTGTGTACAGCTGCTGGACTTTTGTGTACAATGTGTACTGTGTGCAGGGTGCCCAAAATAGTCCCATTTCGATTGTTTACATGCCACTTTATGTTTCCTGTTTTGATGCTCTTTTTTACCAGTAATTCACTCAGAAAACCAAAATTTCCAGAACTGTAGTTGAGCAAATATCATACGTAAAGCGTGCATGTTGCCATTGTAATCACTAGGGCCCACTGTTTTCTGCAGAAAATTTTGCCAAATTCTGCAGGCCAGTTTGCAAAATTTCACGGCCTTCCAGAAAAATTGTCCAAATTCCGCTGCTTACTGTGGCCTTCCATATGTAAGTAAAATAAGCTCTATCCTGTTCAAAAACTTTTTCTGAATGGCCGGCTGGCATAGTGACATTGTGCTGGGTTATGCTAGCAATGTACAAAGAAAATTACCTATCTTTTTTGTTTTAAAAGTGCAATTTGTCAGGTTGTGCTGCGTTTATTTACGATTGTGCAATAGCTATTAGTAGGACCCGCAGCTTTTTGCAGTTTAGTTTGATTTTTTTGTGATAAAAATACCTCATCAAGTCAAAAATCGTACTAATCGCCGGTGAATTTTCAACTTCTGCAAAATTCCACGGAATTTTGGGCAAAGGAAAAATTCTGCGGCTTGGCTCGAAATTCCACGGCCGTGGAAAACTGTGAGCCCTAGTAATCACCACCCCTGTAATGCTAAATTCAGCTATTGGATCATTGGTAATTGCGCCTAGTAAAGCCCAAATTCCATTACGCCGACTTTGCGACAAAGTCCGGGACAAGTTCGTCGTGGACACAAATCATAAGAGTCCGTGACACAAATTACGTCGCTGACTTTCATGATTTGTGTCCGCAACAAGTTTGCGACTTTCGGGAACTTGTCCCGGACTTTGTCGCCGACTTTCCCCGTGCGTTGTAGCGGACTAAATTCCATTAGAGCGACACTAACGGGTTTGTCGCAGACTTGTCACAGACTTTGTCGCAAACATCTCGACATGTCAATATGGTTTGTGTCTGTGACTTTCATGATTTATGTGCACAACTTTTCCCATGGGGAAGTTTCGGTGAAAGTTGGCGTAATGGACTTTGGGCTTAACTGTAAACATAATGATTGACCTAAGTGTCAGAAGTAAAGCCACAAACCAGACTTTATCCAGTAAATGAGCAGCAAAACTGTGGTATATTTGTCACGGCAATCTAGTTTACTTATTGACATTGCGTATGACGTAGACTTAATATGGATTAATGCTACATAATTGCTAGGAGATCAGTTGTTTGCGAACCTGTGATTACAGCATTTATCGCTTATTTTGCAGGAATTTGCATATTGCACATTTCTGTGCATATTTTGCATGAAACTAGTGCAAATTTCAAGCAGGAATTTTGTGCTGTAAACTGGTGTAGCGGAAAGTCTGTGTGCAACTGAAGTATAAACAGCAGCTTCATAGTAAAGTGTTAGATGACGTCGTTTCACATGTAACCGATCACAGCAGCATTTAGACTTTTATCATCTGTGATTGGGCGCAAAAATAGTTGCTAGTGCAATAGAAAGGGTGACCAGTGACTACTGACCGCTTGTCCGGAAAAACTGGTGAATTTGACCGATGTCGCAGAAAAATTGGGGATTTGGCCGAAAGTCCAGGAGCTGTGTGGGAAAATGTTTTAACAGGGAAAAATGTTTCTTGGCTAACTTTGCGTTTAGGACAACTCTAATATTAATCACTTGCACAGCTGTAATGTGCATTTTTGTTGCATTGCATTGCATTATTATGTGGTTATATGGTTCTTACAGTTTTAGGTTTCCGTCGTTTTTTTGTTTCATAAAGGTTAAACTTTCTGTAAAGGTTAAACTTATTGTTCCGTTATTATGTGTATGTGCAATTTTGCCTGCAAAGGCCATCCCCGAAATGACCTATACTGTGTCGGGC
>Ga0209367_1003698_pt1 | contig 20907 bp, 10 predicted proteins | sample WorMetLIZISLAND2_FD_187412 | JGI IMG/M metagenome (GOLD analysis project Ga0209367, IMG submission 187412) | Marine gutless worms symbiont microbial communities from Max Planck institute for Marine Microbiology, Germany - Olavius geniculatus... ...
TCGATGACCTTGAATGACCTTGAACCCTAAAAATATTGATTTAACGTGATTTTTTTGCGATTTTTGGCTGCAAAAGAGTGAATTACGACGAAATGGATGAAGATAGACTACGATTACATATACATACCTGCGAACAGGAACTGCTATAGGCTTTCGCGCATCTCGTGAGCTTTGCTCAAACTACTTGTTACCACCTCAGACAGTATAGCTCGACTGATGTAGATGTACTGTTGTGGGTGCAGGATTGCCACCAGCTGTTAGCACAGCAGCAAGAGTTTCTCCTCCTGCGGTAAGGGCAGCACAGCAGACCACAGAATCATCCGTTGCGAGTAACCTCCCGCCACCAGCGACACAGACAGCCGGTGCTGCTAGGTTACAGAACACTACAACAGCTTCCGATAGACGGTCGCAGCAGAAGAACAAGAGTGGTAAAGCAGCGATGCCCCGTGACACGAGTGGCGACAGTCTGAAAGGGACCACCCAACGACAAGCAGTCGACGAAGTGTCAGCGGGCGAAAGTTCTGTGATGAGACTGGACCGTGACGTTTCGGCAGCGAGTGTCGTCTCTAGGCAACAGCATAATGACTTTGACGTAGACATACGGACCGCTTCACAGCCGTCGTCACAGTCGAGGCAGCCGGTCGCCGCTGATGTACAGCGAACAGACACCGGTGCAGAGTTTGCTGACTGGTTGCCACCATCAGAGATGTCTTCAGCATCACATCAATGCGATCGGCCTTCCTCCAGCCACGTCAGAGCTGAAGAGTTTCTACAGGTAAACAGTTTAATAGTAATAATAACTATAATGCTGGTAATAATAGTACAAGATTTATATAGCACCATGGAGACCGAAGATACAGATGTGCTTACGAGTCGGTCACCAGCCAACAATTTCTCGTTATTGCAGTTTTTGGCCAATCGTACTAAAGTAACGGTTGAGCTGTTATCATGGTTTTTGTCTGTTCGTCTCTCCGGGCTTAAGTTGCTATTGATCATTAATAGGAATTTGCACATTGGCTTTTAAGTGACAAGAAAATCAACGACCTTGGATGACTTTGAAGGTCACTGAGAACCAGTATGATCGGCTGTCCTAGCGACAGCTGGGCGTTTTGCATAGTATGATGTAGTAGGATACTAATTGCTGCATACTGTCGCTACTGTTATCCAATTGTTTAGTGAACAAAGTTTTTCATAGTTTCTGCACATAAGCCAGTTTCTCGGGGGAGGGGAGCAACCTTTGGATATTGCTGCGGCATTTTTTGCAGGCCGGATGATTCGCTTAATAGAAGCTATGACTACTGGTGGTTCAGTTGATTTTACTATATGACTAAATTCCAATGGATATGCTATTGTCAGAGACCAAGTCTGTGACCAGGTTTTCGACAAGATGTGACAAGCAGATATTGAGCACAGTACGAATACTGTAGTGGAATTTGATCACTGGTAGGTAGTTATGACTAGTATCAGAGCGTAGTTTAAGATATTTTCTGGACTACACATTCCACAGGACAGGTAAAGAAATGGAGTTTCCCTAGTGGGATGTTGAGTACCACCCCTGTATTGCATCAGAGAAGGCCCTCGGAACTTGAAATCTACTACTAATTTACACTATTTTCTGAGTGATTCCTCTACAGCAAGGTGAGCTGATATGACTGATTAGTTGATTAGAAAGTTACACTGCAAGCATTTGAGACTTCACATTTCTAAAATTTGGGCTCCATGTTTTTTAGTTCGCCCGCAAACAATATTTTTAGGAAGGACTTATGTTTTACTGCAGATGCTTGTTTTTTATTTCATGCGAGATCTCCGAGATGTGTCGGTCAATTGGTGCAAAATTTTGCACAGTGATCAATACTAGGCCGAATTTTATAATGCCAGCCCAAAATTTCGGGGGAGCCTCCCCCCCAAAAAAAATAATTTCAGGGGCCAAAAACATGCAAAATTTGGCCTCATTTTGGTCGACTTCAAAGTTTGATGGTGAATATCTCCGGAACGGATAAAGGTATTCAAAATCTGACAAGTATGTGATCTACCACGATTCCTCTCGAGTTCAGCGAAAAAAGTCTGGTAACTTTGGTCCAGAAATTTCGGAAATCTAGAGGTGTAATCATGTCCACTCAAATTGACTTTTTCAGAAGACCATATTTCGGCCCTTAAGGGGTATTGCACCCCCAAATTTTTACACGTGCTAGAGAATGACTAAGTCTTACTATCCCACCCCCTACGGGGATGGGGGTCCTCCTTACAATTTTTTTTCAAAGGGGAGGGAGGTCAAAAATGAGCTTAAATTTCAGCAAGTGTGTGCCTATAACTTTGGGGGTAGTGGGAGTAGCCACAGGATACTTTGCCACTTGACGTGCCTTTAGGTTGGGGTGATAATGCGGGCACAACTTTTGGCGGGCACCGCCACCTTAAAATTTTGGAGGGCAAAAAAACTTCCAAAATTTGGTGTGATGTAGGAAAAAATTTTACTTTGACTGCAAATATCTCTGGAACGCATAGAGATATCGACAAGTGGTAAATGGCATTATCGATGGTGATTCATCCCCGTTGAACAAAAAAATTTTGTGAACTTTGGTTCACTAGCAAAAAAGTTATAGGTGCACATGTTGACTTATTCTAAGTCGACATTGGGTGTTCTGCTTACGCTAATGCATTTGATTTCGGGCCACGTGACTTTGCCACTAGGGGAATTTCACCCCCATGAATTTTTCCCCAATCAGACTTGCATCGCTGGGCGGACTCACGTTGGGCTTTGCCCCAAATTTCTAGTTTTTTTCTGTTTCGGCTGCACATCCTTTTGGATTCTGAGTGATGCATGGTCTGGTTGATGTGATTGTAAGAAACGGCTGTCAGGCCCTGCAGCGGACGATGACGTTCTATCAATGATATCTAGTGGTCACAACGTTCTAATGAAAGTTTTGTCGAGTCGAAAGCATAACCTGCAAATTATCAAGGTGATGTGGTCTTCCGGCAATATGAAGGTCAGTTGTCCGATGTGATCTGATCTCATCTTAAAACTATCGGTGTAGCACCGCTTTCATAAATTCTAGTTGGATTATTCACACACATTAGGCATTTTTGTTTGATAGTCAGTATTTCGTAAGGTAGTGCAGTGACAACTCTTAGATGTGGTAGGAACTTTAATAACGGTTTTGTTGCAAATTGTCTGCCAAGTCTGTCAATGAAAGAATTTTGAAAATTGCTAAATAATTAATCAACTTTATTCACTAAAATTGGCAGTTGTGTAGACATCAGTTTAGTGCTATATCAGGGTGGTCACAAACGCGGAAAACCTGGAGTACTCATGCAATTATTGGAGTCTGGAAAACTCCTGGAAAACTTAGTGAATTATAGCAGAGCTCTGTGCAACCTCAGGGAAAATTGTAACGAACATAATAGTTTTACCAGATGCGGTTTCTGGGATGCTTAAAATCTCTAAAATATGTTTGTGGCACTGCAGGCGCTTACAGCTTATAGTGGAATTATTTTTTGTTGCAATAACCTATCAAGAAGTAAGCTTATGGGTTTGGAAGACCTGAAAAACTCGGGGAATTTTTTCTATTAATTTGTGGCCTCGATGGCTTATGGACGGTGTAGTAGTATTTGTTGTAGTCGTTGTTGTTGTTGTAGACTGCTATTGAGTCTGCGCTGCACATGCGTGATCAAGCAGTTCTGTTCGACATTGTCAATCTCATGCTGAACAAAACGTATGTGATGGCTTGATGTCGATAATTTATCGCATTTGCTTGTGGTTTATTTATTTAATTCACTTGGCGTTGTTTGACGGTACTTACTATTAAACTGCTTGCAGTAATTTGTTTCTGTCACATGGCATGGTTCTGGCTGACTGTTTATTACAGATCGGCAAGCCCACAAATCTCACAGTGAGCATAGCCTTTGTACAATCAATTGCTTTTATAGTTAATTCTAGAAAAAATTGACTAGTTCAGCAAAAATGGATGAAAGAGGTAATTGTGCCAATTAGTCAGCACTAAACAGAAATGAAGCTCGGTCAATGGCTGCCTTAGATTTCTGAGTGAAGGTTACATTGAATAGATCAATATACAGGGTGGTCCAAAAATGGCACAAAGTTAATGACTGCCAGTGGCAATAAAAAAGAATATTCAATTGCTGTATTCAAATACTGATTTTAGTCACATAAAGGATTTCTATCGGAACATTTTGCTAAAAACCACATGACTCTATGACATACGGTTGCAAAATTATGGTGTCATTAACTTTGTCGTTTTTTGTCAGTGATTATTTTTTAATTGATAGGTCTATTTGCTGGGTTGGTTCTGCATCTAGGTCATCATGGAACCTTGACCTATGTGTTCTGCTGCTGCCGGCATTGTCGGATCTCATTGCCAGCAAATACACCAAGTATGTTTATTGTTCAGTCCACTGCTTGTTACATTGCCACAGACTTGGCTTATATTCACACTGGAAAAAATAATTGGTCATATAGGCTGAAGTTATATCACATAAATAATAGAGTCTTTGGCTAACGTGTGGTGTAGTGGCCATTGTATCAGTTTCAGATACTTAATAAGTTACTGTAGCTCGTTTCTTCATTGCTTTGACAGTGCTGGTTGGATGACAGATAGGGCATCTGGTGTGTAGAAACTTATATTTTTAGAGTCACTGTAACTGTTTCAAGTCCGGAACACTCTCGTTATCACGAGTGGACCATGTAACTGACCAGTTAGGATTGGAACACTCATCTTCGCATGGTTTTTACTACTGTGCAGAATTCATTTTCTCTGACTTTTTCCCTGACTTTCCAGGACACAATGAATTGTTTTCTTCGACTAATTTGTTCATCTGAAATGCCAATATTGGCTTTCAATCGCTTGCAGTCACACTAGAAACAAGGGTGGCGGAACAAATTTTAAAGTTGAGATACAAATAATCTGCAAGCAAAGCGAGCAGGAAAAGTTTTGAACTGTTGTACGCAGTCTGTGTACAAGATATTTTCCAAAGATCTTCCTATGTTAGATGATTTAGGAATTCCAAAGAAGTTTTCTTATCTGAATTTTTGACGGCTTTCTTTGCATTTCCAAAGAACTTCTTCTTTTCTTCTTCCTAAACTAGTTCAACCAATCAGATGCGCTTATACCAACCATGTGACGTAATCAATACTTCTTAGGAAAACTTGTTTGGAAAACTTCTTATCTTAGCACGTCCATGGGAAACACATTTTACACACCGCTTCGTTTTTTAAGTTGATGAAACATTAATTTCCTTTACTTACTTTACTTTACTTGTTGATTTTACCGCAGCGTTACGCAAGTAACCTATGACGTCACATATGACGTCTAAGCTAAGTGTCAGCATTGTGTACTTTTTAGCAAATTTTGTTTTATTACACAGCTTCTCCGTGTAGGACAAGGTTAGTGCTTTCCTATATATTTGCCTAAATTCTTCCTAATAAGTTTCCAAAGAAGTTTTGAAAATTGCGCACCCTTTCTCAAAATCTTCTTTGGAAGATCTTCTCAAATTCTTCCAAAGATATTTTCCAAAGAAGTTTTGAAAATCCGCATACTTTCTTTGGAAAAGAAGTTTTTTAAAGATCCTCCTAAGAAGTTTTGAAAATTTGGCCCCTGATTTTCCCTGATCTTCTGAGTTTTCTCTGACTTTGGAATGTAAAATTCCCCAACTTCCCCTGACCATAGGAACCATGTCTTCAGTGCTTTGATGAGCACTGCTGGTTAGCCACAAGAAATGGCATATGGTTTATACAATAACAAGTTTGCTTTAGGAGTCGGCTTGTGGCGTAACACTGGAAAATGGGCAAATAAAACCAAAAAATGCCGATTTGTTTGTAGTTGAAACAGCGGAGTGATTTGTTGCATAGTGGTTACTGTAGTGAGCATCGGTTCCTTTGGTGTCATCTCTCTTTCAGTAATTGTGCAGTTTTCTGCATCTATCATTCACCTATCTTTAGCTGTGATATAATGTATTTATGGTTCTAGCAAATGCATGTTTTAAAGATTTTGCAAAACAGTGACCTGTTTCAGTTTTTCAAACATTTTAGTTCTCGTTTGTCTTCTTTTTTGCAGTTGTTTCTGTGTAAGGCTTCAGTCTCTGCTGTTACTTATCTTTTTGATTTTTCGCATCCTCTCGATACTTGTCTCATTTGTCTTATTTCATTTGGGTTTAAAATAGTTTTTAGTTGATGTGCTGAACACACAGACATTTTGTTTTGCAGTGTTTTTATCATATCTGCTGTGATGTGTTATGTGTGTGTGATATGTATGTATGTGTGACCGATTGTGGCTGTTTTCAGCTATGTGCGATGTGGTCTTGAAAGCTTGAAGCATATCTTGCGGCAGTTTGGACCCATCATCAAGGCCAACATAGCGACACCTCCGTCCGCTAGCGTTGGCGTTGACATATCACGTGAGGAAAGGTAGTAATCCCACTGAATTGCGGTTCTGAGTGGCGTAGAGGTAACACATTCTGTCTGATCAACAAAGCTGCTGTACGTCGTCAGGCCAAGTTAGTACTTGGATGGGTGACTGTCTGCTGGCAGAAAAACTGACTTGGTACGTAACCAGCCGCCTAGGGCAACTCAGCCTTCCATCCCTCTGGGGTAGGTTAATCAAGTACCAGCTTATCTGGCTAGGGTTAAAGCCGGGTGCATTCATTTACCTGTGTGATCCCATATGGCAGGTGATGCTCCGTAGTGCTGTGATGTGTTTCCTATAAAGAGCTATGCAGTACCTTTATTGTTTTTGTGTCTGTTAACTCACTGTGTTCTCGTGTAATGCTGCGGAGCTGCAGTATTTCTGTTTGAAAATTGAACTCCGGTTAATTATAGTGAATCACATTGGGGCTGTAGGTGACTGTTCCATCCCCCGAGATTACAAATGACCTATTACTTGTTGTGTAGGACACTAGACGTCTATTCACTTACTCAGAGATTGCATATAATTGGTGCCCATGGTGGGTCACTCAGTCGGGCATTTCTGGTGTTCACATTGTTTGGAAATGTCTTCGTTGACCACACACGTTGGAAGCCAGTAAAATGCTTGCAGTGAAGTTGTAGCTTGAACTCTTCACAGTTAAGTCTGAAATTGGCATGTTTTTGGTTGTAAGTATTTAGACCACTAAGGACTGTTATAAACATCCTTCGCTTTTTTTTGAGGAAATTGCCTGTGGGGTGCCTTGTGGATTTCTGATTGTGTAACAAGATGATCAAGGCGAGTGCTGATTGTATGTATGTGGTCACGGTTGATGTGGCATGAAGCTTCCACAGTGAAGCCCCTTCTGAGCATGCTGTAGATTTTTTTAGCTGACTCTGCTTAGTAATGGTCGAGCTTTTGGCATGGTTGACGTCTGTCTATCTGCTATTGGGTAGGTCGTACAGGAAATTTTTTTACACGAATAATTAGCTATGTCTTAAAACTAGGCATGCAAAATTTCAGCGATCTACTGCTAGGGGAACATTTTCAAATATGGGGTTGAATGGAAGGGGGATTAGGAAAACTGTGCGCTCTGCGCTTTTCAACGGAAAACTGGCCAAATCTTGGAAAAGGTGAGAGATTCGGCCAAGGTTACTATTAATCTCTAATAGGAAGTGGCATACACCCTTTCAGATGAAATGAAAATCTTTGACCTTTGATGACCTTGAAGGTCATCGACAACCAGTATGGTCGGCTATCCTAGCGACAGCTGGGCTTTTTGTTTGACTAGGCACTGTATTAGTTTAGACTTCCATTACTTTACATTGCAGATACAACAAGTGCCTGTCATGCTACAAACTGCTGATGGATGCACGATCAAAACTCGAGGACCGGTCGCCGCTGCCCAGCGACATGGCTCCTCACATGCGAGAACTACGGGTGCTGTGGGGCCAGTTGGACTAGATCGATATCAATCACAAGTAGCATCGTCGTTGCACTTCTATAAATCTATCGTGGCAGCTGATGAAACCATCTGTAGCATTGGTGAATTCTGACCGTTACTGTACAGTGTCATAGGATGCATCTAGAGCTATTTATTTTTCACCGATTGTGATTTTTTTCGAGACAGCTTCTTTTGATATTGTTAGTGACTGTCTGCTAACTGTGTGAGATGAGGTAGGAGCTGTTTAATTCACTGGTGTCATGTAGTGGCGCAAGTTTTTGTTTCATTACTGTCGAGTCAGAATCAGCATTAGTTAGCCAGCTATTTTCTTCTTATGGCCAGCTATTGGGTTGGTGGCGTGGCTTAGTGGTAACGCATTTGATTCGATCAACGAAGTTACTCTACGCCAGGCCGGGTTAGTACTGCGATGGGTGACTGCCTGCGGGCAGGTAAACCATCTCGGTATGTAACCAGCCGCCTAGGTCAACTCAGCCTTCCATAAATCGAGTACCGACCTATCTGGCTGGTGCTGAGGTAGGGTGCATTCACCTGTGTCGGGTGGCAGGTAACACTCTGGGATCCCATACGGCAGGTGATGCTTCATAGCTCTGAAATGGGCTTCCATTAAGAGCTATAACACCACCTTTAACCTTCATTTTCACACAAATCAAGTTTACCATTTCATCATTACAGTACTGTGCCTTAGAAGTTGACCTATTTGATTTCAGACAGAGCAAACCTGATTCAGATTTTCAGTGTATAATCTATTTGTGATCCGTCCGTTTTTATGTTCTTTTATCTGGTAAGGTTGATCTGTACTGCAATCAAGTTTTGGTACGAATCTTTCCGGGCTTATAGGAATTGGATGCATACAGCCTTTTATTTCGGCCAGCAGTGACACATGCTGAAGTATAAGGGCTAAACCAGCAGTACCGGAAATAGTGCTAATTTTCATGCAGCTGCAGCATGCATAGTCATTGTTTAGTTTAGACATCTCGTAGAATGTCTGTTAAATAGTGTCTGGCTTAATTGTTGTGGCATATCTACTGTATATCAAGGTGACCTCATTCCATTGGTCCAGTAGCTTTGTTGACATATGGCAGATGTGGCCAGCTACCCAAGTCAAATCGAAGTTTTCATCTGCCGTGCCATCAGCAGAAATTAAAACGTCTTTGCTAGCAGCTACTGCACGCTGACCGTGGTAGGCTTGGGTATGAAACTAGCTTATTTATAATATAGATATCTATGGGCTTGCCTAACTAACCAAAACCGTTAGGGCCATCGAAATACAGCTATAGTCTTTCTTTGACCAGTTCTAATGATACGTCCAACCACACTGACTGATCAGTCCACACCTCTGCAACTGCTCTCTAGATAATGTGGTCCCCATTTAAGTCACGCATTTTTGACGTTTGTCGTAAGAATCTAGAGTGGTTAGCAGATATTGTAAGCTGTGGCGGAGCATGCTTTAGTGCATGCTGTATTTTGCGTAAACTATTTTTGTTTGTGACATCCAAAGCCATTGTGCAGTGTCTGTGGTCTGTCGGACTTTTAAACGTTGCAGTTTCTTGTATCAATGAGTGACCACTATTAGTGTTGGTGATGAGGTATTGTTCGCCCTGCTGTTTTTACTGGTATCCCCTAAGATTTTGAAAGTGTGTTTTTATCAAGTTCGAATTCAAGTAAAAAAACATTTGTGACATATTTTTGATGTGCATCTGTGAGGTTTTTAATTTTTGCTTAGGACAACATTGCAAACTTTGAATTGTTTTTATTGTTAACTTGAGAGTTCTGTCGTATGTACGTGTATATATGGTGTAATTTAATGCGGCGTTGCATCGTCTTTCATTGCATTCGTACATTTCTACGATAATCTCATTTCACATTTTTGGGTGTGATAGAATGCTACAAATACTTTGACAAAAAATTTTCAAGCTTGTTGTAAAATTTTGTGTTAGGAATGTGGTTTGGTGGTCTTATTGGTAGTATTTGATGCTGAAGGCGAGAGCGCTAACTGCTAGTTTGTTGCCTGTGCCTTGTGGCTATATTTTTATCAGATTGCAGTTAATACAGTGCCTAAGGGTTTTGTGTAAAATTGAGATATGCACTGGCCAAACTTTTGCAATAATTGATACCCAGCAGCCCAGTGTTTGTAATGAATTTGTCCTTTTTCTGTCTGTCAGTTATTTGAAATTTGCACTGCACTGTTGACATTGATGGTCTAATAATGTGTATTACGGAAAATTATTCTTGCTTCAGTTTTTGTTGGTGATGTGTGTCTTAAGGCTGTTCCCGAAATGACATATTGTGTCGGGCGGGATGTAAAACCCTACTCACTCACTCACTGTCACTCAATGTCACATGTCACGATTTGGACCAATCACGTGCAGGTATTTGTGTTGAGGTCTAACAATCTGTACTGTTTTGGTTTGCAGGTGTTGGCTTTACTGTCATCTCGCCTACCTATCAAAATATATGCTGTTTTCACTAACAGGTTGTAGTACTGTGCTACTGACTGTCATTATGTCGAATGTGAAATATATTTAATTAATAGTCTAGGTAATATGTACAATGCTAGACAATCTACGTTATTGTATACAAAAACTAACTGTTTAGCGTGTTGTGTGAATTGGGCAACCCTTGTGTAACATGTTCCCATCAGGTGTGTGTGTGTGTGTGTGTGTGTGTTTATTGTGGTGTTGTGTGACTGTTGAATGCAAAAGACATAATCAAAAGGTTCATTTTTCATCAGTGTAGGGATCCTAGGGTTTAATAGTCTTGAACTGGCAAACTGTTCCTCATTTCTGAAGGCTTTCCATTGCTACTTTCTTCAAATTTGGGTCACCAAATCTTCAAGTATGGACTGCTGAATTTCACTTATATAAAGTCTTTAGACTACATCAAAACTGAAAACCCTGGATAACCATGAACGGTCATGCACTCTGCTGCACAAATTATGCAAGTAACGGGGGCAAAATGTAGCCCAGGTAGGCTACTCGTAATTTCAGGCACTGTACTAATGGTAACTGAACACAAAATGCCTAATTGCAGCATATAATTGCATAATATTGTGCAATTAACTGCCAAAAGCATACGTCGAACATAGAACAGACAACACATCGAAGACACACAGAGGAAGTCTAAACACATGACTATCATTGAATGTTAACTATGACAGAATGCTTGTATTACATGGTTTACATCACTCTGTGCACACCTATGATTGCAATAATTGCCATTTGTTGACAGTGGCTTCTATCGCCCAAATTTGGAATCAAAATAGGGCGCAACTGTCCCCCAGTTTTGGGCTTAGGTAACCCCAATTTTGGACTCGTTTCCTCTCCATTTTGAGCTTCTTCCCCTATACAAGAAGAAAGTTTGGTTAAGGGTGTAGATTGGCCAGTGATAAATAGGGGGAAGGTATGTTATAGGTGTAGATTAAAAAATAGGGGGGAGTTTCGTTAAGGGTGTAGATTGAAAAAAAGAAAAAAGTGAAAATGGGAAAATTTTGATCTACAACCTTAAGACTTCCCCCTATTTTTCACTGGGCGCAAGCTGTGCCCACCAGGTATAGGGATAGAAGCCACTGTTTGTTAACATGCTAAACAGTATGCAACAACAGCTGCACAACATCGAAGTGTGAAATGACAGCATACAATTAACACACATTCGCCAAAACTGCTTCAACGCAGTGCCTGCTGCTCAGCGTTAATTTTATTTTTTCAACTTTTACGCCGACAAAAACGTACAAAAATGTAAACATGATTCTTGGAGTTGAGAGGATTTTTAACAACAACAATAATAGTATTATGAATAAATAATGACAATAATCTCCAGGACAGTAAGCTATCTGCGTTAAAAGTTCACTATAATTAATGCATTTTAGCAGAAAGTTTTGGCCTAATTCTGTTAATCTCTCACAGTTAAGGCAGTTGTATAATATGTGCAATATGTTACAACTACAGTTGGGCAACAGAACGAGAATGCTTCAACAGAATGTGTGAAAAATTGGGTAGTTCAAAAAACCGATCTGAAAAGAAAATCTCCAAGCAGAAGCGCAGCTAGCATGATATGCAGATAATTTTTAAAGTACTGCTACACAGTCACGTGTTCAAACAATACAGATTAGTAACCTGAATAAACATTACATGATTATACCGACAACATAAAATGCACTTACTGATATTAACAAATAAATTATGCACAAACACAAAAAGACGCAAATTTCTACAAATTACATATTTGGCAATGCCACATTGTAAACTACTCCAGATGCCTCTATTATTTTCTTCCTTTCATCAACCATGAGAATACAAGAGCAGTAAACAGTGTACGTAAATGTAAATAACTGAAGACACTTAATAGTCTTCAGACCACTGTTACAATTGTTTTTCTTTTGCAAAATTTGAATCAAAATTACTGCAATGATGAAATTTAACCAAGAAATGAGAAAAAACATAATGGACATGATGAAAATCTACGGCACATCATATGTGGCCAAAACCTTCATAAGTGACAGCAGTATGGCCACAGTTTACACATAGACGGTTGTAGCATGACTAGCAACGCACAGACCAACACATTTCTCCGCGAATGTCCGAACTTCTACCTCTCAAAAAAGACACATCACTGTCCAATCCAGTCACGGCAAAGATACAGTTCTGAGATCTAATATGTTGTATAATAAACGCAGAAACAGAAGCATGCGGAGAGTGGGACATTAAAACCTACTCAATCACTCACTATACTGAGATGTCCGATTTATTTTGACACAACCGTGAATTTGAGCTTGTCATGAAAACCGCCACGGCGTCAGCATCAAAATACTGCCATCAATCAAATATTATTAAAAGCATGCATAATCCCACCACTTAAATACGCTGACTGATAAAGGTTTTTAAAAGGTTAAAGGTGGTGATGACAGCTCTTGATGGGAAGCCCATCTCAGAGCTACGGAGTGTCACCTGCCGTATGGGATCACACAGTGTTACCTGCCACCTGACATAGGTGAACGCACCCCACCTTAACCCTAGCCAGATAGGCCGATACTCGATTTATCTATATTCCGGAGGGATGAAGGCTGAGTTGACCTAGGCGGCTGGTTACATACCAAGATGGTTTACCTGCCTGCAGGCAGTAATCCATCGCAGTATTAACCTGGCCTGGCATAGAGTAACTTCGTTATATGGTGAAACGCGTTACCGCTACGCCACACCACCAATCCCATTTTTCGGACGAGGAATAGCAGTTATCCATCGTAGGCATATAGTGGCTGTCAAGAGCTATTAACTGGCACGATCACTCCATAAGCCTCATCGCAGCACTGTTTCTTCCCAATATTGAACATGCAACACGGGAATGAAAAAAACTAATTATTGCATTTTGACCCCTTATGTTTTGGGCTACAAATGACAGCAAGACTTAATCGAAAAATTCCAAATCTAATAAAAACTGTGTACAGTCCAGAAAGAGTTGGTAAATACTGTTCACGGTATTCGTAGTTTACGGTCAATTACATAATAATTATGAAGAGAAGCTTTACAAATTAACTAAATGACATTACTGATAAACCGTTATCGGAAGCATGTACACATTGCAACCACAATTAACACAGACAACGGGCGTAGTACTGATAGCAGTATAAAATGTTCAAAGTACAAAAAAGTGTGATCGCCGGTCACGTGTGCTCCAACAGACATACAGCGTGAAATCGTTCACAAGAACGCACAGTCAGCACTCAGCAGCTTCCATGCAATTTGTGCATATGACTTACAATACTGAACACGTAATAACTGTGCGCCATCAAGTGCCTCTATCAGTACAGCGATACGCTTACATCTTGTTAACTAGGATCCACAGTTTTTCGCGGGCCACAGTATTTTGAGCCGAGCCCAAAAATATGCCCGCTTCTGGAGGATTTCAACGTTTCTCTAGAATTCTGCAGAATTCACTGGCCGGCGATTACTTTTATTTTCCAATTCAAATCCAAGTTTGTGCAGCTTTCTGACGAACTGCCACCAGCATCAGTAAAATACCTTCAAGCTTCTGCAAAGAGTACAGCATACTTCAGCAAGCCGTGGAATTTTTCAAGCCAGCCTGTAAAATTTGGAAAAATTTGCTGTGGTCCCTATAATGTTAACTGCCTAATCATGTTTAATTATGTGCAAAATGCACAGGTTCAATGCCAGCGCATTACTGTTACCACTTAACAGTAGGCTCCAAAGGATTTCGTTTTTGACGAAAGACTGACAAAATGACGAAAGCTGGCGTTCATGACAAAAATATTGATGTTTGATGAAATATGACGAAATTTACTAAATTTTCATTTTTTAACAAACAAAAAAATGGCATTTTTGGCAGCAAAATCCTTTACAGCCTATTTATCGTAACAAGCACTCAATTTCGAATGGCAAAAAATGGCAAAATTTGGGATTTGCGGCAAAATTTTTGACAAAGTTTGCACTTTTTGACAAATGAAAAGAAAAGTGGAAGCCAACAGCATCGAAACTGTCTTGGCAAGACTTAATAGAACAAATTAACAGCAGTTACAGTTATGCACTGTTGAAAAGGTCTTATTTTTAGATGGCGAAAAAGGGAATTTTGGATGAAATTTGCACTTTTTGACGAACGAAAAATGGCATTTTTGGAGGTAAAATTCTTTGGAGCTTACTTAATAGCAGTTGTTGACAGATCTAAATGGTGGGTAGGACTTCATTCAAACAGCATGACGAGCTGTTTGGCTGCTTTGGCGATGTCGTACGCTGACTGAATAACTTGTTGCGTGTGAACGCGGCTTTCCTGTGACGAGGCAGCGCTGTCTGTTGCCACTATGCACTGACTGCGCAGATGATCTGCCCCGGCAACAAGCAGCTGTAATGTGTCCGACATCTTTGATGACATTGCGCTCTGTGACATTACAGCATACGTGCATCATGACTTGACTTTTACCAAGCACACATCTCACTAAGCTTTCCAGTGCTGCTTCAGTACCGGTGTCGTGTTGCGGGCTCAGCTTACCGGTGGGCTGAGTTTACCAGAGGGTACTGAATATGCTGAAACTTTGAGTTGTTTATGCTTTCTGACAGCCTAAAAGACCATGTTGCTGCTTATTCAGCTATGAAAATTTACAACATTTGTACTGAATAAGTTCCAACATTTATTGTTGACGCTTATTCGGTATAATATGTTCATAACTGACTAAAAAACTGCGTTGCGGCTTACTCAGCTATGAAAATTAACAGAGTTTGTACTCAATAAGCTGCAACACAGTTTTCTAGGCTGTCAAAGAGAGCAAACAACTCAAAGTTTCAGCTTATTCAGTACCTTCTGGTAAACTCAGCCCACCGGTGAGCCAAGCCCACGACACCGGCACACTATACAGACCTATAGCAACGACGGATTTGGGCATTTTGCAGCTCTGCAGGCCCAAAAGGTTAAAAAGTTAAAGGTACTGTTAGCTCTTTAGAGGAAACCCATCACAGAGCTACGGAGCATCACCTGCCCTATGGGATCACAGTGTTACCTACCACCCGACACAGGTGAACGCGCCCCACCTTAACCCCAGCCAGATAGGCCAATACTAGATTTACCTACCCCAGAGGGATGGAAGGCTGAGTTGACCTAGGCAGTTGGTTACACATCAAGATGGTTTACCTGCCCACAGGCAGTCACCCATCCAAGTACTAACCCTGGCCTGCATACAGCAAGTTTTATTGATCGGATACAATGCGTTACCACTATGCCATGCCACTGAAAGTGTGTAATGATTATCCAATTCATCTGAGACAAAACAACATTAACTTTTAACGCTTTACGAGGGTCATCCCAAAAGTTTCCAGCCTTGACATATTAGACAAAAATATTTTGCACAATCTATGCATTGAAACGTAAAGGATGTACGTTTCAATGGCATATGGCATACGGGGCATACGGGATGTACGATGTAGGATGTACATGTTGGATGTACGTTTATAAACTCATAGGTTTATAATGAGACTAGAATAAAATGCAGCAGACTGGCAAGAACTACCTGTGGAAATAAGGAGACCATCTCAATGACAGCAACGTGAATATTTCCAGCACATGCTGAAAAACTGCAGAAAACATAGTGCACAGTTAGCAAAGTTAAAAACACACATATATAAACAGTCGGAAACAGTAATTCAATGACAAATTACAACAAGTTACAAGAAATCCAATACTTTACCACAAGTACAATTGCTCAGCATACAAGTTGATTAAACGTACAACTAAACAACTAAAATGTTTTCCAGCAATGTAAACAGGCAACCAATACTGATGCAAAGACTTGAGCAATACCGTAAAAATTTAAGTTATTTCCAAAATACGAACAAATAAATCTACACCACTGATATGTAAATCAATCATGTTGCTAACCTACTATATGCTCAGGCCAACTCGGCCTCCTACCCTCCATGGGATGGAAAATGAGTAGTAGCTTACAGGCTATGAGGTGAAGGCTAAATGTGGCTGATTGGGGCGGTGGTATGTCTGCTTGCTGCAAACCGCGGGTCCAGTTGTTCGTTAATGTGGGCAATGGATGACCACATAGTGCACTACGGTATCATCAGCTCATGCCAATCAGCTGCCACTTCCGAGATTGTAAAGTGCTTCTGTCCACAAGTCCGTCTCACGTAAGAAGTGCTACAGCAAGTACCGTACTTTACCCTTTACCCTTTTTAATATAAAATACAGCACAGAGTGGCGTTTCTGCTAATGTGAAATGAACACTACACAAACAACTTTTTGTCTCGGACTGAGATATTCATGTATCTCTGTGGTAATTGAGAATATCAGCTTCTCGTCTTTCTGGCACATTACAGCGGAATGTTAGCAGAAAAGAATCAGCACAGGGCTATCGAAAGGTTTCTTTCAAGAGTGAGTGAGTGAGTAGGGTTTAACGTCCCGCCCGACACAGTATAGGTCATTTCAGGGATGGCCTTTTTAGACAATGCACATATGTACACATAATAACGAAACAGAAAATTTAACCTTTACGGGAGCATACCATGAAGAGTTTCCTTCCTGAGCGGCGAGAAACAATTCTTGAAGTCGTTTCGTGATCCGATCGGTCTTTCTGACTACATCGTCCTGGGTCGGCAAAGTTTCAGTGCTACCGATGTCCATAGACGGAGCACTGTCAGCAGCAGGCTCCGCAACTGCACAGGTGTTGGAAGATGTCGGCACAAGCCCGGCATCTGTAGGTGTGATGTCAGCACTGCTCGACGCCGGCACCCTACGATTACACCACGCAACAACGAAACACAACAGTTGATGATGATGATGGACCAATGAACTTTTAATGTAGCATTAAAGGGTTAAAGGTGATGGAAGCCCATTCCAGAGCTACGGAGCATCACCTGCCATATGAGATCACACAGAACACTCTACTTAACAATTTTTCCATCCACAAAATTCCACATCACTTGACTTCAGTGACTATAATTTATCATCCAAAACAGTTGCTTAATTACTAACTAGTCACTAGTCAGCAAATGCATGACAGCATAACATTGAATAGTTTAAATGCATCTCATGTGATACATGATATGACGATGAATACAGAATGTGCATTCCTTCAAAGTTCTGCAACTGTCGGTTCAGTGATAGGCTTATCCTAAAAAATGACAGGCTAGGAAAAAGTTTGGGGGAATCTGGCACAACTTATGACAAACGCAGAAAATAGTTCAGCTAAACTGGTTATAAAATAAACAGCAATAAGTCGTGAAATATAAGAGAAATTCCTACCTCGATCTGACAGTACTTGAATTGCTGTTTTCACCAGATGCTGTCATCCCACAGTCAACCGGTGATGACTTGGTGGCCAGTAATTCTTCCGGAGGACTCGGAAAGTCTCTCAGCGTTCCATCAGCATTCTAGCACCATGCATCAGCATTACAACTAAAAATGAGCCACGGCAAACAACGACAAAAAGACTATTCAGACAAACATAACATCTGGAATGACTGATAGTTAATGGCAATTACAAAAAACAAAGAACAGTTTCCCACTCCACAATCATAGCAATTATGGCTTTGGCAGACAGTGGAAACAACCTCCGTCACCTGATAATACTCATTCTCATATGAACCTGTGGCCTTGCAATCATTAGTACGAAACGCTAACCATTAGAAAACCAAGCCAATCAACCACGGTAAAATTACAGGACTCCAGACATTCTAAAACCATGCCATTATTTCAGGACTTTCCGTGTGAAAAACTGGAAGTTTTAAATTCCAGGACTAGACAAAAACTTTCAACCACATGTAGAAACCCTGTGTCCAAACATTCAACGATGTCTGCAGTTCAGTAATAATAACAAATGAATAAAATCATCACTGGTACAAGAAACATGACTAAATAGACTCATAAATCAAAACAATGACTTAATAAATTATATAATTACATCAACACTAGAGCCAGCAAATAAACGCATTAATTAACGCATTAATGCATTAATAAATTAATGCACGTCAAAAAAGTAATGCACATTAAATAAATTAATGCACATACGTAAATTTATATTAATTTACTAAATTCCGTGAAACAAAAGTTCCAATATTCCGTTAAACTGCGGTTATTTGACAATCGAATGAATTCATGTAACTAAAATCTAGCTGCCGTTCCATCACTACTGTAAATAAATAATTATTTTGACAACAGTCTAATAGATTTCTATGCTAGCTATGACGGCAGTTATTGTTGATTATACATTTAAAATGTGTTTCTAACTTTCTATATTCTACAGGCGGGGCCCCCCAAATGTTGCGGGGCCTGGGGTAACTTACCCCCTACTTTCCCTCTCGAAGGGCCTGGGTGTGTTAATAACGCGTTAATTAATGCGTTAAAAAAATTAACGCTTCGACAGCTATAATCAACACACAACCTTTAAACTGATATTTGTCGACATTTCGGCAAACCTCTACCGCCTTCTTCGGAACATTCCAAAAAGGCAGCAGCGGTTGTCAACAAAACGTCTACATTCTACAAATATCAAATTAAAGGTTGTGTTTGTTACAGGAAAAGTGTGAAATTAGTCATTTCGTGAAATCACTGAAATTTTCAGTAAGTTCATAAAGTTACTATTTCATTCTAGAATATCATGAAATCACTAAAATTCCTAGGCATTTTATGTAATCACTGAATTTATGCACCAGATATTTCACAAAATCACTGAAGCCCGCAATCCCAACTATGTACTGTTTTTCACAGCATGAAGACATTTCTACCGTATTCGATATAACTGTGAAAACTCAGTACAGGAAAAAAACTGATCATAACAATTTGAAATTATGAAAAACAACCTTATCAATTTTCAGTGATTACATGGAATGCCTAGAAATTTAAGTGACTTCGTAAAATCCCCGAGTGAAAGAGCAACTTTAAGAACTTACTGAAAATTTCAGTGATCACAAAACGACTGATTTCACACTTTCACTGCAACATAATACCATAACTTATTAAGGTACAAAAATTGGCCAGGCAAACCGTGGCAATGCGTCGCCGGGCGTCGGACGAGGACTCAACAAGAGACCAGCGAGCAGGTCTACCACAACCGACACCATCACTGCGTGGAACAGCCTCACGACTGCTCCCACCACCGTTGACAGATGCTGGGACGTCGACGGGACTGTAGCCACAGCGCAGCAACCGATTCTCATGAACCAGCTTCTTCACCTGTCAGCCCAATTATCATACGCACATCAATGCAACTGAGTACCGATTTTTCAGCATTAAAATTGTTCAAGTTAAAAATGCTATTTAATGATCAAAAAACGGTTACGACGTTACTGCCGATGACGTCACGGTGACGTTTTGATAAACAGTAATTTATTTTGTTGATAGATTATTACTAAATTATCGTTCTTTTAAAGCAATTGCTGGCTGCCCACTGGATTCATCTTCCAGCAGGACGGCGCGCCAGCACACACAGCGTGCAGCACACAGAACGGGCTGTGGGCCAACTGTCCACATTTCATCAAAAAGGACCAGTGGCCGCCAAATTCGCCGAATATAAACCCAATGGACTATCATGTGTGGAGTGCAATGTTGGAGGCTTACAACAAGCTTAAGACAAAGCCGAAGACATTTGCCGAACTCAAGAAAGCGCTTCAGATTATCTGGGGCAACTTGCCACAAAATATAAAATTAAATATATTGATCTTTGTCATGCAGTCTCCGAAAAGGGAGCTTTCACGGACTGACCAAGCAAGATTTGTACAAGCAGCCAGATGACCTTCATGTCACTAAACAAACACTGTCAAACAACTGCTAAAATGCCCAACTAACTGAATGTATTAATTCTCCATAGGTTATTATAAAAATCCCTCAGCAACTTGCCATATTCTGCAGTAGTGCCACTTCTTCGCCGAGTCTTGTGTTGCTGTGCAACAATTGTTGCATCCTCATCTCAGATTCCTTCAAAGTTTGCTTCAAGTCAGCATACTCATCAACAGTTATCGGCACGGCTCCGGCTTGAGATTTCACTTCTACGGTTGTAGCCTTCTGTCACATATAATACAACATTTAATGCCATTATGCTAACTTATAAAACTAGTCTGTATTACAAAAACCTGCAACTACACTGTGTCCCAAAATTAGTGCCCCCCCACAGATAACTTGGTGTAAAATTGTTAATACCTAACAGATTTTTTACAAAAATTTAAAACAGTCATCGAGACAATCATTCTGAACTAGTCTTTATAGTTTGAGCTCAAAGTGGCCACTTTTGGCCTCGACGCAAGCTTTTAGTCTAAGGCGGGTATGCTGCTGCTTGATCCCTTTGACAATAACAACGTACTGAACGTAACACTAATATGTAAAAAACTGTTCAGTTTATATACAGTGTAAAGGTAACATCGTGGTTGTAGATATAAAACAGCACAAATCACAATTTAAAAATTCAAACTTTACCATTACACAGTCAGCAAAGTTCTTCTGACATTGTGTAATGGTGATGTTTTAATTTTTAAATTGTGATTTGTGCTGTTTTATATCTACAACCACGATGTCACCTTTACACTGTATATAAAC
>Ga0209367_1003699_pt1 | contig 20906 bp, 20 predicted proteins | sample WorMetLIZISLAND2_FD_187412 | JGI IMG/M metagenome (GOLD analysis project Ga0209367, IMG submission 187412) | Marine gutless worms symbiont microbial communities from Max Planck institute for Marine Microbiology, Germany - Olavius geniculatus... ...
GTGTAGTAGGGGCTTTTCTGGTTATTGTTACGTAATGCTTCCTAATTTTTGCTGACAGGGGGGCTTGATCGAATCTTTTTGGCTGCGAGCCTGAGTGGTCGTTTTGTAGAGGAGAAAAATGGTGCAATTAAAAACACGCTGCATGCATGCATGTGTTAATGAGTCAGTACGTAAAAAACGTAAAGTCCTTCCCGAGCCTTAAGGTCCATTGGGTGGCGCTGATCTCCGTTTCCGTAGCCCTCAGCCAGACACCAGTTTTTACACTGCGAGACCACGGGTATGGGGCTAGTGCACCGCGCTGTGTGTCGTCCCAGCTTTCGTTGGTACTCATTTAACCGACCCCGGAGGGATGGCAGGCTGAGTTGACCTTGTTGGTTGACTGATAGCGGACGCTTTACCCACAAAGTGGTCAAGCAGCCGTCCATCAGTCTAGCGCAGGATAGGGAAAGTTCGCCGGCCAGGACCGACGTTCTAACCACTATGCTACGCCACCAACTATAATGAGTCAGTACCCAGGAATTATTTCTAGTTTTTTGGTCAGTACGGTGTCGAATGACTGTGCGCAGATGTTGAATGTGATGCGGTGCAAGGTGGATTCGTGTCAGCTGGAGAAGTATCTGCAATACACGGACGAGTTGGAGAGAGTAACACGTCTACTGCTGCTGTTGGCTGCCAGACTCGCTCGGCTGAACAACTCACAGCTGACGCCGTCTGGCGAATTCCCGCTGAACACTCCGGTAAATTCGGCGTTTTTAAGAACCTGCATATTGTCAATTAGCCAACGACAAGTCTGGTATACTTATATCGAAACTGAAAAAGTTTTCAAGTCTGTTCGTACGCAAGATAACTCATAAAGTTGTCTACAATTTTTGGCGCAAAATGTTTTGACAGTTGAAGTGACATGACCCAATCAAGAAGGATGTGATTAATAGATTTTGGTGGCAATCTACATTAGATTATTTTGCCGATTCTGGATTATCCTGGATTTTTTTTGCCATTGGGAGATAGAATGTAAACTAAGACTCCGTTAATTGTGTATCTTGTGTTCACCAGCTGGCAGCACCATTCTGTTTGAAGGTTTGAGATCTCTGATCGCTTCTAGTTTTTTTTGTCAGACAGAATATAAGTTTGCAGTTTGTTACGTACGCTGAGTGAGCGACGCTGTTTTAACGTGTTTGTTCATCTCAGAATCATTGACTATTGAGGCTTGGTTTAAGGAAAAGGTTAGCTTTTGTTGGCGATCCGGATCATAGTCTTGATCCAGGAATTTTTACACGATTTTAAAAAGTTTTTAAATTTGATATTGCGAAGAAAACAGTTCTCGGTGGAGGTTTGAACTTTTGGAGCATTTTCTAGTTTTGCCTTTATGTTTCAACACAGCAAATCTTGAAAGTGTTAAAGATTTTGGGCTCTTTCTTGTTTTGTCTGCTGGACTATAGCTAACCATGGACCTAAAACCATAGACATTATTACAACTACTATTATTTTTAATTACATATGCACACGTATAATAGAGTTCTTACAAATTTAGATTAAGTCCATTTTTTGTGTTCTGTGTTTCTGTAAAGGTTAAACTTACAGTTCTGTTATTATGTGTTTGTGTACATTCTGCCTGGAAAGGCCGTCCCCGAAATGACCTATACTCTGTCGGGCGGGACGTTAAACCCTACTCATTGACGTAGACATTACTACGTTGTAGGGGACTTAATACAAGAATCCCAGCTGTCGCTAGGGTGCGGCCGACCGCACCGCTTACGTCTGAAGCCCAGCGTTCGACTTCCAATCACGGAGAATTGCGACCAAACCGATGCAGATGGAAAAATCGTTACTATTGACAGCCTATAGGAAGTTGATACCGCCCTATCCGATGGTATCATCGCAGACCCCCTACGACTTACCGTTTTGCCACAATACCATACGATTGGCATTGCATAGTGCGTCATGACCCTTCAAGGTCATCCAGGTTTAATGATATCCATCTAACCTGACAAGACGTATGCGACTTCTTATTAGTGATGAATAGCAATCTAGGCCCTATCTTTCACCGTTTAGCCACAATATGTCCATGACAAACAGACGGATAAACGATAACGACGACAAAGGGTCGACCTTTAAGCTAACAGCTTAGCGATCGGCCCAGAAATTTGCCTGATTGTTTATTTTCTCGCATGCGGTTGTGTGCGCAGAAATCGCTAACAGGCAACCGAGACGAGCTGGCAGAGAAACTTTCTGAGGCGTCGACGCTAAAATCCGACATTGACCGACGAGGTGAGCTGATCTCAGACACACTTTCTTCCTGTCTCTCTGCAGACGAGTTCGTCGAATACCAGCATCTGATGGTGGACAAGGCGCGCGTGCGACTTCAGCGGCAGGAGCTGGATGATTGGCAGCGTTTAGCCGATCAGCTGCTGAAACAATTGTCGTCCGTCGACGTCGACGATAGCGTTCAAGAAGACCCTAACATGTCGCACTGTTGAGGCATATGGCTATTTCTATGTATGATTTTTCGTGCTGATATTTCCAAGCCAGTGCTGTATTAGTTTCGCCAAGTATATTGTGTCTTCGTAGCTGTTTTTTGTCTCTCTGTTGGATTGTGCTTGCCTTCAGTGATACGTGACTTTCCCGCACTTGCGATTTTACACGGTTACAGCTAGTGAACGATTTGACGTGTCCATAATCTGTGTAATAAGTAAAGAAGTTAATCAATTAGTTAAATTAATTTTTATATTAAATTGCAAAATATTGCAAAAATTTACGGAGGCATTCTCGTGATAATTTTAGCGATGAACGTTTATGTCCTACGGACATGTCGGCCAGTTTTCAGAAAAAAATACTGGTCATTTTTGGATCCTGTATTATGTTAAAAATTTTCTTACCAATTACAGACAGAGTGATAGCTGACATTTTGCAATGTATCTCAGCACATTGAAGACAAAGAGTATGGTTTAGGGAATAGCTTCTCCCATTTTACGAAGTATGCGCCTACGGTGAACCTGCTGTCTAGTTTCGTTATAGCTTGGTTTTTCGATGTTATTCAGTTGTCTCATATTATATTAATTTATGCAGTGGCGAGTGTAAATAAGAATTTTGTTCGATGTTATTCGTGTTACTCTTTATTAGGCCGCCCGGAACGGTAGATCCCGGAAGATCTTGTGTTTTACTGCAGTTCTTTTTTTCAACGCGTAATCTCCGAGGTCCCTTGGCCGATCGCCGCGAAATTTTGCGTCATGCTTGGAAGCATGTTGTATTTTATAACTCTGGTCCAAAAATTTGGGGGACTGCCCCCAGAAAAATTTTGTGGGCGAAAAACACGTTAATTTTGGCCCCATTTCTGACCCCTTTCCACTTTGAGCGCGAATATCTCCGGAAGGGATAGAGATATCCAAAATCGGAAAACTATTTGACCGACAGCGTTTCCTCCGGCGTTGGGCGAAAAAAGTTTGGCGAACTTTGGTCCACTAATTTCGGAGATTTAAAAATGCAATTATACCCCCAAAATCGAATTTTTCGGAATACCATATTTCGGCTCCTCGGGGGTGCTGCGCTCCGAAATTTTTACACGCGCTATAAAATGCCCTAGGCTTATTCTTGCTAACCTACACCCCACTGAAGATGAGGGCTCCCCCAACAATTTTTATTCAAGGAGGGGGGTCAAAAAGTTGCTTATAATTCAGCGTATTAACGCCTATAACTTTTGGCTTAGAGAGAGTAACCCCATGAAACTTTGCCACATGACAGGTCATAAGGGGAACGTTATCACATATACAACACTTGGGTCGCACCGCCCTTTTAAAATTTGGGAAGGCACAAAACGACTAAAATTCGGCGTGATTTAGGACAACTTTCGAGTTTGACCGCAAATATCTCAAGAACTGGTCACGATATCGACAAAGGGACACAAACTTCACCGAGAGCAATCTCTGCTGCGTTGGAGAAAAAAATTTGGTGAACTTTTGTTTACTAACAAAAAAGTTATAGACGCAGATGTTGACCTACCCAAGTTCAAAATTTGACTCGATTTCGGTCAACTTTAAACTTTGTCCGCAAATATATCTGGAGGTGATCGATTTACCGAAAATCGATAACAAACTTGATTGACTGCAATCCCTCCCGCATTGAAACAAAAAAATTGGTGAACTTCGGCCCACTAACAAAGAAGTTGCAGGCGCGGATGTTGACACATTCTAAGTCGACAATGCGCGTTCTGCGTATGCTACTGCATTTGACTTCGGGCCACGTGACTTTACTACCAGGTAAATTTTACCCCTTTCCCAAAATGACCCCGTCGGACTTACGGCGCCGGGCAGTTTCACGTTGTGCTCTGCCCCATGTTTCTAGTTACGGTATGTTCCTCTGACGTCTATTTTGTGTAGTTGCGTTGCTTTTCCTCAGTGCATTTGTATTGCTGCATACCGACACTCTGGAGGTTGATTTGAGTCTACTCTGTCTCGTAGATTTTTTTCCAGAAGTAGCCAAAAGTTTTAAGTTGCGAGCGGTGGACTAGGATTTTTACGGGCCAAAAATCGAGTCCGTAGGCCGAAAGCGGAAAGGTTCTTGGGAAAGGAGCAGCGAAACTACCAGCTACGGGGATTGGGGGAGCGCTTGAAGCTTCCCCAGCGAGGTTACTGGTCGCAAACGCATTTTGGGGCACGAAGAAACTCTGTAAATGCATGTAGCGGGTATAAATTTCGTTAACTTGACTGCACAAGTGGTTTGTATTTACAACTGATGTTGGAGAAAGAGGCCGCCCTTTACCTCCCCCCCTCCTCCCTGGCTATACGCACTGGATTTCTTGCTAGTGCATTGTTACGAGTGATGCGCGTTGTGAACAATTCGTAATCGGTATATGAATGTGTTAATTTTCTGCTTTGAGTGCGTTTTAATATCTTGTTACATTTTTACTACATATTGGACTTAATTTTTACTTCCACTGTGACTTAGTGCACGTGTTGACCACATTTTGTATAATTTGTACGCCGCAACAATTATAATTGCAAGCGTTGTAGGGGAGCCTGAGAATTTAATTTTAGGTTAATTAATCCCTTAATTTCTTAAATTTGGAGAACTTACTTTGCACGTACAATGCAGGGAGTACCTTTGTCAAAATTCTGTCCATCCGCCATAGTTTCCTTTTTTAAAAGAGTTGATATCGCCACTGTCGTTTAGCGGCCATTTAATATAATGTGACGTCAGCATTTTAGATTCTAAAACAAAAAATATTGTACCAAAGTCGATCTCACGTTTACATATTCGTGTCTTGTCAGATTCACTCTCAGAATTATCATACACAGGAGAACAAGGAAGATAAGAACTAAACCAGCCGTCTCAATATCTGTGTGCAACATCTTAGAGCGTTCCGAATCTCACTGTACAGCCGTACTGATGTTTGCTTGATATGAATACCAAATATTGTCTCTGTAGTCTCACATTTTGTGAGCACCGTCTCCGATCGTTCTTTCAGCAGCCCAGTATTATTACGTTTTTGTTTTGCTTATATAAGTAGGCTAAATCAGTCTATTTCGCCATAGCGTTATTGACAGCGAATAGTGTATATAACTTATGCGAAATGTTTGATTGTCGACATTCATATTTATGCATGTTTTGCGTTGCGTGTGTAGCCTGTTCGGAAAGTAGTCTAGTCTTCTCATTTTAATAGACTTGTCAGTGTAGGCCTATAGATAAAGCTTTATTTGCGCTGGATCGTATCGCCGTAATTTCGCAGCACTTTTGAGATGATGAGTGAATATTAAAAATATATACAAGTTACATTTACATCACGGCAGCTAGGTTAGTGACGCTTGTCTGTAGCAAATCGGTTCTTTAAGTAAAACTGCATGATTGTTCCTGTCGCTGTTTGTTGTGATATCGTTACTGCACTTGCAAAATCAACAACGCAGTTTTACCTAACATAGGTAGACTGGTAGAAAACCGAAAACAAGATCGCCTGTTTATTACTTTTACGAGTTGGAGCCGTTTAGAAGTAACAGAGTCAAGAAGTGGGATAAGTGACTGTTAAACGAACTTATACTCTACAGAGTCCAGAGAGTGGTTTAACCGGCACTTATTCTACGCTGGCCGACGGTCATTCGTGAGGCTTATAGGGTGTTTACACGATCGAGCAAACATCGAGCACCTAGGTGGACGTTCTATGGTAATTAGCACGCTAATGAGGAGGGCGGACGGGTTGTAATTGGAAGGCCTATATAACACGTGATCAGCTGTGGGCTAAGAGCCTAAGCCTAGGCCTACATTTGAGCCAGGAGGTGGGGTTCCAATAGGCCTGCTTGAGCCAGCTCGATGTTTGCTCGACGTTTGCTCGACGTTTGCTTCGTATAGGCTATGCTTTATGCATGCGTCACATTTGCCCGATGTTTGCTCGATGGTGTAAACACCCTATATTACACTGTCGTTGGTTTGGTCACGAATGACTGACTGCGTTGGTGGGTAATTATCGACACGTTATCCCACTATACATAGAGACGGTAGGCCTATGGTATTGTAATAAGAGGTACGAGTGCCAGCGTGGAATTTATGTAATATTCGGTCTGAGATCAATTATAAAACAGTAACAAACAAGCAAGCTAAGCCGGAGAGCACTTTGCTCTACAAGGACACAAACACACTGACAGCTAATTATGAACACAGACAAGAAATATTTTAGATTGTGACCAATCTAATGTACTCCTCGCGCACATTATTTTCTTCTGTATTCTTTTAGCTGCTTTTTAGTTTCTTTCTTTTCACATTGCAAATGACGTCATCGGTTACGTGACCATTCGACTCTCGGAGGTCAACTTCCTATCGGTGGTCCATAGTGACCATGCGCCTATCTAGCGCCGTTATGGAGATATGGCCGTTTGAAGTTCTTCCAGGAAGGCTCTTCCAGGAACAGAGGTCGGTCGTTGGTCGTCGGTCGGTCGGTCCTCAATATTACACTGATCTTATAGACTCTTCTTCGCTACGTTAGGAACGTAGCGCGCGAGGAGTAAAAATGAACAAATAGAAGATAAAAAAAGGTAAAAAAGAACAAAATAAACGTGGATAAGGCTATTTTAGTCTGCAATGCACGTAAATCAACATTTTAAAAACTACGCCTGAAGCTGTTATGAAAATAAAATCAACGGTTGGTGGGAAAAAGAACAACGCGGAAAAGACCGGAATGGACTTGTGGCAGCGTTTCACTGCACCCTATAATGGCTGTTGGCCGGTAGGCTACATACTGCTACGGTGACCATCGATCTTCCAGCCTTGACGACTAGCCAACATTTGTTGCCATCCACCAGCGGTGCCTTACCTGCTTTCAGGTCACGCTTTGATTATACACTGTCACTGCCAGGTGTAGCCTAGCTATCATGCGCTCTCTGATCGTGAACCAGTAAACTTATTATATCAAATACGATTCGTGTGGAGATCGTTACTGGTTTTGAAATGCATCGGTAAAGTATAAAGATCGAATGACGTAAGTACAAACATAATGTTAACGCTATTGTGAACAAAAGACAACATGTCGGAAAAATATAAATAAACGATATACGTAATTATGCACGTCTCTGTGTAGCAATGTATTTAATTCCGAAGTTTGAAGCGAACGAAGCACGAGTGGAGCTACTGGCACACGTGGAACTGTCTACAATACGTGGAGACGACGAACGATGATGTGATCATCGATGTTTCTCCAGCACATGCAGTAACTCCAGTTAATTACCGTGCCTGCAGGGTGGTGCAGCACTCATGGATATCGGTGACGTCACTGACCCGAACTTAGACGGCGACTTTCAGGCGCTGCTAGAAGCAAGACAGGTGCGTGTGTACTGTGTAAGCCTATTTTTAAAAAAATTACAAGAAAACCCAGCTGTCGCTAGAAAAGACGCGCTACAGCCTATACAGTTCCGGCTGTAATACTGACCTTCAAAATCACTTAAAGTCGATAATTTTAATTAGTTACTCAACATGACAATTTTTTGAGTCTAACTCTATACTGTTGTTTTTCTTGTTTAATTTTTTGTCTATCAATGTTTGCTTGGTGAAATAAAGATTATCAATTTTTATCTCATCTAAAAGGGCATGTGTAACTTTCTATTAGTGATTAATTGTAACCTTGGCCTTATCTCTCACAGTTTTTGGGATATGGCCAGTTTTCCGTTGAAAAGCGCACATTTTTCCTACCATTTTCTGTTAAGTCCCACTTTTAAAACTGTTTCCTTTGCACTAGATCGCTGAAATTTTGCATGCTCATGCATAAAACACAAAGCTGATTACTTAGCTTTAACGGTTAACCGTGTCCCAAAATTAGCGACACCCCTTGCTTTAAAAGCACCTAATTCAGTTTGTGGTTCATGGATTTCAACAAAATGTCGTACACTGTACTACATTAACATTACTTACTGTCACATTTATTGTGATGTCTGTACCTTACCGTGCGTGCTAAGTGTGACGTCATTATATATCAGAGTTTGTTTACATTTGGGTTACGTTCAACACGTTATTGACAGGGCGATCAAGCAGTGGCATACAAACCTAAGACTAGGAGCTTGCGTCAAGGCCAAAAGTGGACACTTTGAGCTCAAACTTTAAAGACTAGTTCAAAACAATTGTCTCTATGAATGTTCCAAATCTTGTAGAAATCTGTCAGGTATTAACGATTTTACATCAACTTATCTGTATATGGGTGTCGCTAATTTTAGGGCACGTTGTACATCTGGTACATCTGTTACAGAGAGCCGACAGACGACGGACGACAGAAAAACGACAACCGTGCCATAGACGCCTACAGCACAGCCATAGCGCGTCAAAAAAGTCAAAGGATCTCTTAAAGTATATCTTAACAGCAAACCCGTTTCAGAGCTACGGAGCATCACCTGCCATATGAGATCACATAGTGTTATCTGCCACCTGACACGGGTAAAAGCGCCCCTCCTTAACTCCAGCCACGCAAGCCGGTACTCGATTTGCCTACCCCGAAAGGATAAAAGACTGAGTTGTTCTTCCATCCGTCCGTCTGCTACATAGCGCTAAAGCACTTGGCAATTTGGATCTTCGCCAAAGTCACAGATGGGTATGAATAGTCACAAAGCCAAAATCCCATGTAAATGTTATCTAATTTCGTTTTCAATTTGATAAAATGCATTGCAGAATGTCAGTATACAGCCAGTCGGCAAATGCTCTGAAATTAAGGAGAAAATCCAAAATCTCTCCAAAAGTTAATCGATACTCAGAACTAGCGCACAGGCATTCCTGTAGACATCGGCGGCGAAGTGGGTAAAAATTACGTTGAAAATATCACTGAACTCTTTATAATTTTACACGATTACGTACAACGCTACTCAGACCGCTAACTAATAGCTAACTTCCTTGAAGAAAAAAATTGAGTTTGATGTTTGTTCCTGCGCTGCAATATGCAGAAGCGTCAGAATGCATCACGTAACGACAGAGCGGTAGAGTCACTGCTCAACAGTCAGCAACAGGTACGACGACTCTTGCAGTGTTATACAGACGTAGAAAATAAAAATATAATAACACGAAATATTTAATCACCTCTACCCGACAAACCCGTTAACCTATACTTCAAAAGAATTTTAGAGTGTTTTAAGATATGCTGATATCCGGAGAATGAAACAACTGACAAGAAAATCTCTACTGACAACCGACCTGCGCCCTGTATTTTGCACGTGTAATACGTACCTGAGGGGGGATAAGTGAGTTAGAAGAGTTTTACGTCCCGCCCGAAACAATATTGGTCATTTTGGGGACGAATACGTGCCTGGAAATTAGCTTTGATTTCAATGTCATCTTAACACGGAATTTTGTCTAAAAAGCATAATTATAAGGTATGACATTGGATCTATCATCTTGTAGTCTGTGACGGGGCCGACAGAAGGATATGACGACAAGGATGATGCTGATGATTTGGACAAGAGAAAGTTGATTAACGGCCGCGCTGCGTCGACCAAATGCGCACAGGACGCGGATGTAGGCCTAATTCGTCGACAACTGCTAGATGCCGTCAACCGTCAGGACGTCCCCGCTGTTCAGCAGACATGCAGGTATAACGACGAGCGATGTAGTTATTTTCGAGACCAAAAATTTAAAAAATTATAGATATCTTTATTTCGCCTCAAGGGCAGATGCAAACATAATTAAAACTGTAACACGACAAGCACACAAAAAAAACAAATTAAAAAAGAAAAGAACTGTAGAATGCAACCAAACACACACACACACATCCATACACCTACACATAAACCTATGCTAAAAAATAGAGTTTTAAACATGCATTAAAAGCAGATTAGAAAATCGACAATCGCCCAACAACGGTTAAATAAATGCACAATGTTTTTTTCTCAGTCAATTGTTTTATCCCATCAAGCTTCACACAAACACTTAAGTAGGCCCAATCTAGACTTCTGCGATCACATGCACCAAATACCTTGTACAAAGCTCTATTTATACAACTCTCAAAGACACGAACATTGGCTGCAGATAACAATGTAGCTTCAACCGCATATAAAATAGACGGTAGACATTAGGATTTCAGAAGTTCGATAGTGACCATTTCAAAGTTTGCATCTTTGGATTTAGAGTAAATACAATTAAGCATACGATAAAACTTCAGTCTCAGGTGTTCCAACGAGAACTGCAGAAGCTTCGCAGTAGATGCATGTACACGCAAATACTTTAATTCAGAAACATATACAATACCTTTTCCAGCAAGCTGCAATGGTTCACACTTCTCATTGTATCTGCTACCAATTCGCATAGCTACCGATTTATTACTGTTAAGCTTTATGTCAAATTCCTCTGCAAACTTATCACACACATGCAACATTAACTGCATAGAATGTATCGAATGTGACATCAATAATATATAGTTCACATAAAAGAAACATCCAAAAAATTTATTAAGAACTCTACAGCCAAGTCAGAGATGCTTTAAACGTGCAAATAGAGAATTCATATAAAGATCAAACAGCACAGGAGATAAGATTCCACCTTGTCTAACCCCAGCCAGTATTTGAAACCAACAAAAATATGCCTTACACCAACCACACATCCAAAACATTTCCCAAACGAATCATATAATAAACCAATAAATTTCCTAGAAAGTGATCTATGCAGATTGAGCGTAGTAACTCTGCTGAAAAACCATGCTGCTGATTGGTTGAAAGTTGTTCAAACTTAGTCACAACTATTAAGGCGCATACATAACGACATAACTGAACTGAAATGAACTGATCAATTAGCAAGTAACGCATTACTGCTCGCCCATTGGTCAGTTCGGTTCAGTTTAATTAGGCCTACGTTGCTCTGTACACGGCTTCAAGTGAATGCGAATTTCTCTAAGTAAAATAGAAATTAAAAACAGTTATCTTCATTTTTTTCGGCTGATTTCCAGCGCACATAATTCGGCGATGAATTCATCTATCGGCTACGGCTTGTGGCTGTACGCACAGGAGAGCGAGTGAAGCGGGTTTGACACTGGTGGACGGTGCGCTAAGAGACCCCACTGACAACAGTACAGTGCTTCACACAGCGCTCATACACGACCGCTGGAACGTAGCCACACACCTCATCCGATCAACCTCTGACGACGATCAGCTGCTGGACCAGAGCTATGACGTCACCGGTTAAGTCAATGTCGCTTTGATCGATAACTTATCAGTAAAGCCATATCGTGAGGAAAAGCGCAAACTACACGGGCGTTTTGGAAGGAAACGCAAATTACACGGAAATTACACGGAACGTTAAAAGGGCGTAATATTGTTGCAACTTCTATGCTATACACGCCTGGAGTGAAACATCGTTTTCATTCCACATTGCTTTGCAGCCGTAGACAGTAAGTAAGTAAATGAGTAAGATTACTCAAGAGGCGCAATTTAACAGTTAGCCACAGTCGTCACGAATGGATTATACATCTCCGAGAATGTGTCGGAGTAAAGAAACGTGAGTCTGAATACTTATTGTCTTTTGTATATGATGTTGCTGCAAATTTCGCGACTGACATTGTTTCGTGCATGCTGTGTGGGTGCTACAGAAAAATCTAAGCTGGTACTCTGTTCTTAACACATTCCTCAAAGTAACAAGTGCTGTTAAGTGCTGATTAAATGACTATACTTTGTACCGACGGCGACATATATTATTGGTTTCGTTCGGATGTACAAATTGGCTCTCGATTTAGTTTTATCTACCGTGGCCGTGTACGTGTTTCAATTTGCAAAAAGCCAGAAATTTTTACTACGAATTTTTTTTGCTATTTATGTCTTAAGGCTTTAAGTCTAATATCGATAGCTATCGCTTAGTATCGCTCCCAACTCGAAACCGCAGCCTAGTGTAAATAAGCCTTTAAAGTATTTTTATTTTATTCAGCGTCTATATAATCGTGATTTATCGTGTATGTGTTTTAGTTCGCAAGATCACGTCAACCAAATCGTGTCTACACATTCTGGCGGAGAAGGGCAACTGCGAGTTAACCAAGATGTTTCTGGACCAGGTGAAGAGTCCCACTCGACGCTCCAAGCTACTCGAAGCGACAGTGTTGACGGAGCTTGAGGGTCAGCGTCCGCGGCATTTGTCCTGCATCCATCTGGCGGCCCTGCACGGCCACACGGAACTTGTCGAACTGTTCCTGGAAAATGGGGTTGATGTGAACGCCCGGAACAACAAGAACGACACGCCGGTGTTGTGGGCCAGATCGTAGTGATTATGTTTTACATAACAGTACTTTCATTTCACTTTCTCTTATCTCATTTTCATCTGAAATTTCTGCAGTTCGTTTTAGCTCAAGTGCTGGATTAAACTGTCTGTTTTTCAGCGCAAATTTCTTTCGTATCTTAACGTATCGTACCGCAGACACGCTGGTGTTATGGGCAGCTCGCGGCAACCACGTCGACACGGTGCGTCTGCTGATCCGGCGCGGTGCAAACCTTCAACTGGAGAACGACAAAGGTTCGACGCCGCTCTACTGGGCAGTGCGCTACGGATTCATCGAGCTCGTGCGCGTTCTACTCGACGAGGGACGAGCCGACGTCGCTCAGCGCCGCAAGCTTGGTCTCGTCACGCCTCTAGTCTCGGGTTTCGTCGCTTGTCTCGGGGCTCGTCACGCCGCTGGTCCTGGCCGCTGCCCTGGGACACACGCAGATTGTCCGAGACCTACTGGATCACAATGCAGACGTGTCGACGACCACCACTCACGAAATGACGGCTCTAATGGCAGCAGCCAGCGAGGGCAACGACGACGTCGTAAAGGTGACACTCACTTTCTACAAATCTACTGTAATAATTTATGTACTTAAACAAAACTAAGTGTACACGTTAGAACGTCTACACTGTGTGTCAAAAAACATCCCGACATTTTCAACTGTAACTTGAAAACCAATTATCACATTTTGATAATTTTTGGTACAAATATTAATTAATCAACTTGCCATCAAATGATTATTTAGTTTCCCACTTTACCCAGTGTATGTTTTTGCACTACCTGGGGAAAACACAACCAGCGAAATATCACTTTTTTATCCAATACGATATGATTGCTTAATTAACATAACGCATAAAAACTCTGCTTCAGACCAATCCAGACTGTACCAGTTACTTCTTGACTTCACAAACACTTCTAAATTTTATCTGGTATTTACCCTGCTGCATGACAGTCAAACCTTGTAATAGACCGGCTGTTGGGGCCCACAGATTAGGATAGATGAAATTTATCGACGTTTTTTTTCATTCATTTCAACACGTATTATGCTTGGTCTGCTTTCCCCAGGTAGTGCAAAAGCAGACGATGTGTGAGGTAAAAACTAAAACACTTATTTAATAGTTAATTGTGTTAAAAAATTTTCTGCCAAAAGTTAGTAAAATCTGCTGATTTTTTTTCAAGTTATGATCGATAATGTCGGGAAATTTTTTCACGTTTTCTGTTTATTTCAACACATTTCGCTTGATCTGCTTTTCCTGGGTAGTGCAGAAGCATACATTGGGTAAGGTGGGAAACTGAATGGTCATTTGATGGCAAGTTGTATTAGGAATATTTGTGCCAAAAATTATTAAAATCTGATGATTGGTTTTCAAGTTACAGTCAAAAATGTCGGAAATGTTTTTTTGAGATACAGTGTAGTTGCATTTAAGGGCCTATTTGTTTTAGTCAATTTTTGTTCGAGTGTATATGCGTGTGCTCATGCGTTTGTCGGTTTGGTTTTCTAAGCAAATTGCACAAGTTATAGTTTCACAAATTCGGTGGGTTTTCCGTCGATATTTTGTTACTTTTTACATTTTTACTCACTTACTTTATTCGATCAACCCTTAGTTTTTCTTCAGACGTATTGTGGACAGTTGTAAGTTCATACTGTGACCTTTGAAACACTGTATTCAGTATCTGCTGTACTGCGTTTCTCGTTGTAATTGCATGTGTAAATGGACAAACAAACTAGGTGCTAGTGTCCCACGATGGACTAGAAGAACTGGATCGCGTTGACGCGAGCGGCAACACAGCTCTTCTCCACGCCGCGCGGGCAGGCAACGTATCCACTATGAGCGTCCTGATCAACCACGGCGCATCAGTGGACGCGCAGAACAAGCTCGGTGAGACGGTCTGGCACTACGCCATCAGACGTGACGACGGAGACGACTTTCTGTGCGCCGTGGCAGTGCTGTATCGAGGTGCTAAGCGCTGCGACGCACGCCAACTGATGACTTTCGCTGACGGATGCAGTCCGCTGCAGGTATGATAGGAAGCCTAGATCATAGATATCTGATAACTAATTAATTAGGCCTACATCCGCAAATCCGTTTAGTGAAGCAGGTATTGTAATCATCTTAATCTGTCTGTTTTCTGCAAATGTACAAAACAGTGCAATTGTATTATTTCCTGTCTGTCGGTTTTTGTCTGGTTCTACACTGTTTTGTGTCAATAAAGATTACCAATACAATGGCTTGGTGGCTCAGCGGTTAAGCGTTGAATACGAGACCGGAAGGTCCACGGTTCAATGCCCACCGATGCACTACCAGGTAACAGCCTTGGGCAAGTTGTTCACGCCTACCTGCCTGTGTAGGTGCAAGTGTCTAGTGGTCAGTGTCGACTGATAACTTTCATGTTGCGGTTCGATTCTCAGTGCCGTCATTTGCAAGTAACCTTGAGCAAGTTGCTAACCTACTATGTGCTCAGCCTTTTACGTTCCGTGCGTCGGGAAATGAGTAGTGGCTTACGGGCTACGGGGTAAAGTCTTAGTGTGGCTGATTGGGGCAATGGTATGTCTGCTTGCTGCAAACCGCGGGTCCAATTGTTCGTTCGCGCGGGAAATGGATGGCCGCATAGTGTGCTGCGGTATCATTAGCTCATGCCAATCAGCTGCCACTTCCAAGATTGTAAAGCGCTTCTGGTATTGAGTCCGTCTCATGTAAGAAGCGCTATAGCAAGTACTGAAATTTACCTTTTTTAATGTCGTCCAATTTTTAGTGATAACGTATTGCAAACTTTTTGTCGAATCTGCTAGTGAAAAGTTAGAAAATTGGTAGCATTTGGCAAAAATATACAAAAATGATGGGGTCAGTCTACGTGTCGCTTTTGCGTTTATTCTGCGTGCTTTCTTTTTTATTATAAGTACTTTACAGTTGTGTACTACAGTATAAGCCAGCTTCGATGTTGATAAATTAATTTTCAGAGAAGTTGTAACACAAAACCGAGAGACCATTAGGCCTAATTTTTTGGACAACTTTTTGTTTTTGAACCATTTCTTTCACATTTTTAGTGGACATCGCCATGCAGCAATCAGCCGAAGACGCAGCGGCGGCAATATCAGAACTTTTTAGCGCATGTAGGCAAATTTTGTTCATTAATCGGCGATTGTTTACTGCTGTAACAAGGTGGCGGTACAAGCGGGCACGGTGGATAAGATACGCTGCCTGCTGACGCTGGGCGCCGACCCTGGAGCAACCGACCTCAACGGCAACACCTACTTCCACCTGGCTGCGCGTGACGGCAGGACTGAAGTACTGGAAGCATTCATTGGAGAAGTTGATGTCAGTGCAGCTAACAATGACGGTGATACGGCGCTCCACCTAGCGGCCAAGAACGGACACGTGGACGCCGTGAAACTACTCGTGCAGAAATCCAAACTGGACGCACGCAACAAGTACGTTCAGCTACAGCTGTAGCTTGCGTCCATGTATCCTGGCCATGATCATCGCTTTGGTATTTTGGGGATTTAACTTTTAATTAAAAATCAAAGTATGCATAAAAATTTGTGTAACGGCAACGTCCTTGGTCGCATCGACGAAGTTAATCGACGTCGTGCCCGAATAGTAGGCTACTTAGATGAATGATCATCTCGGTATGTAACCAGCCACCCAGGACAACTCAGCCTGGCCATCCCTTCGTGGCTAAGCACAATAAATACTGGCAAAAGATAGGACGTGAACAGGCACACCGCGCGATGCATTTGCTTCGTATTCGTAGTCTGGCAGTGTAAACTGGCTGAAGGTTAAGGAAACGGAGATCAGCGCTATACCCTGTATGGCTCAAAAAGGACTTTGCGTTTACGCTTTAGTGCCTAATCATTTTTATTCAAGAAAGTAATTACGTTTGTCTACAAGTTTCTCGTACTGTATCGCTAATGCTAGTGAACAATCAAGTTTAAGTTAACGTGATGTTGTCACTGTCAGGCTGAAGATGACTCCGCTGCACGAAGCGGTCGGCTCGGAGGCCGCCGTGCCTGAGATCATACGAACAATGATAGACGTGATCGTCAAGGCGAACAACTGGTCACTGGTTGATGCCGTGGACGCTGGCGGTAACACGGCGCTCCACGTGGCCGCAAGGCGCGGTCGACCTGATGTCGTCCCGGAGCTGGCAAAACTCAATCCAAAAACGAGAAACTCAGACGGCGACACAGCGTTTCACCTTGCCGCACGCGCTGGGCACCCGTACTGCATCGAGACCATGCTGCAGGTTGTCTTATACCCCGTTTGCACGATCAAGCTGGCTCGACGAGTTGGCTATATGTTGGCTAAACGAGCCAGCTCGATGTTTGCTTGACGTTTGCTCGATGTCTGCTTCATGTTGCTCTATCGTGTAAACGAAGTATTACTCATAGGCCTACCAGGTCGAAGCAGTAACTCATACACTTTATTTCATGACGTACTTTTGTTGCCTATTTTACACACATTGTCTAGAATGTTAGACCTATAAGTGGTCATAATCGCACTCCGCTCAAGCGTGGTTTAGATCTGTGTGCAGTACCCATTCTCAGGCAAGACAGACCGTCGATCACGGTCATGAAATAAGTAAATTTCCGCACGGTCTAGAGTGCATTGTGTTTCGTTACACCCACACTTGCGTTGACCGTGTTGAAACCGAAACATAAGTTTCTAAACATTTCATCAAATTACAACATTCAACATTGATCGACAGAGAAAGTAACCAGATTGACCGGTGGATCACATAAGCGAGAAACACCAGAAAAGAACAAGACACGTCGATGAATCGAGACGAGGGGGACTACGAACTTTCTTTTCTTTTATTATTTATTACGTCTATAGCTATCTGTTATTGAGCACTGCTGTTCAGCAAGACAGCAAAAGGCGCAATGTTTAGTAGTATGACTGTGATTGACTGCGAAAAATGACGCAGGTGTTTAATCGTCCGGAGAAAGGTTTCAGCATGGACGAGACAAACACAGACGGCGAGAGCACACTGCATCTGTGTGCGCGGCGGGGTGATGCTCAGCGGGTGGAACTGCTCGTTGCGTCAGGCGCTGACCTTGCTCTACAGAACTCTGCCGGAAACACTCCGCTCCACGTCGTTGTCATCGAGTCCGCCAGAGAACCCGCCATGACGGAAGCTTTCCTCGAGGTCGGTGTCCCGTTTATGTTGAGTTTTTTACGTTGTTTTTCTAAAAAATCTTTTGAAGTTTTATTTTTAACTAGAAATACGTTCTGTGAAACGAAGTATCTGTCCCATTGCCACGCTATATAGCCCAGCAGCTGTGTATAAGGGGGTAGGTGAAAACATGGCGCAATTATCTTTCACGGGGGCCGAGTTGTAGGCAATTTTGTCTTAAAATTCGTTGCCATGGCAACAGGGCTTGGCAGGCGAGAAATTTAAATGACGCCATCGAATAGTCCGGGCCCGAAAATAGGGGTGTAGGTGAAAACAGCGCGAAATTATTTTTTCATGGGAGCTTAGTTAGTCGATTTTGTCCCAAAATTCGTTGCCATGGCAACGGGAGTCGGCAGGGGAAAAATTTAAATGATACAATCGGATAGCCCGGGTCCAAAAATAGGGGGCAGGTGCAAACATCGCGCAATTATCTTTTACGGGGACCGAGTTATACCGCTGTGAAATCTCCATTGGCTATAATGCAAAATTTTGCAACATTTGAATGGTTGTTATGGCAACAGGGGTTGATAGGGGGTAAATTTAAATAACACCATAAGATTGCCCAACTCCGAAAATAGGGGGATAGGTAAACACAGCGCGCAATTATTTTTACGGGGACCGAGTTATAGGCCTACCGCTTTGAAGTCCCCATAAACCGTAATGCAATTCTTTTTTAAATTTGGGGTAAAATAGGAGAAAGAGGTATCAGATTTTTATCTCAAACAAACACGATGTTACTCTTCGGGCCCCAAATCACTGTGCAAAATTTCATCAAAATCGAATCAAAATTGCGGCCGTATGAGTATTTACAGACAGACTGACAGAATGACATAAGTGATTTTGTAATCTGTCCCATGCTATGCTATAGCAATGGGACAGATAACCATGCTTTTTTATATCACCATGGCCCTGGGGTAGTGACAGCAGCAAGGTCGTGGGTTGAAAAATTGGTGGGCAAGAAGTTACAATAATTTTCGAACAGACAACTGCACATTTTGACGGAGGAAATAATGGGTGCTCACGATTTCAATTTTGCCTCTTAAATTTTCAGCAAAATGGTGGATTTCTAGTTAACAGCTGATTTGTATTTTTTTGAAAACGGCTTTCCGACAAGAAAAAAATCCGACAGGCTAAAATTTATGGGGCAATTGTACTCTACCCCCTGCCATTACGCCACTGAGTATACTGTGTGTAATGATACGCATGTAGGCCTGGCATAACTATAGCCTATAGGCCTAGCGCGCAGCAGCAGCAGCCGCTGTATGCAACAAGGTCACTTAAACCACAAAATAACGCTACTCAACAAATTAATGTAAAGTGAACGAATGCACCATGTTTTTAAATAATGACAATGACAGACGGCGTTTGGATTGAAAACAAACTAACACAAGAATCAAATAAAATTGCATAAAATAAAAGTAAAACTTTGTTTTAGTATTACTGTACACGTAGATTCTATACACTTGCTGCTAGACTACTATGCCCCCGTCCTCTAATAGACAGCATTTTGAGATTAATGACTGTCTGGAGGATAACAAAGAAAATTATTGAAACTAGTTAATTACATATTTACGATTATAATGTAGTTCTTACAATTTTAGGTTTAGCTCGATTTTTGCGTTTTGTGTTTCTGTAAAAATTAAACTTTCTGTTTCTTTATTGTAAAGGCTAAACTTGCCGTTCCATTACCATGTGTTTGTGTGCATTCTGCCTGAAAAGGCCGTCCCCAGAATGACCTATACTGTGTCAGGTGGGACGTTAAACCCTACTCACTCACTTACGCCAGACTACTATGAGAGTCTGTGCGGCAGATAAAACATGTCTTTTATTTAAAAAATAGGAATAAAACGTTTGGTAACAACTGTTTTTCTTTTTTTCGAAGACGCATATGTGACCAAAATATGCCACGTTTGCTAAAACCACGCAAATAATAACAATTCATACTCTGAAACTACGCAGTCAAAATAGTTATAGGGCCTATTGTCACGGCAAAACAGATCACTGACTAAGGTAAGTTTAGGTACATAAAAAATAAACAGTAAATAAATTCTGTTCTACGTAAATACTATTCACGAAATACGAAGTCAGTTTTAGCCTATGCGTAATCACATCGTTCAACCAATTTATTATCTAGGCTACTACTAGTACAAGACACTGATACACAGATCGCTTTATGCGTGTTAGGCCTACGTCTCGTATATCTCGCCGCGAATTTACGTCACTTCACGACGTTTACGTAATTCAAAATAGGCCCTATAAAAACAGTGTACTAATTCTGCCAATCTACTAATTAATTGTCGACTACTCAGCCAGTTCATAAGCATGCCGACAAAATCATTTTTTCTTTCTCTTCTCCTCCTAAAGGATCAACAGTCTTTCAAGCGCTTCTTCAAATCGTGAAAAATCTTTGCCATGCAAATCTTTTCTGAGTTTTTTCCACTTCTTTTTAATTTTTTTCACCCATTCCTTCTCGGATTGCGTCAGACTTTCCTTGCGGTTTTTGCCCGTATTAATGCGTATTAACTTGCTCACCGCACGACCTTTTTCTCCATTTTCCTCCCCGAGAAGGAACTGCAAGTTACGCTCGTCGTTGAAGAAGGCGATTAGCTCATCCTTCCTGTCCGGAGACGAGTAGTTGCTCTTTTTTAACATGTTGAAAGCCTCTTTCACGAGCTGCAACTCTACTATGTGGTCCACGTGGTAATGATGACCTCGCCTTCTTCCAGCCGCCTCCAGTAGCTCGTCCACCGTATCGTAGTTGTAGTTCTCGCTCTGTATACCGGCCATTTCAGTTGTTTATCCTGCACAGAAAGCATCGTCACGGTGAGAATTTAATGATCTGACAAAATAACCATTTCCTCGTTCATGCTGAATTAGTTATATCATGTTATAAATGTACAAAACATCGGTTTAATAATAATAATAATAATCTGACTTGTAAAGCGCCAGTATGTGCTAAAAAGACTTCAGTGGCGCTGGCGGACAGAACTAGTCGCTGAGGTTAAATGTCTGACGGAAAATGTGTGTCTTCAACCTG
>Ga0209367_1003700_pt1 | contig 20906 bp, 15 predicted proteins | sample WorMetLIZISLAND2_FD_187412 | JGI IMG/M metagenome (GOLD analysis project Ga0209367, IMG submission 187412) | Marine gutless worms symbiont microbial communities from Max Planck institute for Marine Microbiology, Germany - Olavius geniculatus... ...
GCGTTATCACCCCCATGTAGCAGCACGTCACGTGGCAAAGTTTCATGAAGCTACTCCCTTTGGTTCCAAAGTTCTCGCGGCTAATACGCTACATTTTAAGCCGATTTTTGACCCTCTTTTGAAAAAAAGTTGTAAGGGGAGCCCCTGTCCCCGGTGGGGGTGCGCTAGTAAGACTTGGTCATTCTCTAGCGCGTGTAAAAATTTGGGGGCGCAGCACCCCCTAGGGACCAAAATATGTTCTTCCAAAAAATGTGCTTTAGGTGGGTACAATTTCACATCAAGATCTCCAAGGTCACTGGACCAAACTTCACCGGACTTTTTTCGCCTAACGCAGGAGGAATCGCAGTAGACAGAATAAAAATCCGATTTTGAATATATTCATCCATTTCGGAGATATTCGCTGCCGAACTTCGAAGTCGTCCGAAATCGAGCCAAATTTTGCATGTTTTTCGCCCCTGAAATTTTTTTTGGGGTGCGCCCCCCAAAATTTTGGACCGGCATTATAAAATTCAGCCTAGTACTGACCATCATGCAAAATTTCAAGCCGGTCAGCCCACGCATCTCGGAGATCTCGCGCTTGGAAAAAAAAATAAAAACATCTGAGCTAAAACTTAAGTCCGATTCCGCAAGCTATCGCTTCTGGGCGGACTAAAAACCCACCACAAACTCAATCCAATTTTACTTTCTTATTCCACTAATGATAGAATATTTTATCACGACTAAGTTTTTGAAACATTTAAACCAACAAATTTGCAAATATTGGTATATTTTAGCTGAGGAGAGCCAACTTTTTTTGAAGCTCATATGAATCAACCAACCGAAAACCTGTAAAAATCCCAAAACCCGTACAAAACCCAAAGCCCGTCAAGTCAGGCCTTTTTACAAAAAGCTAAAAAATGAAAAAACACGAAACTCCACAAAAAAACCCAAAACATACTGGGCTGGACTTTTTTTAAAAAACCCGGGTTTTTTGCCAACCTTGAGTTATTAACATCTTTATAAGCAGTAGCAACAACGTACATGTGAATAAATCAGAGATCTATATCGGAATATCAAAACCACACAATTCTATCCAGTCTAGCCTAGAAAACCATGTAGGCACTAAGCATGTAATTAAAACACTGTGTAATGCCAAATCAATGCTACGAGTATTGCTGTCTAAGGAAACAACAATGTGCAAATACTGTGCTTTATTTCGCATGTAGCGACATCTAAGACATTTACAATGAGTGAGAGGCAGTTACAAGCATAAAACATTTTTCAAATGTAGTAGAACCACCAGCTTTTGGCGCTAAGCTGCATTTGGTAAAAATGTATGACGTATAACTAGTAACCACTTCAAAAATATTTGTGCATATGTATCACAAATAGTTACAGACAAAAAAGCTGACAGATCAAGACATAACAATGCACTAAAACTATTCCCACCCTGCTCTTGTAATAATGGCTGACACTAAAATATCCTATATAGTTAACTGGATGGTACTGACATGCCACTTAACTGTCCATTGATTATACACACCATTTGGAGAATAGACTCTAAGGTTGATGGGAATATTAGAGATGCCTTTATTTTTGCCAGTCACTCTATCGGTTTCATCTTCAATCTCCTTGCGCACGGCATCAAAGTCCGAAAACACACGACCCTTGCAGTGCAGAAATTCAGCATATTCTACAATTGACAAAACAGTAAGTCAAAATTAATCTAACAACTAACAAAATTAAATTGATCCAAATATACAATAACCACACACATCACTTAGTCGCAGCTTTGGCATGAGTAATGTAGATGCAATCCATGATACGATAATACACGTTGGTAAATTTATATACACTGTGTCGACAAAAAAAGTGAGCCCTCCACCCCTAAATATTTTGCAATAACAAACAGATACCAGCACCGATCACAGTGCAACACGGTAGTGCTGACACTGTTGTAAAGGTGATGAACGTTAAATATAGGAAATGGCATATGGGGGAGGGGTCCTGTAACTCCAAAAAACCTTAACCAATTTCTATAAAACTTGGCATCAGTGATCACATCGACCACCCGACCCCACACGCAAAATTTGGTTACAATCGGTTCAAAGGGGGCGTGGCTGCGCATGTGCAAAATTTGCCATTAAGCATCCATTTTTTTCTTTTTTTCCTTGTGCACGGCTACAAACCAGTCTGTTAGACCAAACCATGAAAGATAATTGCACGCTGTTTGCACCAACCCCTATTTTCGGGCCCACACTCTCCAATGGTGTCATTGAAATTTCTCCCCTGACAACCCCTGTTGTCATGACAACCAACCGTTCTTATTCAAAGACAAAACTGGCTGCAGCACAGCATGTATTAAAATGTCTCAGACATTGTTACATCACACATAATTTTTTCCTTGCACCAACTTCCTTCACCCATCCGGAGGAATTCTGAAAACAGTGAACAAACTTATGGTCATAAAATCAAATACCAAAAACTATGACAAAAGTCTACTAAAGAACAGCAAAAATCAGAGCAAAAAACTTTAACAGTTTACAAAGCTATGTACGGACAATATTAATCAAAACTTGAAAACGGCAAAAATGGTTTTGGGGCAATATTATCGCGTGCTGAATTCCACACTGGACCTTAAAGACTAGCCAATCTAAATACTTGAAATAAAAATACAAAGACAGAAGTCGCAAGCCGAAACAATGTAGAACACCAGTCTGTGCCAACACCACATATATTGCAGTGAATGCCAATGCCCATGGGCCATGGTAGAAAGACACGTCCAGGCATGTCTGAATTTTAGTCTATCGTTCTGTCTGCGTGTGCGTGCAGTGACGTGACGTCATAGCGACAATGACATCAGTGGGCCAGCAGCAGATTATGCATTGCCTGTGACGTCACCAGTTGCAACGCTGGCAGCGTGCCAGTAACAGCAAATTACAGCTATACAATATACAGGCTGTTAATGTTAAGAAAGAAAAAAATTAAAATATTATTATCTTAACTTTCAAATTCACTGTGCGTTAAACTACATTGAGTAAAAACTTACATAATGAATATAGGCGTACGCATTCTCACAAGCAGCTTTCACAGTTGACAAAGCTATGTAAGGGCGATATGAGTCAACACTCGAAAACGGATTTCACTTAGCTTAGCTTGGTACCTATTTTGTGTCAATGACGTATACGTATCTACAATGAAATTTTGTTTAGGATATGCAGTAACATTTTTCTATTTAGGATGGCTAGTCATGAGAGGGCCAGTCTGGAATTCAGCACGCGATAATATCGCCCCAAAACCATTTTTGCCATTTTCGAGTTTTGATTCATGACACCTTTACATAGCTTTGTAAACTGTTAAAGTTTTTTGCTCTGATTCGAATTAAATTCTATACACACAAAATGACATTATAGTGAACACTACACTGTAGTTTCACAGAAATCCAGCTTGTACTTGTGGACATATCAAATTTTAAATAACAGCACAAGGGCAGTTACCTGTTCAGTGTAATATTTCACAAATGATGCTGGATCAGTGACATCAAAGAGTACACTAGAGTAAATATTCCAAAATGCACTAATACAGCGTCAGATAGACACAAGTGATAAGCTGAACTGCAATTCAATGCAGCAGATAAAAGCAAAAACTATGGAAAATAATTTTTAAAAACTGCAAATGCAATTGCATTTTTTGACACATATGAATACCAACTACCAAGCCAGACAAACCTTGTTTGGCATTGATTAACTGTAGAACCAGAGGACGTCTGGTCACAATCCCTGAACCACGAGGCAGAAAATCACTATAACAAACACAGAATACAACCGTAATGTTTTCAATCCACCAGTGAAAGAACTATTACTCAGTTATTTGTTTGAAACAAACTCCAGCAACTGCTACAATACTGACTGCATTCACTAAATGCTACATATAGTGTAACCTTGTAACTGGAATACTAGTACTTGAAATAATATAATTCCAAGCAAACTGGCCGGAACATTACTTTTGACACATTAATTATCATATCAGGAGATTAACAGAATAACATCAAGAGTTTCTGAGACCAAAAATGTAAGATTATGTCAAACATGAAAATGCAATTTACCAGTCTCGAGACCAATACAATAGTCCTGAGACTACATTCCTAGATTAAAAAGAGAGCGCATCAGCATTGCATAGCAAAAGCTCAGAATAAAACCAAAAAGTATCTCTTGGTCCAGTGAAGCCATAACGCTAGGAATTCTAATCCATGTCTGTAGCCCATTAATAGTAACCACTGCACTGGCAAATCTTGGGGGTTGTGATCAATATTTTGGGAATACGGGTCAGCGATAATACCACTGAATAGGACATTGATAAATTTCTGTAGGCTGCCAACGGTCACCATTTCGCAAAGCGAAGCAGTTTGGCCACAATTTGCAATGCATGTATTTGGTGTGCAGTCGGTACCTCCATTTTGGGAAATAGGAAAGTTGTAGAAGTCAGACTTTATACCACAGGGTATCCGTTGGACAAGTTCCCAATCCTATTTACTTGTTCAAATGGTTTTCCCGTGAGACATACTGTTTAGCCACAATAAACATGTTACAGACTACACATCGTAACCTTAACAGTCAGCCAAAAATGACAAGACACCACAAAGGTTACATCTGCAGTATAAACTATACATAATTTTGATTTATCCATGGTTCCTACTACTCTGCATTTAATTAGTCTGAAACATGCATAACAACACTAATTCTACCTATTTCAGTCACTTCTGAAGCAATTTGGGGTGGCAGAGCTAATGTAAATTTTTACCCGATTTAGCAAGATAAATACCATTCAACGTCATACTAATAAAAATGTCAAAAAATGCGACAAGTAAGCCGTGAAATTCACAGCTAGCCGGCTTAAGGGTCTATTTGAAACCATTCACGCTTTGGCAGTCAACGTCATTCGTCACAATCAACAGCGTTGTTTCACATAAGAACTTAATGCTGTAAAATACGGGAGTGGGGTACATGAAGTGACTGGTGGCTTTACTGACGTCAGTTTTGTTTTTGTTTGTTTACTCACCGGCCGACAAAGTTTTCAAGCACACTGCTTTTGCCAGCACTCTGACTGCCTACAACAGCTATTTGAGGCAAATCTAATGCTAACGGTACTCCAAGAGACGCAAAAGCGTCTTGCAATCGATTTACTATTGGTATCAGTTGCTCCATTCCAGCATTTCCAGCCATTTCTGACATTTATCAGTATTTCCTATTCATCTATTTACGCCCAAAAAAGTTTCTACGATCAGTGATCCGAAGAGAAAATAAGTAAACAGCAGATTGACTGGTTAGCTAGCGTTACTTATTTATTTATTTGTGGATGCCGTCAGCTGCAAACGCAGTTACTATGGTAACGTAAACATCATCCAAGCTTAAGGTTTACAGTTTGCAGTATTGCTTGTCGATGGGATAATCGCATAGCATCACTCTCTTAAATATAAGATAAACCGACGTACGGCTGAGAGCAAGGGTGGGGTTTAGGGAAGGAAACGTCACCCTGTCCTAACCAGCTGTAAAGGGCATGGGAGTTGTAAGCTTCCCAGTGAGGTCTGGGCAAAGACCCGACAGCTGCTAAGCATTTGATGTGTTTTGTGTTCTCATTTGACATCTCTTAGCTGCTATGAGAACTTGTGGCTCTTTGGAGCTTGGGGCCGCAGTTCCTTGAGCCATGCACCTGAAACCAGTTCCTACGCTACTGGAATGGTGAAGAAAAATCACGAGTGAGAAGATAGGAATTGCTTTGTATATGACACAGTTAGATAATGTCTACAGTAGTTTATATGGGCCTATTAGCGTCATTAGTAACATTCATTGAATGATGTAAATGTTAACATTTTAAACAATAATTGCATCATATACAATGTTATACGTTTATTGTCTTTTATTTTAGGCTACAAGATGTCAAAAATTTTACCCTATGGAGTGCCAGATAAGCATATCCTGAAGAGCCATGGTGCTGATACAGATATTTTGAAGTTCTACTGCACTCAGAACTCGTCGACATATGGAGCAAGGTGGCCTAAGTTTGAGCCACGAATGGGTCATGCTGCAACAGGCAGTGGCTATACGTCCAACGTTCGACCAGTTATATCATATTCAGCACGACTTGATGAAGTTGATAATCCTGCTATGGGGTTAGTGTTTTTAGCTGACCGTACTTATGTAACGGTCGATTTTATTATGGTATGAGTTGTCATCTGTCATCTGTTCATTGTTTGTACGGATGTATTGTGGCTAAGCTTTAGGCATTAGTGGAAAAAATTTTTACATGAATAATTAGCCATGTGTCTTAAACCTAGGCAGGCAAACTTTTAGTGATTTAATGCCAGGCGTTTTTTCCAGAAAAAATTTGCGAAACCTACATTCGCTATTTCCATTGGTTATTTATGACTGAAAGACCATGACAGCTCTTTGCGGCCTGCTAGTGCATTTGCATTCTATAGCTATTTATATCATCTTGCAGGATGACTGCACATGATGTCTGTTATACTAGCATTTATTGTAGCTTTTGAGAGCAGCATTCCGTTCACATAGCATGCATGGAACTGTGTTACCTCTGAGAAATCTCTCTTTTTGTGATTGAAAGTTGGATGATGGGCTTCAGATATAAATGGTACAGTCGGCTTTCCATAGTGACATCTGAGCTTTATGTTAATCATATGCTGACAGAATTTGAATATTCACATTTTTTTGTTGTATGCATTTTTTATTTGCCTATTTTTTACGCGCGAAAGCAGCTACTGCTTTCAGCACGTTTTAGCCATCGCAATTCTGTCCGTCCGTTCGGCCGTCCGTCACACGGGTGGATCAGTCAAAAACGGATCATTAAATCATCACCATCAATTGCCTGGAAAACTCTAGTTTTAGGAACCGTAAAGAAATTTCATAAATTCAAAGGGGATCATCCTGAATGAGGGCACTAAATGAGAGGAAGTAGGAATAATTTGTGATTTTTAGCCAGTAAGTCACTGTATCTCAATAACGGTGCGAGATATGGTCTAGGTTACTATTAATCACTAATAAGAAGTCGTACACTGGCTCTTGATTGCTACCGAATTCAATGACCTTGGATGACCTTGAACGTTAAAATAGGGGGTTTTATGGATTTTTTGGCGATTTCGGGCTGCGAGACACATTTCAAGAGCAAATTGCGTTGAAATCAATTGAGATAGACATGGACAAGTTGCATATGAAATTTTTAGCATTGAACATAGATTTCGATGGTCTAAGTCTCGATTTTTTAGGTTCAAGAAAATCTGCGCACGAGGGCATCAAAGAGCGGTACCCCGGTAAAGGTCGCGACAAAATGACTGGAGATAGACTGATAGTTTGCAAACAGGAACTGCTATAGGCTTTCTCGTGTCTCATGAGCATTAGCTTAAATTTTCTGTATTTTTCCACAATTTATAATTTAAGTACAGTCGGAACTAACACTTGATTAATTTTAGCATTTAAAAAAATAACTGTTTAATGATGATGATGATGATGAAGGATGAATCAACTTTAGCGTGGCGTTAAGTCCTAAAACTACACAGACACGTAACAATAAGCTTAAACAGTGAAGTCACATAATAGTAGTCAGCGCAATGAGGCGTTTTTAGCTGATATTTGTGACATTATAAGGAAGTAAATGAACAAAGTTAAACTGAACATCTGTATCAGGTGTTACAGCCATTAGCTGGATAAAAAAGATGATGTGGAAAATGTGCATTTTGCAATTTAATAAAAAAAAGGTAGTAAAATTTTTCACAGTGAGCTGTTCACATTTTGTGCAGTTTGTAGAGACAAGAAAATCATGAATGTCAGGTATATTGATGAACAAATTGCATTTTGGTAGTATCAAGTGAAAGGCTTACAGGTATCCCGTAAAATGTACTGCCATGCTGTAAAATGCAATTATTGTGCCTTAACATTTTTGTGTTCTGATGTTTCTATTGAAAATGGCAACATATTTTATCAGTTGGTGATCCAATGCTTTATTTATTAAATTTATTACTTTTCTTTTATTTTGTTTTTGTGAACTTTAACCCACTTTTAGCTGTCTAGTTTTTACTCCAACCAAGCTCACACTGTCACACAGAATTTGCTATAGTACTTTTAAATTGATAACAAAGAAGATATTTGTATAGAACAGTTTTCGTATGTGTTATATTGTAGAAAACAGCAGGCATCCATTTTTACTGGATTAATCTTGATTAATATTATTTGACTCATAATTGTTTTGCAGGAGAATTGTTGCTGATACAAAGCACACAGTAACAGAGCGCAGTTTTCGTCCATACATGCTACCGACGGGCAACGAAGAATTACCAAACAGCTTGTACTATGCTGGCAGTGCGTTCGTCAGAGGAAAAATTCTACACAATGCTACCAGTTCTGAGGTTTTTCTTATGCCTGTGAAACATTGCACTTTCTGGTTCATATATTTTGACAAGTATGTAAGCCATGGAAATACGAAAGTTGCCACTTATTTTTAGGCTTACTTAAAGTAAATGTTTACCTATCTTTATAGTGCTTACTGTTGCATTCAGTGCTGTACTGCGGATGAAGCTGGTACACTGTATACAATTTACCATCTTTTCTTAAATCTGTTTCTGCCTTACCTTGCAGAATTTGATGCTTAGCTAAACATCCTTTTCGCCTTTTTTTGCATTCTGTATTCTGATGAACTCCCAAATTATTGATTGCTATTAATATAGTACATAATATATGTTCTGTAGTTGTTGTGCATGGTATGTGTATAGCTTCACTGAAAATATTTGTGTAATGCGCAGATTGTTTGGTTGTGAACTGCAGGTGAAGGCGAATTGCATTGGAGCCAGAATCAGCTCAGCTCCACCAGTTGATATTTTGCCTCGCCATAAACCTTATCTGCACAAAATTCAGCCTAAAGATCCCGTTGAACTGGAAAATGGCGGCTATGTAAGTGAACTGTCAGTAGTGCAATATTGCCAATACAGTTTGGATACTGGTGCTGTAATGGTTTAATTTAAAGTGCGGTAAGTGTTTGTTTTTGATCCTAGTCAAATGCACAAGTCTCGAGTGTTGATGCATCTTCTTCAGTGTTAGGTATGGCAGAGCTGAACAAATCTGATGTTGTTAATATCAGCAAGTCAAGTATTTATCAGTATTTATTCATCTCTCATCCTGCTGAGGGTAGAAGGCTGAGTTGAGTTGATTGAGTGCTGTGTTGCAGGGCCCAGGGTGTATGACGACAGAGACAAATCAGCGTTTCAGAGCACCTGCCCACTGTGATGTTGACTACTATCACAAGACTATCGGCGCCAATGAAAACACCGGATTTACTTCCAACCACAACATTGAGCCTCTGACATTCCACCCGGACTATGCTTACTTGAATGATGCACCGGTTAGTCTTGGCCAGGTGTTTTATTGTAACCTTTGTAATTTGTGAAAAAAAATTGCAACTTATGCAACTTAATAGGTCACAGTATATGAGTTTTTGCTATTTGTATGCCTGTCTGTCCTCTACGAGCTCCTAAGTTGAAAACAAAAAGGCATAGAAAAACCCAAATTGGTGTGAATGTTACCCAGGTCAGCAGTGGTGTCGATTTTTAGTTTGAGAGTTCAGAGTTCAGTTTAGGGCTGCACATGTAGTGTATAGCTGGGCTGATGGCCACATATCATTGGGTGAAATTTTTTTTCACTTCAACTTAACTAGAAGGTGCTCGAGAAAGTGCACATCTCCGCCAAATGAAGTGATTTAAACATAACTACTATGACTACTACTACTACTACACCTACAACTACAACTACACCGTACAACAAAGAAAGGGGAGGGAGAAGGAAGAGCTGCTTTGCTGCAGGGGAAAAGGAGGAAAAAGTAATAGTGACATTATTGCCGTTATGAGTCATCATGTACACAGAACGATGCAATCATGGACAGAACGATCAATCTTTTAATCTCTTCCAATATTTACCTTGGCGGAGATAATAAAAACAATAGCCTGGATGTTAATAAGTTATATAAAATTCATCAAATTACAACCTTTTATTATTGTTTTTGGCAACCGCTGCTGCCTTCGTCGGAACGACTGTCTGCCAGGTGTAGCTGCAGCGGACAGTCATTCCGAAGGCAGCAGTGGTTGAGAAAACGACAACAAAAACAACAATAAAAGGTTGTAATTTGATGACTTTTTTTAACTTATTAAGTTACGTTTCAACCTATGAGTTCATTCAAAGTCAATAGCCTGGATGGCTGCAAGAAACACAAACATAAAAGGAGCAGCTACAACATTAATAAAGCACAGTATGACAGCAAGATACATAATATACAAAAGACAAAAAAACATAGTTCTTTGTGTTCACACACAACGGTAAATTCGGTTTGGTTCACATCCGCATTATAATTCTAAATACATCAATACAGAGCACACAGTGTTATGTAAATGTATTTGTATTTTAGGTTATTGATATTTAGCCAGGGCAAAGTGGATATTTTACAATTTGATTCATTTTTTGCAGTAATACCATTATACAACTAGTTTTAATTTGCTGTTTAATCGTCTGAAGTGTTAGGATACTGACGCCTGGTATAAAAGCATTTCAGAATGATGGCAGTGGTTGTAGGGATATAGTAGCCTATGTCAGAGACAAGATTTTGAGTCTGTCTTTCATGAAGTTAGGACAAAGCTCGCTGTCCAGCCTATTTTTGACTACAGTTGTACATCTGCATATGTGTATGTGGATTTCAGGCTGTATCGATATAACAGAGCAGTATTTAAAATATCTATGAATGTGGCATTGTGCATTGTGCAGGGATGTTTGACACCTCGTCCAACTGGACTGAGCATTACTGACACAGACTACAGACCCAGTGCCCTGGCCACGGTCAGTCAGCTTGTCTCTGTAGCATTGTGACAGGGGGGTGGGGGCAATTGCCCATGCTAAATTTTTGGCTGTCAGAGAATTGTCAGAAAATCTTCTTGTCAGAAAGTTTTTATCCAAAAATGCAAAATTTGAGGTTGAAAACGACCATTTTTAAAACATTTGGGGGCAAAATTAAAATTTTTCCTATATCAGAAGTTTGTTGGACATTTGCAGCTGACTGTTGGAAAATTGCAACATCCTGCCCCGTTCACTTTTTTTATTTTTTGACGCTGCTGGGCATCAAACCATCTCCCTGCAGCTATTCAAGCAAGTTTCCCATTGTCCCACTGTCCTTCTCATCTTTCCCTTTCTGTTTTCATTCCTTTTTCTTTTCATTATCTGTTGTTTTTTCTGTTTCTTCTCTGGGGCTTTCTAACAAAAGCGAGCTGGGGATATGTGTGTTATTTCGGTGGAGTCAGAATCAAAGCCCTATCCACCTTCGATTTCTAGACATTCTGGACCTGAAAAATGCATTTGGTTGCAAGGTGACAGTTGATAAGTGAGTGAGTGAGTAGGGTTTAACATCTCACCCAACACAAACCCCCTTTACATTAGTGATGGAACTTTTGCTTTCAAGGTTTTATATGGTCTAGACATCCCCATGTTTATGAACATTTGCTTTGTTTATGAGCGACTTTTTACTATGCTGCAGTGGTACATATTACCTTACAGCAGTGACGAATGCTTTACTTTATGCCAAGCACAGTTAGTACTTGGATGGGTGACTATCGGCAGATCTTGGTATGTAACCAGCCGCCTACGGCCTAAACCTATATGGGGCGACACTGGCTGTCCTGTCCTGCATTGGAACGAACGATGGAATGAACCAGCCACCTAGGATAACTCTTCTTCTTCTTTGGAATATATACCAACTTGAGTATGTCGAAGACTCCTGCACATCCTGGCTATCCCTCAGGGCTAAGTAGGTGAAAAAGTAAGTTCCAGTGAAAGCTAGGGCATAAACAGGCACCTGATGCAATGCACTAGGCCGTAGTCTCACAGTGTAAACTGGTGTCTGACGAAAGGCTAAGGAAATGGAGATTAACGCTGCCCTATGAACCTTGTGGCTTGGAAGGACTTTTCGTGTACCACTACTAGTGCTAAATATATGTTTATATAAATGACAGCTACTGTCACCGCTGTAATCGTTGTGAAGATAAAAATGGTTGAGTCTTGTCGACGTATTTTTTTCATTCAGGGAAAAGAACCGCTTCCAAAGATAACCACGCGATCGGAGCACGATTCAGGTTACACTAACAGTTACCACAACAGGCCCGAGATGATCAACATGCGACATCCAAACACGCTCACCAGGTACTGTGATCAGTTTTAGATAGTTTGAAAGGTTTACAAAATACAGCTTTTCATGGGAAACCCAAATTAAACCTATGGACTATGGAGCATCACCTGCCATATGGGATCACACCTACTACCCGACTCAGGTGAACGTGCCCCATTTCAACCCCAGTCAGACAGTACTGGGGAGTCAGTGTACAAAATTTTATCCAAATTCGTTTAGATTTGACATTTTTATTGTACGACGTCCAAGGAGTTACTTTTTCCAGACACAGTGTAGTTGCAGCGGCATGTGTTTGAATGATGGTTTGGTTTCAGCGTGACTCAGGACACGTTCCAGGGCCTGCAGCGTCTGGAGCCGACAGCAGCTGACCGGCTGCAGTCGACGACCGTTGGTCCCAAGCAGAAGTCTGGATTCATGCAGAACTCTCGCCATATCTGGACTGCCGACTGCCCCTCACGCTTCATCACCGACTACCAGATCAGGTCAGAACTCTCCCAGAGTGAAAGAGATTTTATTAGTTGCAGCGATTTTTTACTTGTTTTTTTTTCTTATTGTGTGTACTGCATTTATGCCTCAATTTCTGTGTATTAGTCATTTACATAGACTGCTAGTGTTTGCCCGGGTCAACTCGGCCTGGCCATCCCTAGTTCTGTCAGTAAGTGCAATGAGTACCGGCGAAAGCTGGGATGACGTAAACGGGCACACTGTGCAATGCACTAGCTCCGTATTCGTGGTCACTTCGCGGTGTAAACTGGTGTCTGGCTGAGGGCTAACGAAATGAAGATCAGTGCCGCTTTATGGGCCTAAAGGCGCAGAAAGGACTACGTTTTTACTGCTGTGTTTTTTGACTGCTGAAGATTCCAGGACAGAATGGCGCAGGAAAACGGCAGAGAGGGTCACGTGTGTAAGCGGGTGACTACTACACGGTGTTTCATAAAAGGCACTCTTTTTCTTTTTCATAATTCACTCAAATGATGATCAATTTACACAAAATTTTTTACTTGACGTAGCAGAAGAAATACTAATTCGAAATATTTCGACAATATATGGCTGTTGGTTAAATATTCTTTGCTAGTCGTGGTGTAATGCTGACGTCATAATGTGCCGCGAGTACAAACTGGCTTGTTGCAACTACTGCTGACATGCCTGACAGGCTTGTTGAATGGCTACTTTGCTTTGACAGTGGACTTTCTCTGCTTCATTGATGACAAACTATTCAAGTTTTACCATTGCAACCACAAAAAAACGCCCAAAATAATCACCTTCGCACACTTATGGTGATAGTTTGACTTTTACACCTTCCAGCAAAACAGTGCACCAACACACACCACCTGCAAGATGGTTAAGTTTTTTCATTGCGAGATGCTCGATTTCATGTCTCCATGTTGCTTACACGATGAACATTTTTCATCAGCAAACCAGATTAAGTTCACCATCGGAGCAGGGTAGCAACTGACAGCACCAGTTGAGACTAGCAAGCTTGTACCCGTGACACATTATAACGTCAGCGTTACGTCATAACTAGCAAAGAATATTTAACTAATTGCCATATTTTGAAATATTTTGAATTAGCATTTCTTTAGCTACAACTGATAAAAATTTCATGTAAATTGATCATCATTTAAGAGTGAATTATGAAAGAAAAAAAAGGGATTGTTTTTGTGAAACGCCGTATACTACTACTGCTGCTGCTGCTCCCAGCAAGCATGTCCATGTTCTCGATGTCGCCATCTCATCCGATCTGAGTCTGGACTGGACAAGTATGTCAGCAATGTTTGTGCAGTCAGATTTGTCTGGAACTCACTGCCCGATGATCTTCGGGATCCGGAGTGTTCTGCAGACACTTTTAGTAGATAGTTGCTGAAAACGTTCTTGTTATTGCAGAATTAGTGTTTCTAACGCATTAGAGTACTACCAATACTGTACTATGTTTGGCTGCAGGTTCCAAGACAGGACGCCTCAGGGCAACGACCGCGAGGGTCATGTCTGGGGTGGAGTGATGAAACCGCGTGAAGATGGTTTCACTCGAAGCACGTCTTTACACAGCCACGGACCAGAGATCAACACTACGACCACACTACGCAACATTGAACCTTACGTCGCCAGGTACTGCTGCTAGTTGTAGTATTTGTAGTAGTAGTGCAGTAGTATTAGTTGTTGGTGGTGGTGGTAGTGGTGTAGTTGTTGCAGTGGTTGTAGTGACTACACTGCGTCAAGGTTTCTGCACGTTGCAGGCCTAAACTGTTTTTGTGTTGTCATTCTAATAGCCCACATTACTGATCTTACCCATTCGTCGGTCTATCTGTTCCTTTGTTTACAAAAACCACAATTGGTGTGAACGAACTTTTCTCCGGGGAGGAGTAACTGATGTGCAAATTTTCAACTCACAGTCTCGAGGTTTTTTGTACTTTTTGTCTCTGCGTTACACGTAGGACAGTAAGAGCACATATTTCACAGACAGATGGACAGACAGACATGCAGACGGGCAAGACCCGTATTGTAGCCTATTATAACGATCGCATAATGATAACATGAACCAAAGTAATTGGGTAAAAGGTAAAATAACTAACCAATGCTGCCACCTGGTAAATCATAAATCATCTTTTTTAAGTCGGAAGCGATTGCATGTACTGGCTGGGGTTAGACCCCAAATCTTCCCATTCTCCCCTTCCCCTGGGACTCATAGACCCGTGTCATCTCACAAGTGTACCCGTAAAATGGTATCTAAATACATCAAACGGTTTAAGCAGGGGCACGAGTATGACAGACAGACAGACAGACATACACTATACGGAGAAATGTCTAGAAAAAGTCGGAATCGCTTTAACTGCAAGAGCGATTCTGTGTAGCCTAATAATAATGATACAGATGCTGAATAGTTCGCGTCATTGTGTGATTAGGTGAGCCAGCTGGTGTGTGTCTTGGTCACTGTGTTTTTTCCTAGCATAAGCCGCCGGCTGACGGCTGTTACTGTGTTTCTGATGATCATTTGCATGACTCCCTTCCCGCCCTCGATCTTTCCGTCGTCTTTTTTTCTTTTTTCTTTTTCTTTTTCTTTCTTTTCTTCCCCTGTAAATATATTATAACAATTTGTGTGTTGTTTGCTATATGTCGTGTACAGGAGTATCAAGGTCCGAGACACGTTCTATGATGACCATCTTTATGACTCTAAGCTCAGGAGCACAGCCGTCGCCTACTAGCGTCTTCATCATTGATAACTTACCTCTCTTTTACTCTCATCCCTCTCTCGCTGTCTCTCAGTTCTGACGACTAAATTATGGTCTGCTCGGTTGTCTGCATAATGTAATAAACGTTAGTTGCAATTGAACGTTTTTTGTTAAAAAATGCGTCGTTGCCATTGTACTGTTTTGGCTTTAATTCTGTATAAAAAAAAATTGAAAAACAGCACAATTATATGAATAATGTGTACAAAAATAATAGGACATTTTGCATTTTAGATGTGTGATGACAGAAATTTGATGAAGGTGCAATACGGTATCGTGAAGGAAAGAATTTGTTTAGCAGGTCAATTGAAAAAAATGGCCACGTTTTTATTTAACGTTTACAAACGTTTTTTAAATTTTTAATGAAAGATGTGCTTTATGTTTTTGAAGGATATTTTAAACACTTATGTCTATGGCTGATGCACCTGATGTTGATTTCAACCGTACACTGATCACTGTAAGCTGCGTGCAGAGTTTTGATTATATCAATCAATGTGAAACGCCGTTCGAATCAAATATCATTCAATTAGAATAGAGTGCATCTAGTGCAAATTGGCTCTCTAATAGTAAGCTGGGTGACCAGTAGGCCTATACAGGGTGCGGCAAAAAAGTGGACCCCTAAAGTTTTTTGCCATTTGCTCAGTAACCGTTTGGGATTTTAAAATGAAATTTTACAGCTTCATTTGCCCCTTCTACATATAATTGCTAAGTAAAATGTGATTTCCTTGAAAAACGACAAAGTCATAGACTTTTTAACATGACTGTTTACCGATTTTTCAGCATTAAAAATATTTCAGCTAAAAATGCTATTTGATTTTCAAAAACTGGTTACACGTTACTGCCGATGACGTCACAGTGACGTTTTGATAAACAGTAATTTATATTGTTTATAAATTATCATCACTGAATTATTGTTCCTTTAAAGCAATCGCCCGCTGCCCACCGGATTTATCATCCAGCAGGACGGCGCGTCAGCACACACAGCGCACAACGCAGCGCAGCGCACTGAACTGCCGAATATAAACCCAGTGGACTAGGCTATCACGTATGGGGTGCAATGTTGGAGGCTTACGGCAAGCTTAAAACAAAGCCGAAAACATGCGCCGAACTCAAGGAAGCGTTTCAGGTTATCTGTTGCAACCTGCCACAGGGACCGATCGACAAGGCTGTAAAAGATTTCTCAAATAAGGCGACTGGAGGCTGGTGTTGTACAGTGTAGCTTGGAGCTGGCGGTGAACACTTCGTACATTTGCAGTGACAATGGAATTCTGGCATCTGATTATTATTTAACTGTGTTTAACTATGTTGTTAAATTGGTGTTGTAGCCAGAACATTTTTGAATGCTAAAAAATCGGTAGGCGGTCATGTTAAAAAATCTGTAACTTCATCGTTTTTCAACAGAATCACATTTTACTTGGCAGTTAGATTTAGGAGGAATTAGTGAATAAATCTAAAATTTCAAATTAAAATTCCAAACGGTCGCTGAGAAAACAGCGAAAAACTTTTTGTGGTCCACTTTTTTGCCGCAACCTGTATACTGGGTGCGATCGACGCTGATAGTGACAATGGTTTTGGCAGTTTCAACAGAAAGAAGTGTAAATTAACACACGCTGTGTATACGTTTAATGTGACAAGCTGACAAGTGTTTTTAATACAAGCCTCTAGGATTCTAGGGTGGGCTACTTGTTTTAACAGAACCTTGGACTTGTGTCAAAAGTTTTGCAGTAAAATCTTGACAAGTTTTTAAAACACACTGCATGCCCCCAGCAGTTAGGGACGCGTCCTCGTATAAGCTAGAACCTACTGCACGCTTTTAACTCGTTTTTGTTGCATTTGTTTCAACTTTGTTCATTTCTTGTTGCCGATGACGTTGACACTTGAATTCGCATCACTGCATTATGTGAACTTTCTGCTGCATGAATAACGGATGCATCTACTCAACGTGAAACAAGTTTAATTTGATCTACCTGTTTTTTCGCTTTTATTTTTTGGAGGAGGTTTCAAAGCCTATTGATGACAATGAGTAATTTCCAGAACCAGAATTATAGGGCTAGGGTTTTAAGTTCTGTAGACTGTAGACATTGCTTTATTCTAAATAGGCTTTGAACCACAAGCCCCACCGTCTGCGTAAGCCACCACTTTTATTATTATAGGCCTATAGGCCTAATATTCTAAGTATCGTATGTCTTTTTATCCGGACACGGTATTGTGTGCAGTTAAGCGAATTGAAAGAACGCAGTTTGCGACGAAGCAAGCAGCTCCATAGGCGTACGTTCGTCCCGCCAGAGAACAAAAACAACGAAAACAAAACAGTTTGCAATAAGTAGCAGGTCTTTCTACGTTTCTGCAAACGAACGATATGCGAGCTGAGAAGGAGTAAGCTGCTAAAAGCAGGCCCGTTGAGAGCGATGAAGTTTTCTTCGGACGCCGCAACGTTGGGGGGCCCCGCCGTCGATAAGAAATATAGAATACGCCGGAGTGCGCGATTTTAAATAGCAAAATTCAAAAAAAATTTCCCAAACGGGCCTCACGAAAATGTTTTCCCTGGGTTTCGCTGTGCATGGCTCTCGACTTACCTGGCTAAAAGCTGCGGAGAACGACAGCGACTATTACAGTAGGCTATCGGTAGTAGGCCTAATTGCTGAGCACGTTGCCCATGCAAAGCTGAAGACTGAAGTCGGAGATCTTTTGTTATCCTATAGCTGCGATGCTTCCAAATTGCTTTTAACAGTGGCTTTGCGTGCATGCCATTAGGGAAGCATAATAACCCGTTTACACGATCAAGCAAACATTAAGCAATTAGAGCACACGTCGTGCACGTGTATTTTGAATAGGCCGACATTTGCTTGATGGTTGCTTGATGTTTGCTTGATCGTGTAGGCGGGGTAGAACTGGAAACAAAAATAATTGTCATCAGGCAGGGGCAGCGGCATGCTTAGAAAACTGTCATGAACATGCATCAAGCGAGTAGGCTATATTGGGCCAGGATCTGTTCAAGCGGGGTCCTGCGGGTAATAGACCTACGTTCGGTGCGGGTGAGTCTGCGTGGACTTCTTTCTCAACGCAAGCGTTTACCGAAATTACCAAAACAAAATACGGTGTTAAACATTCACGAATAGTGAGCGCATTAGTGCTAGGGTCGATGCCCAAGTACGCCTTTTTTGGCGTTTCGCCCCTGGCCCTGACGTTTCGCTACCAAGACATTTCGCCTTCCAGACGTTTCGCCGCCAAAAATAATTGCGGACCACGGCAAAAACGGACAACACGTCGAAGACGACGAAGAATATAGACGGAGTCATGGAGAAGACGACGTCGTTTTCTCTTCTTCGTCTATCTTCGCCGTCCATCCGTCTTTGCGATCATCTGCAATTTCTCGTGGACGAAACGTAGGCCTACGTCCAGAGAAGGAACTAAACGTCCAAGGCTGAAACGTCGTGTGAGCGAAAATTCTAGGCTATGGGCGAAACGTTCTAGTACGGCGTTGCAGCTGTGGAGTGGATGAATGGTCATTTCCGTACGACGCAGTCTCCGTTGATGTTGATGGCGACGATTTGACCCTGACCGTCGAGTTTCATCTCGACGTTGCGAGCCGCCATGAGCGGGTTGTGCTTGCCCTGTGCTCCAACCAGCACCCCAGCCGTCAGCACGCCGTCCTCCTTGTTCTCCTTCAGTGCAAACTGGAACTTACCCGGCTCCAGCAGTGTGCTCTTTAACACCGTGTAGTCCACCAGACCTACCGCAGACAGTCGGTCACAACGCACATGACACGTCATTCACAGCACAATGCAACTGATGGCCACATAGTGCGCTGTGGTATTTATCATTGGCTCCTGAATTCCGATTAGCTGCCACTTCCGACATTGTACAGTGCTTCTGCTCACGACTCTGACGCATGTAAGAAACGTTATATCCTATAGGGCCTAGCAAGTACCGGACTTTACCTTTACACAGGCTCAACTGGAAGATCGGGAAAATATCCCGGTACTCGTAGCACAACTGCGGCAAAAAGCATAGATGTTAAAAGCATTGATTTGCAAATAAAAACATAAAAACATGTTTTTTGACCTCTATAAAAAAACATTATAAAAACTTGCATAAAAGACATTAAACTGCAAATGTTTCCAGACGCTACTTTTTCGCTATTACACACGCAAAAAATATTTAACTCAGACAATTAAAAACAAAAACCTACCATTTGTAAAGACTAAAAACCAGAATGTACTGAATGTACAGATCATCAACAGCTGAACGCAATTTGCCCATGAGAAATAAATCATATTTGTAATTTTGTACGTTTATGTTTAAACAAGAACAAAAAACACGACATAAAAAAGCACAAAAAATTACAAAATAAAAAACATGAAAAACATGTTTTTCACTTTTATATTAAAAAAAAACATTAAAAAATGTTTTACATCAGTTCATAATTTTGCCCCGGTAATTTATTTTGCTCGGAATTTAAATAATACGCGTGGAATCAGCTGCTCATGGTTATCAGTTTATAACAATTTGTAACGTATTTGCTGCTTAAGGCCTATCAATCAATCAATCAATCAATCAAAAAATAATCTCTTACAAAAGTGACCAATAATGTACAACATACCTAAAAACTAAAATAAAACCTAAGGATAATGTACAAAAAGTAAAAACTACTCAGAGGTAAAAAGCTCGCTGAAACAGTAAAGTTTTTAAGTTTCGTTTGAATGACGCAGTGTTAGATAGTTCTTGAAGTGACGGTGGCAGACACCGGTGGCAGAAGCTGGTGCAGCGTAGGAAAACGCTCGTTGTCCGAACTTTAGTCGTGTGCGTGGTTACTCGTAGCGGAGACTGCTGCAGGATTGAAGTCGTGTTCGTGATGTGACACTGGCTGTTTGTGTGACAATGTCAGTAAGATCAGACAGTGCTTGTGACGTGTGAATTAGATGCATCAGCAAACACAGGCTAAAATTTTTTTGCGTGTGTAATAGCGAAAAAGTAGCGTCTGCAAACATCTGCAGTATATCAGGCTAACACTTTTTGTATACCGGTACTGTTCCTGCATATATCTGAAATATATCTCAAATGTGAAATATTTATATATCTAAAATGTATTTGTATATATCTGGATATAGCCTATAGCTGAAAAAATGTATGAAGCTAATTACAAATTTATGCAGATCGAGTCATGTGTAAAAAGTGTTACTGCACACCTTTAATGTTCTTCGGTTCTTCGTTTTTCCACTGGCTGTCGTCGATATTACTTAGCAAGTCCATTATGCCTATGGGCCTACAACACATCACCAATACAACAAATTGAAATACGGAAATAGTTGAGTGCTGCCTTTACTGCTAACCCGTTTCCTACCGTTTCCTAAGGATTGCCATGGCTATGGAGAAAGCTGCAGAAGAGACGATTCCAGAGAAAGAGATGATAACTAAGAAATGGATTACACCAGAGACACTAAGTCTAGTTCAAGAAAAGAGAATCTTGAAGAAGAA
>Ga0209367_1003702_pt1 | contig 20903 bp, 12 predicted proteins | sample WorMetLIZISLAND2_FD_187412 | JGI IMG/M metagenome (GOLD analysis project Ga0209367, IMG submission 187412) | Marine gutless worms symbiont microbial communities from Max Planck institute for Marine Microbiology, Germany - Olavius geniculatus... ...
ATGCCTAGGCTACTTGAGTTGACCTCGCATTTTTGTGTGATGTGCCGGCTTCTACTCGTGAGTTAATGGACTTCAAGGTGTTTCAAGAGTTAGGTAAAATAGGCCTACGGCTACGTCAATATGTGATTACTGAGTCGATTCGAGACTTAAATGTGAGCCTAAACCTCCGCTCAGTTGATGATTTGACTTTATTTGAATTTTGCGGAATGCAGAATTGCGGAATGCGGAAAAACTCTAAGGTGTAATTTGCGGAACGTTCCGCAACGAAAATTCCGCAAAATACACCTTACAAAAATTCCGCATTCCGCAAAGTACACCGCCCCGAAAACAACTTATTTAAATACGCAAAACTACCGAAAACCATAATGAACTCTAACCCTAAAGCTAACTATAAACCTAACCCTAACCGAAAACAATCACAGTTTTAGGTAGCTTAAATGCTTTAGAAGTCTTCAGCTGTTTTCGGCAGATAGTGCTACCAGCCCACAGAACCTATGGATGCACCTGTTTCTAAGCACAGTCAGAAAATAGCGTGCGTACAGAGTTTTCTTTTCGGAAAATTGGGTCAGATTTGATTAAATCCGTTCGCGCAAACGGATAACAGAGTTGACACGTGAAACATGCTGCCACATAACAACTAGCCTAATGTTTAAGCCTTTCAATCAAGTATCTGAGATCTGAGCGGTGTATAACAAGGCTACATAACAACACGCCAAGGTCGTATATACACATAGCTAAGAAAATGACTAGCCGATTGCGAAAATACACAGCCAGTTAGCTCAGAAAACAAACTACTGTTAAAAATTCTTACTTCGTGTCAGCGGTTCCTTGCATATAAACTACATTTAATACATCATAAATGTTTCGTTTCCATCATTTTCCACTATTTACGCTGACACGCCTACTCAACCAGATGTGCCTAAAATCTTGCATACCTTGACGTATTTCGGTCCATACAATTCTGGCCATGTGTTTCCATGCGAAAGAAGTCTTTTAGTCCTAAAATTATTTAACAAGTCTAATTTGAGAACTAAGCAGTCAGCATGGCCTCCCACATTGTAATAAGCGAAAAAAAGGCTGATTGAGTTTCCCAGTTTTTCGAGTTTCGATCCGATTACGTTACGTTACAGTAGACAGCTGCTTGACGACCACCATGACAACCACCTTGGCAACGAGTATACAATGTCAAAATGGCGGGCGAATTTGTATTATCATAGGCCATGTCATAGGCGTAGGTATCTAAATCTATGATTTTTAATCACGGTTACAAGTTTAAAATATTGGCTGCTGTACAGTGATACAGCTTCGTAATGAAGGGCAGTTTGGATTGGTCAGGTTTTTATACAGTGCGGGGTCTCTGGGGATGTGCTGCCAGGGGGGTCCAGGGACAGAGCCCTGGTTGTAGGTGAGAGAGTTTGGCAGCATCAACAGCACTATACACTGCATGTTTCATGGATGTTAAGTCTTTTACCCGGTGGTCTTGTTAACATCTGTGGCACGTGTGCTTGTTCGACAGGCGTTGAAAGAATGAATCAGTAACAGACAGTGAAGATGGAGAGTAAGAGATCTGTTCCAGTTTTTTCATCTCTGCCAGTTGTACCACCACTGCTGGGGGTACCGGTGGTAGATAGTGTGGCTGGTGAAAACCATCGCCCACTGGTTGGCATTGAGGCTCGAGATCAGAGATTCCTGAAGGAGCTGAGTGACTGGATCGGTGTGGAACTGAGTCAAGTTGATGATCAACGGCACACACCTTGGCAACGTTACACCATCTACAAAGAAGTCTTTAGCAAAGTATGTCAGCAACTGCTACTACTAACCTTATGGGCGGGTTGTTTACTTGCCCAGCATTTTGTCCATATCAGTTCAGCTTGATGTGTAACCCTGATGGGCAAGTTGCTTACACACATGTGCCTCTGTTCACCAAGCAGTATAATTTGGTACTGGTCGGCCAAAGGGCGATGATTAGGGCCCACAGTTTTCTGTGGTAAATTTTGCCAAATTCCGCCGGCAAGTTCAGAAAAATCCGCAACTCGCCGCGCAAAATTGTCCAAATTCCGCAGCTCACTGCGGCCTTCCTTTTGTGCAAAAACTAAGCTTTGTTCTGTTTAAAAAACTTCAGTTTTTGAATACTGGCTTGGCGCTCAGTTATGTTATCAACACACAAAGGAAATTCTAGATTTTTTTTCAAAAGTGCATTTGTCAATTAGTCGCATTATTGTGTTAATTTACAATTGTGCCGTATACGGTGTTAATTATTAGTAGGGTCAGTTTTAAGCAGTTCAGTTTGATTTTTCTCTGTGATATAGTTAGTTTAAAGCCAACAATCGTACTAATCATTGGTCATTTTTTAACTTGTGTGAAATTCCGTGAAATTCTGCGGCAGTATCAAAATTCTGTGGAAATGGGCAAATTCCGCGGCTCGGCTCAAAATTCCGCTGCCCGCAGAAAACTGTGGGCCCTAGCGATGATGCTCCATGGCTGGAAAGGTAACAGTAGGTCTCTCCTAGCACTGGCCATGCATTACAAGACTCACCCATGAACTCAATTGCCATAGATAGAGAGATGAGCACTCCACCTATGCTCCAGATGGGCACAGCCCGGTTTGCCTTTTGCCTTTTGAAGGACTGATGATTGAGTTAGACTGGTGGCAATCCAGTGCAGGATTTGGAGAGGGAGGTTTCTGAATCCACATCTTTACGCAGTACTGGTAATGTTTGGATGAAATTATTGGAAGGGTGAGCAAGGCCAGATGAACCGTTATTATTAAAGATGTTGTATTCACCAGGTGGCAGCTCGGTTATTGGTGGAGATGTTAGATCTTTGATCGCTGTTAGTATTACAATGACCGTTAATGTGTAGGTAATATCCCACGCCGGCAGCGGTGTATACAGCAGGCTTATGCATCGGATCAAATCCGAATATGAACGTATGATATCAACACTGGAATGCGGTTATGAGGATGAAATTTACCTTAGCGGAAAAATTCGGGAAATTGTCAACATTCCAGCGACACTGACCAACTACCAGCACAGAAGCCAAGATCTGCTCACCAAGTTAGTATGAACTAGTATTAGTTTTATGCATTGCAGTTGTTTATAACAGTTGATTTCTGTTTTTCTGTGCCTCGATACTGTTAATAAATTATTTGCATTTTTATTGAAATTTACTTATCTATTTATGGAGGCTGGGTGTCTGGATCAGACTGCAGAGGGGAAGCTTACAACACTCCCCAGACCTCTCAGTCAGCTGAGTAGGGTGACACCCATCAATGTCTCAGTTTTTGGCACCTTCAGTGCCCCAGTGTAAGTATGTGTTTGTGAAGATGATGGCGAGTTTTTAAATTTTCAAACCATAATTTTCTGCATATCTGCACATTATGAGCTTATGATAGTCACGTTTCTGAACAATGACTGTTGTAGTTTTGTTGTCGTTGTGGTTGATATTTTTTGTTTTCACTAGCAAGCTGTTGATAGTGTCTAACAATGACGACTATGAGAATTGCTGCAGTACTGGTAGTAGAAGTATAGTGTGTGGCAAAATAATAGCCCCTTAAAGTTTATCGATTTTTTCAGCAATGATTTGGAATTTTAGTTGGAAATTTTACATTTTTATTTAATAAAACTTTCTACATCTAACAGCCAAGTAAAATGTGATTCTGTTGAAAAATGATGAAGCTATAGACTTTTTAACATGACCACCTACCGAATTTTCAGCATTGAAAAATGTTCAAGCTACTTCACCAATGCAATAACATTGTGGAAAGAACACAGTTAACTAATGATCAAATGCCAGAATTTCATTGTTAGTGTGAATGTTCAAAGTTTTTACCACCAGCTCCAAGCTTCAACACAAGTCTTCAGTCACTTACTTTGATAAGTCTTTCACAGCCTTGTCGATTGGTCCTTGTGGCAGGTTGCATCAGATAACCTGAAGCACTTCCTTAACTATGGCAATTGTTTTTGGCTTTGTTTTAAGCTTGGAGTAAGCCTCCAACATTGCACCCCACACGTGATAGTCCATTGGGTTTACATTCGGCAAATTTGGAGGCCACTGGTCCTTGGTGATGAAATCTTTACAGTTGGCTGGCAGCCCATTCTGTGCGCTGCGCACTGTGTGTGCTGGCGCGCCGTCCTGCTGGAAAATGAACCCAGTGGGCAGCCAGTGATTGCTTTAAAAGAATGATAATTGAGTCATAATTTATAAACAAAATAAATTACTGTTTTGCAAAACGTCACTGTGATGTCATCGGTAGTAACGTGGTAACCATTTTCTGAAAATTAAATAGCATTTTTAGCTTGAACATTTTTAATGCTGAAAAATCGGTAGGCGGTTATGTTAAAAAGCCTATAACTTTGTCGTTTTTGAACAGAATCACATTTTACTTGGCAGTTTGATGTGAAAGGTTTCACTAAATAAAACTCAAAAAATTCACATTAAAATCCTAAATAGTTGCTGAGAAAACAGCGGAAAATTTTAGGGGGCTACTTTTTTGCTGCACCCTGTAGTAGCAACAGCAGCAGTAGTGGTTGGTAGTTGTTGTTGTTACTTTTGTCGATAGACTCTGATGAAGAGCGACTAAGAGATGATTGCAATAGTAGTAGTACTTAGTAGTAGTAGTAGTGATGGTGGTGGTTGTAGTAGTTGGTTGTTGTAATTGGTTATTGTTGTCAGAGTGTCATTGATAAAGGCAGACAATTGCCGACTGAGAGAGCGACTGAAAGCTCTGACGTCGTTAGCAGAACGCACGAGTGCACAAGAAGTCGGATTCAATCCAGAGAAGTCTGTTACCAGAAAACACTCGATTCCAACTGATACGTGCCATAGTGAGTATTCTGGCATTGCTAGGTAGTAGACAGGGTGCTTTAACCTCTAGGTTATGCTGTTTAGGCAGAGTGTTTGTAAATGTTAATCAGTTTCATTCAGGAGGCACTGTAGTACAGAATTTTCACTTATTCACTCATTTAAGCTACTGTCCACTAAACTCAGCATTGGATTGACTTGAACAACAACTGTATAATTAGTAACCTAGTAGTAGCAGTAGTGGTAGTCTGTTGTTATCATTACTGTAGCGTAGAGCTAAGCAAATGGATGCCGTAATTGATAAGTGATCTCTGTAGCAACAGCAGCAAGTAGGGTTTGCTGGTAGTAGTAGTTAGTCAGGGCCTTGCCCTCCTCTTAATTTTATTTTAGCTGTTGGAAAATTGTTAGAAAATTTGGTCAAAAATGCAAAATTTGGGGCTTACAAGCTCTATTTTGGGAAAATTTAAGAGAGAATTAAAAATGTGGGCACCCATAATCTCCGTTGTTGGAAAATTGCATCTGCCTGCTACGTTTGCTTTTTCAACCCATGGGCCATGACACCGCTGGTAGTAGTTGTTTTTTTTTTGATTAGTACTAGTAGTATTCAGTTGCTGTTGTAGGGTTAAGAAATGTGGCAGCATCTACTGACATTAGATCATTAAACTCAGCACTGCAGCAAATTGAGCATCAACTAGACGAACTGAAACTTGCTTTCTGTACTCGCTATGCTCCAAAGCAGCAACAACGAGAACTTAAGTCCCAGCTCAACTGGCTTGTCTCACGGAGTGACATGGTTCAGGCGGAAGTTGAGAGTTTGTGCGCAAAGGAAAGAAGGTTAAGGCGGATGGTGAAGAATGCAAATATCTACGTTGAAGAGCGTCCGCCGGATCAGACTATAAGAGATGTTGTCTTAAAAGCATTGCACAGCGACGACAACGATGGTATTTATTAGCAGTAATGGTGGTAGTAGTTGTAGTAGTCTACTTAGTAGTAGTACACCGTGTCTCAATAAAAAATGTGCCTTTTTTACGCGCAACAGCAGCTACTGCTGTAGCACGTCTTAGCCATCGCAATTCTGTCCGTCCTCTGTCCTGTCTGTCCGTCTGTCTGTCACACAGGTGGATCAGTCAAAAACGGTGCAAGCTACGATCACCAAATTTTCACCGTCGGCTGCCTGGAAGACTCTAGTTTCAGGAACCGTAAAGCTTTTCCATAAATTTGAAGGGGGTCACCACGAACGAGGGCATTAAATGAGAGGGGGGTAGGCAAAATTTGCTATATTCAGCCGATACGATGTTAGCAGAGCGATACGTGGCGACCTCTGGTGAGTACAAGTAAATAAAGCACTATAGACACTATAGCCACGGGTTGTCTGGCCCCTGGCGCCGTCTGGTGAATGACTTAGACTTTGTTTTACTGTGTTTCAAACATGCACCCCAGCTGTTGCGCGTTTCTGTTTGCATTAGCAGATCACTTGTATTTTTTGAATAACTCTGTGCAGCATTGGCCGATTTTAATAATTTTTGGCACATAACATCATGAAGGAACTTGACGTGAGTGAGTGTACTTCAGCCCACCTCACCTTAATACTGTAGCTACATTACTTTGTGAAATGCAGAAGTTGTAGTTTGGCCATATACAACAATGAATTCATACCGGTGAGTGCATGTGTCGACTCAAGCAATCACGGAGACCACAAAATCATTGAAAGCCTGTTACACTTTTAACACTAGTCGTGTTTATTTTAAAATCGTACTTCAACAAACTGAAATGATGCATCAACAGCGAGTGAGCCACTCTGGTTCGAGCGTTGTTGAACGTGCTGTTGGCATGTCCCGCTAATGTTCACGGCTTGTGTTCGTGCCGGAGAGGACATTTTAAGCACACACAGTAATAAAAATGATGTGATGTAACACATAAGACTTTCTGAAAGATAATAACTTGTTATTTTTGTCTGTGGCTATCCAGTTAATCATTTCTGAGTCGACACATGCCCTATTCAGTATGAGTTCATTGCTGTAAATGGCCAAACTACGACTTCTGAATTTCACAAGGTAGTGCAGAAACAGTATGGTAGGCAAAGCCATTCTCATTTACATTAACTTTCTTCATAATGTGTGTGCCAAAATTTAACAAAATTGACAAATGTTTCACTGAATTATTCAAAAAATAAAAGTGGCATGTTTTTTTATCGAGACACAGTGTAGTAGTAGTAGCAAATCAGTTTTTTACACGCAACAGCAGCTACTGCTGTAGCGCGTCTTAGCCATCGCAATTCTGTCTGTCTGTCTGTCCGTCTGTCACACGTGTTTATCAGTCAAAAACGGTGCAAGCTACGATCACCAAATCTTCACCGTCGGCTGCCTGGAACACTCTAGTTTCAGGAACCGTAAAGCTTTTCCATAAGTTCGAAGGAGGTCACTCCGAACAATGGCACTAAATGAGAGGGGGTAGGGAAAATCTGCAATAATCAGCCGATATGGCATAGCCAGAGCGAGATAGTGGCGCCGTCTGGTGAGTACATGTAAAACACTATAGGGCCTACATAATTATTTAGCCGTAGGTCGTCTGGCGCCATCTGGTGAGTGATTTTGTTTTACTGGGCCTTCTGTGAAACTGCAGCCAAAAACCGTACGGATGACGGATGAAGTCTATGGATCACTAGTGTACGACGGTGCGCCGCTGTTGCGCGTTCACCTTTGCGGTAGCAGGGCTTTTCTTGTAAAGAGATGTTATCTTACTGGCATTGCACAATGATGGCGACATAGTCTATCTATGGTATGTGGTTGGAGTGAGTGAGTGAGTAGGGTTTAACGTCCCACCCGACACGGCATAGGTTATTTCGGGGATGGCCTTTTCAGGCAGGATGCACACAAACACAGAGTAGTGGAATGGTAAGTTTAACCTTTACAAGATGGACGTGAGACAAAGCGTCGGAATAGGATGAGCAAATGTGATTGCCTAGGATGAGAGGACAGATTTTTAAACTGTACAGAAATATGTCACGGCAGTCGTGGTGCATATGAAAAACCTAGTAAGTTTTTAAAACTGTATCCCCACAGAGAAAAGAAATGAAAAACCCCCGGTAGGTAATAGGTATGTAGCGTAGTAGTAGTAATAGTAGTAGTAGACTTGTAGTAGCAGTAGTGATTGTAGTATTATTTAGTCTGACTGTCAGAAATGTCACTGTTCAGGTGATGTGGTCCGACAGCTGAGTAAAACAGAAGAAGAAGATAGTGACATGGATATGGATGCCAGATTGGAATACATTGAACGATATCATGAACTGCTGGACAACAAGGAGTACAACCACGCTGCAATACATGCTGCCAACAGTCCACAAGGAATTCTGCGTACCAGCAAAACACTGCACAGACTTGCAGGTAACCCCACCACTACCACTACTGCTGCTGTAGTAGTCTACTACTACACTGTCGTTGTTGCAGAGCTGTCGCTGTCAGCGCACTAGAGATTTCTTCGAAATGATAGTGCGCTATATAAATGTTCACTTATTATTATCATTATTATTATTATCATTAAGTCCATCCCTGCTGTAGTGTTCTGAATGTCTACACTGCTAATACTACTACTACCACTGCTACTGCTTCTTCTACTGCCACTGCCACTGCTACTCCAGCACTGTCTGTATTGATCTGATCAGTGGCATCGTGGGTTAAAAAAGTAGGCGGGGGCAGGAAATTGACATTTTTCAACAAACAGTTGCAAATTTTCGACAGATGAGATTACAGGTGCTCAGAATTCCAATTTTGTCCCTCAATTTCTGCAAAATGAGGGGTTTACAGCCACAAATTGGCATTTAGGATGAAATTTTTTCAACAAAAGGAAAATTTTCCGACAGCCCAAAATTGAGGGGGGCGGGCAATTGCCCCATGCTCCCCTGCCATGACGCCACTGGCTCTGATATCTTCAGTTAGTAAGTATACTACTGCTGGGACCACTGTCACCGCTACCACAAGTACAGTGTCGTTGTTGCAGAGGTATCATCGTCAGAAAGTCCATCTCCCGCTCTGATGTATTGTATCACTCTCATGTCTACGGTGGACGCATTCAGAACTGTTCCCGATGAGCTCCTGTCAGTTGAGTGCGTTCGCACCGCTCTCCGCGAAAACAGGATCGACTTACTTACGCACTGGATCTCCCAGCACAGGTATGGTTCAACACTTCACGACAAAGAAACTGTGTAGAATTCATCAGATAAAATGCAGTTTTTAATTACTAGTTTGTTCATGCTTTGTCAAAGATGCAGGGCTGGATTTAAATCTGGTAGTTCCTTGTTCAAGTTGCAGTCGATAATGTGATGGCTTGATAGTTTAATGGTTGGGACACTGGACTTAACGATCGCACAGTTGTTCGTTCGGCTTCTGGCCATGTTGCTATCAAGAGGTTACTGCTTGGATGGGTGACTGCGGACAGGTAAACTATCTTGGTATAAAAACAACATCAAAGTCAACTCAGCCTTCCATCCCTCCGGGGTAGGTAAATCAAGTACCGGCCTGTCTGGCTGGGGTTGAGGTGGGCCACATTCACCTGTGCTGGGTGGGAGTAACGCTGTGTGATCCCATATGGCAGGAGACGCTCCGTAGCTCTGCAATATGTTCCCCGTGAAAAGCTACACACCTTTAAACCTTTTAGAGCCAAAATTTTGGGATACTTTTTCAGATGCAGCATGTATGTGTACAGGTTAACAGTGAGTAAAGAATTGGGAGACATCGTCTACGAACATTACAACAAAGACTCTACTTACTTAGAACTGCTGAGCCTGGCCTATGACGTCTACAGTGACGTCAACGCAGAGGAGGAGGCAATGGCGTGTATTGTGATGAAACGACAGACTGTTTGCAACAATGCTTATTGAAGACAATGTTGTTTATTATTCATTAGTTGCATTGCTTCATTTAGACACATTTCATGATGTCACCATTACATCACAACTAAGAAAGAAAATTTAACTACAGTTAAATTTTGTTTATATATTTTAAATGGGTGTTCTTTCAGCTACGGTTGATAAAAATTTTGTTTAAATTCATAGTCATGTGACTGATTTGTGAAAGAAAGAAATAGGATGCCTTTTTACAGAGAAGCTAAACAGGAAAGCCCCTTAAACACTGAATAAAGAACAAAAAAACAATTTCCAGCAAATACGGATTTAGTTAATACCAAATCACAATAATAGTTCAACAACATGACATGAACAACCTAACAGACTATCACTAAGACACTGTAGTAACTGAACTGGGTATAAATAATAGCAGCAATAACGAAATTGACCTGGGATAAAACTAGTTCTAATTCTGAAATATGGACACATAATTAGGCCTAACTACAAGCTAACTTTGCTGACATGATGCACATAAAAAATATACCCACAAAGTGTCCCATCAAAAAGTAACCTTCTAAGCTTTGGCTATAACTGCACTATTGATGAACTATTTTCAAAAAAAATTGTTACCAATGTACTCTGCAGCAAATTGCCACTAACAAAAGTGATCACACCTCAAACACGTCACTAGTTGTGAAATACAATTAGCCTTAGAATAAGTTGTAAGAGGCAAATGACATTCTATGAAATGTAGGGCTGTGCTGAGCAGTCAATTACTAATTAAGCTACTTGCCGGGTACTAGTAGTCTAGAATAAATTGCTAAGCACAGCTCTAAAACAGTTCAGTGAATTAGTTGCTGAAAATTAACATTACAATGATAATAAGCACAACACATTTACACTGGGACATGAATGTAACCACTAAGAATAACACTACAAGTATAACAATTAATTTAGTTTATATTAACAATGAGGTAACATATCACAAATCAACAAAACTTCATAACAACATGATCAGACGCATGCACTGATTGGTCAAGCGACTTGATACATAATGACTAGTGACGTGCAGACTTAAACGAGTCAACGTGATTTACAAACATTTAACTATGCATGCATCACTACAGCAACAATGGAGATATCAAAACTTCAGCGAATAAAATGAGAAAATCAACTGATAAATGAGTGAAAACGGTCAGGGGCGTCAACACCCTTGAAACCCTGGAGCTAACTTCCATCGAAAATAGGGAAAGAAAAGATTTTCAAACCTTCTGGAAAAGTTGCATAATTAAATTGGTACTTAAATGACATCTACTAATTCTTCTCTGGCCTACTTCCAAGTGCCTTTTCAGTCGCAGTATGCTCCAAAATCGATAGTGGTTGTGGCACAGCCCTAACCCCCACTGGAGGAGCTACAGCATTTTCCAGACCCCACGGTGGGATCATGGGGACTACATGAAAGGCCCACAAAAGAAACTGCAAAGAGGGAAAGGAACAAAAGAATGGAGAAGGGAAAGAAGTGAAGCGAAGGAAGTATGGGAACTTTACTCCAAGAACTCGAGCAAATATAACCACCCTTAGTGCAACACTGTGTTAACAACCACAATTCAAAAATCCCATGGCACTCAGAATGCAGCAGCCCCAGAAAAGAAATATGAAAGGGAAGGGGAAACAAGAAGAAACTAGAAATTTGGGGCAAAGCCCAACGTGAGTCCGCCCGGCGCCCTAAGTCCGATTGGAGGAGAAATTTTGAGGGGTGAAATTCCCCCGGTAGCAAAGTCACGTGGCCCGCACACAAATGCATTAGCATACGCAAAACACGCACTATTGACTTAGGGTGGGTAAACATTAGCCGCGTAATCTCTGGTGTTAGTGGACCAAAGTTCACCAATTTTTTTTTTGTTCAACGCAGTATTAATTGTACGCTTTTTACCGCTTGTCGATAGCTCTATTCGTTCTAGAGATATTTGCAGTCAAACTTGAAAGTTGTCGTAAAACGTACTAAATTTTGGACGTTTTTTGCCCTCCCAAATTTTAAGGGGGCAGTGACCACCAAAAGTTGCACCCGCATTATCACCCCCATCTAACAGCACGTCACGTGGCAAAGTTTAATAAAGCTACTCCCCCTGGCTCCAAAGTTCTCGCGGCTAATACGCTACATTTTTAGCCAATTTTTCGTCAGCCTTTGAAAAAAATTGTAAAGAGGGCCCTCGTCCCCGGTGAGGGGTACGCTAGTAAGACTTGGTCATTCTCCAGCGCGTGTAAAAATTTGGGGGTGCAGCACCCCCTAGGGGCTGAAATATGGCCTTCTGAAAAATTTGATTTGGGTGGGTAAACATTAGCCACGTAATCTCTGGTGTTAATAAACTAAAGTTCACACAATTTTTTTTTATTCAACGTGGAATTAACTGTAGTTGATAACGCCGTTTACCGCTTGTCGATATCTCTATCCAGTTTAGAGATATTTGCGGTCAAACTCAAAAGTTGTCGTAAAACGTACTAAATTTTGCACGTTTTTTGCCCTCCCAAATTTTAAGGGGGTGGTGCCCCCTAAAAGTTGTACCCGCGTTATCACCCCCATCTAGCAGCACGTCACGTGGCAAAGTTTCATGAACCTACTCCCTTTGGATCCAAAGTTCTCGCGGCTAATATGCTACATTTTAAGCCAATTTTTGACCCACCTTTGAAAAAAGTTGTAAGGGGGGCCCCATCCTCGGTGGGGGGTGCGCTAGTAAGACTTGGTCATTGTCTAGCGCGTGTAAAAATTTGGCGGCGCAGCACCCCCTAGGGGCCGAAACATGGCCTTCCGAAAAATGCGCTTTCTGTGGGTTTAATTCAACATCGAGATCTCCAAGGTTACTGGACCAAACTTCACCGGACTTGTTTCGCCTAACGCGGGATGAATCGGTGTCGAACAAGTAACTCATCGATTTTGAATATCTTCATCTGTTCCGAAGAAATTGGCTGCCGAACTTCGAAGTCGACCGAAATCGGGCCAAATTTTGCATGTTTTTGGCCCCTAAAAATTTTTTGGAGAGGCTCCCCCAAAATTTCGGCCCGGGATTATAAAATTGAACATACTTAGGAGCATCGTGCAAAATTTGGCGGCGATCGGCCCACGGAGCTGGGAGATTACGCGAGGGGAAAAAAAATAAACCGCAGCAAAACTTAAGTCCGCTTCCGCAAGCTATCGCTTACGGGCGGACTAAAAAGGGAGCAAAAAGGGAGAAAAGGGGACATGCTCCAAGGACTCACTATGGTGGTAGCAGCAACATCACAAGTATTATGCCTCAGATTATCATCAACAGTATGAGACACACACTTGTATACTCACTAAGTTACTTGTTATACTCATCTGTTACCTTGTTCTGACCCAGTGACCTTGAAACCAGTTTCTGCTATCATCTTATCAACTGTGGACTCTGAAGGGATGGCAAGGCTGAGTTGACATGACATGATACTAAATTACTAATCGCTGTTTATGCTTAGCAGTCAACTTCTCCACATAACCATAGGTCATGTTGGGTCTGCGATACAAATTTTTAGAAAAGGCTGTATTATCAACGAATTTACATAACTTGATATATTACTGTTTCAGCCTATGAGTCTATTCAATAACATATTAAAATACTTGTTAGAAAAGCTATTAAACATTTGCGACCCATAGGAGAATGGTTGACCAATAAATCAGCAAAGCATTTGCCTGTGATCAGGTGACGCTAGCCAGTCTCCTATTGGCCGTCAGTGGCTAGTGGCTAGGGGTCACATGATGGCCGACAAAAAGATTTGCCGACCAAGTGGATGTTAATAACTCGAGTCTTATGCCACAACATTTCTAGCTAGTACTTAATATGTAAGTTCTCTCGACTATTAATAACCAGCACAGAATAGCTATAATACACGGACACACAACTGTTGTTAAATAAGTAAATGACATTCTACATAAGCAACAGTTCAAATGTAAAATAACAGCCTAACACAGAAACAATAATTAAATAGATAAATAAATATATATACAGCAAATGACATCAACAAGAGATGTGGGTGATTGATTCGCAATTTACACTAACAGGATGCACAACAATTACATAATTCAACTATTCTTTACTTCACCAGGAAGTGGCAGACAACAATAACGAAAACTTCAACTAAACTTCACTGAAGACTATGACCGTAAACATCAATGCCACAAAGAACAACAGACTGAACGGCTAAACAACGGCATAGAGATGTAGTCACAACATAGAGAACACACACAGAATATTGAAATGCACAAATCAAGCAGACATGTACAACATACGTCGATGATATGTTATGAACACAGGCTTTAGGTAGTCATGCACCCACTAACAATTAACTACATCGACTGGAACAAATACCCTATCTCATAAAATAGGGGGTTCAGCCATTAATGGTACACTCAAGACCTACAACTATAAATCGTATCTTGGGTACAATAAGGCCCCAAGTGTCGCAAAATCAACGGCGGACCAAAATGGAGCTTACAACACTACCCAGACCACTTGCTAGGTTTCAGGGAAAGGCAGCTGAAACAATAATAGACGAAAGGGAAAGAAACAAGTGATCTACTAATGCAAACAGAAACGCACAACTGCCGGGGTGCATGTTTGAAACACAGTAAAACAAAGTCTAAGTTATTCACCAGAAGGCGCCAGAGGCCAGACGACCCGCGGCTATAGTGTTTTATTTACTTGTACTCACCAGAGGTCGCCTCTATCGCTCTGCTAACGTCGTATCGGCTGGATGTAGCAACTTTTGCCTACCCCCTCTCATTTAGCGCCCTCGTTCGGGGTGACCCCCTTCGAATTTATGGGAAAGCTTTACGGGTTCCTGAAACTAGAGTCTTCCAGGCAGCCGACGGTGAAGATTTGGTGATAGTAGCTTGCAACGTTTTTGACTGATCCACCCATGTGACAGACTGACGGACAGACAGAATTGCGATGGCTAAGACGTGCTACAGCAATAGCTGCTGTTGTGCGTAAAAAGAAGGAAAAGAAGGGCATTTGAAAAGAAAAAGGGAAGTGCGGGATAAAAACTTGCTCCAATGGGGATGCACCTTCATACATCTAAGCACACTTCGCAATTTGTGGCTATGTAATTCTGGGGAAAAACCTGCTGTGTTTACCCAAAGTTTCACTGATGGACAAATATAGATATGGACCGTGGCAAAACACGAGGCGTAAAATACACAACAAGCATGCAGTCAACATTTATCTATGCAGCAGAGATATACTCATAATATCTCTATGCAGCAGACATCGACATAAATAGTGCAAACAACAACATTATGCAAACAACGACTGACAACAAACTAGTGATGGGACTTACAGCAAAATATCACAATATATATGAATGCACACATTTCTTACTTTGAAACAACACTACTGCCACAATGTAAAGTACAATATTAAACAGTGCTGGGTCAACACACATTTCATACAACTTGTCACTGGTGCTGGGCTGTAGAAAACAATACTAAACTCATGATTATAGATACTGGTAAACAACAAACCCATCTCTAGTGCTGGGTCACAATACACCCTCACTAAAGCAGAATATTCACAGTTTGTGTCCAGCCCATTACTAATTCAGGGCAAAAACATAATGCCTGTTATTATGTATTCTTGTTCAAGAAACTAACACATCACTTCTTGAAAACATATGTCTTATCACAAGTACTGGAGTGAAACTTGTAACATGGCAGACCAATCAAATCAAAGCTGACCCATCACTATACAGGGTGGCTACCGATAAAAATTTTAAAAGTCAATTAATTTCCAAAAATTCACGGATTATTTAGATTAATTTTTGCAGTCAAGAAAGACCACGAAAACTGCAGAATTCAACCACTGGCTGTTGTTATCTTTTGCAGACTAAAGCAAAATTAAAAAAGTGACAGTGATTCAGTGCTGAACTAACACTATACAAATAAAAATCTTGATGTCCTATGCAAACTAAGATTAAATTACAAATATTGACCATACGTTATTTCATGCTGTTAAAAAGTTTAATCAAATCTTAATTGATTAATGAAATTTGACGGATTAATTTTTTAACAATTAATCAATTAATTAATCACTAATTTCCATAACCTGAATAATATTCGATTAACATTTAATAATGGGCTGTTGCAGAAGCAAAATACGGTTGGTGATCATTTAGAGTAGAATACTCGGTAGTAGACAGTCTTTGATCGCCACAGCGAGTAACTGTTGTCAAACTTGAGTAAGTAGACTCCACGGCCGGGGTACGAGTGACTGCCGCAGTATACCTCCTCGTGACAATCACGACGGTAAATCTGGATTATCTCATCACATGGAGGACCGCCGGAGTCCTTGCGACTACGACCTTTTTCCACATCCACCTTTCCACTACCACTGGACTCCACACCACCTGGAACACACACCGTAGTAGTACTGTAGTTGTCGCCTGACTAACTGACGTCCGGTCCGCTTAGCAAGAGAGGATGCGGACAGCAGGGGCCACCGAGTCACAGTCACTTTGCGCCAGTCATAAGCTTAAGTTTGACTACCTAGGCTTACTTAATCGCCCTCAAAGCAACGTCTGTAGAAGCAGAAACAGCATTCGCAGCTGAGAAATTTTGTGCCCTACGCTCATCGCTGGGAGATAACACTCTAAACACATTAGGCCTATGTTTTCTTAGGTCAGTCACTATCTTTCTTCTGATGCTTAACGTCAGATAAATCATTAAGTGACTTCATTAGGGATATATAGGTCAGGAAGTATTCGTATAATAAAAGATACACCACGGAGTTATTATTTACAACTGCTTACTGCCTGTCTTCTGCCAGTCAGATTGATTTTTTCTCATTGACAGTGTCACTGAACAAAATACCGGTATCAGTACCAGTATATCGGTACTGCCTTTCTTGGATACCGAAATACCGGTATTGCCAAACAGCATTGGTACTGGAGGCCCTAACCATTACCACCACTGACTGCGCACACAGACAATGTAGTAGTAATTCCTGTAGTAGTATTTTACACTCAGTAAGGCACATTTCAATTCAAAACATATGGCAGAGTGCAAACTAAAATCAGTTACTGTACATTAACTGCTTCCACATATTAAGTGATACTAGTCTAGTAACACCCAACATCATGTGACAAAAAACTAGCCTAAAATCAAAAAACAGTGAGATATTGTCCCAGTTTAAGAATCAGCATACACTTGCCAGCTCCGACGGATGCAACGTACTTTGAAAATGGATGAATTTCTAAATTCAAAGGTCTCAGCTATGGCACACCATTGTCTAGCACTCTACAGGTTGGTCCAAAAAATGTCCCAACTTGTTTTTGTCGGAATTTCATCAAATCTCCATTAAAGTTGCTAATTTTGGCACACCTCACCTAATATACATGAATGCACTACCATGTAAAATGCAGATGCTCCAAATTGTTACATTACACGGTGATTATCAGTATCAAATTTTGCGTGTTAATCTACTTATGCTACAAAAATTCATGCAGTAAGCACTTTTGAGTAACTCTGGGTCAGACTGTGCTGGTTTGAACCAAGTTTTTGCCAATTTGAATCAGACTAAACCACCTGAGTGGCGGAAACAGGTTCTAGCAGTCAAAAACTGAACCCCGCTACTGCTGCTACTACAACTGCTAGTACCACTGACCTTCAGTGAGCTCATCATCGAGTTCGTCGTCTTCATCAGAAGACTCTGAGACCTGGACAGTCACTTGGGTCGGAGGGTCCAATGTCCACTCAAAGTAGACGCCAAAGCCGACGTCATAACTGTCACTCGCAAACTCCCAGAATATACTGCTGCCTCTAGCATGTGTTGGCACGCGAACCTACATATACACATTCACACATGTGTAGTAGGAACAGCAGCAACAGCAGCAGCAGCAGTAGTAGTAAACATAATATATTGCAGCCCCGCATATGTGTTGGAACATGGACAAGTGTAGCAGTTGTAGTCATAGTACCAGCAAGTGTAGTACTGCTAGCGGTAGTAGTAACAGTAGTACTGTAGAAGTATACACATGTGTCAGTTAATAGTATCAACATGAGCTGCAGTATATACCGAAATACCGGTATTGCCAAACAGCATCGGTACTGGAGGCCCTAACCATTACCACCACTGACTGCGCACACAGACAATGTATTAGTAATTCCTGTAGTAGTATTTTACACTCAGTAAGGCACATTTCAATTCAAAACATATGGCAGAGTGCAAACTAAAATCAGTTACTGTACATTAACTGCTTCCACATATTAAGTGTCAGTTAATAGTGTCAACATGAGCTGCAGTAGTAGTACACACAGCTGTTGCAATGCAGCAGAACTTATTCGCAACACTGAGCTTTACTAGTAGCTTTAGTAGTATTCATATTCAGAAGCTATGATTTATGTTCAAACTGACGTCTCTTTACAGAGACACAAGCCCGGAGACGTTTTCTCCATTCGCCACGTCACTTTTCAACCGTAGACGTTCATCATGAATGGAGAAGACATCTCGGAACCTGTATTTGAGTAAAGAGACAGCCCTTTGACTGCTATAAAATACAACTGACAGTTTGACAGTTACAATATCAGTATCAACAGCTCGGTAACTTTGTATTGCCTAATGAATTAAAATTTCATGGCTGACATTGTTGCTTCATTACAGTATCATCATGCAGTTGCCTCTATTGTGGGTGCCACAGGAAAAAAACTGCAGCTGGTACTCTGTTCTAATATTTTCACTAAGTCACAAACATGTGCTATTAATTGCTGACTATAAGACAATTTTTTTTGTACAAAAATTTGTTAATATTGAACCAGTATTGTGGAGTTATTTGGTCCGTTTTTTGGGACACAAAATAATAATGCAGTAGTAGAAGACTGAGTGTTGTAGTAGTTAAGTTCACAGAGGCAATGGAGAGAAGTTATTAGAGATTTTAAGTAGACAAATATAGTAGTAGTGGTATTGCAGTAGTAGATTGCAAAGTGTAGGACGTAGTTACTCATGGTGGCGATGGACAGCAAGTTGACTTTTATGATGTTATCAGAGTTCTTATCTATTAGGACATATGGTTGTAGTTGTGAAGTAGTACCAATAGTAGACAAATTGCAGTAGTTACATGAGGTGTAGTAATTACTCACGGTGGCAATGGACAGTGAGCTGATTCTTATGATATTATCCGAGTTCTTGCGTAGACTGTCCTTGAACTCTCGAATGTCTTTGCGTGTCCACAACACTGCGGGGATCAGGGCCGGCAACTCTAAAACACACACAGCAACAGTAACAGTAGTAGTAGTAGTAGTAGTAAAAACAAGGGGTCCTACCAAATTCCACACATCTGTGACTACATAATGTCTGCTGTAGTGACATCTGGCTACGACAGACCTTCCGACCAAAACAGCAGTGGCTGACAAAACATCAACAATCTATATAAAAATAAAGGATGTATATTGATGAACTTGTAGCATTTAGTCACCTAAGTTTTCGTTGTCGCTGTCGTCATCCACGTAGTCTTCCTTATCATCATCATAATCATCATCATCGTCATCGTCATCGACAACATCACGATGATTCGGTTCTTCTCTTTCACTGTTCACCGCCGGTAATAACACCGCATCGGACGCTGCTGTTTCATCACTGATCGTCCGGCCTCCCGTAACTACTACAACGTCTCTGTCCTGCCCACCTGTATCCACGACAACGTCGGCCTCGTTCCCGTTAATCACAGCAGCGCTGGCCTGGTTGCTAGGCAATGCCGCGGCGGTTGGTACGGGGTGGTTTGTGGTGGTCAAGTTGGCATGGGGTTGTTGTTGTTGCTGTTGCCGTTGTTGTCGCTGGGCCTGTAGCTGGGCGAACTGTTGGCGCTGGTGTAGTAGTAGTTGCGAGTGCACATGCTGCATGTACTGGTCGTAGTGCTGGTCCTGCAGCTGACTTATCAACTCATCCTGCTGTAAACACAATAGTAGTAGTAGTAGCAGCGTAATGGAAAATGGTAAAGCTTTCATACTGTAAACATACTGCGGACATGATTTGAGAAATAACAATGTGGTTACAGAAACAATCCAATAACTATGTCATAGCTAAAGATATTAAAATAACGTTCAACTCTGTTACATGACTACAAACAAAGTTGTAAAAAATTTCATTTCAAAATTCTCAACAACTGCTCAGGAAATGGCAAAAACCTTTAGTGGACACTTCTCTGACATAACAGCAAAGTGTTGATCTTACAATTGAGAGGCAACAGGTTTAACTCCCAGTCGAGTCGTTAACAACTGTCTGCGGACAGCTAAATCATCTCTGTATATAACCAACACTAAGGGCGCGTGCACCAACGTCGTTCAACTATGAACCCGGGTCAAATCTGAATTTGGTCCTAGTTCAGCCGTAAATTGTGTTGCACCAAAGCAGTTCAAGCATTGATCTCCGTTCAATTCTGAACTGCCATCTGACCACCGATCAAATTTTGATCTCGGTTCAACTCGCAGTTACGCATGCGCACTAGGCAATAAATATTTTCTGTGATACTATTGCTGCAAAAAATTGTTCGATTCGAATCTTATCCTGTCCAAAAAAACTTCCTCGTATCGAATTATAAGACTTTTAATGCAATTATACTGATGATCTGGATATGTTTGATATTCGTTTTCTGTTCTCTTTGTGCTCGATAAATTAACAAATCGATGAATAAATTGCATTTTTCGGTGGCGATGTCTCGCTGCTACAGTAAACATACGATCAAACCCTAACCACAAAAACTAATTTGTGTCAATTTATAAGACGTTAAATTCAATTATACTTGTGATCAAGATATGTTACATTTGTGCTATATCTGTTTTCTGTGGTCTTTTTGCTGGATAAATTAATTTAATGGATAAATAAAAACAACATTCTACAGTGCCGATGCACCATTGCTATGCTGTAGCTACGGTAAACGTCATATCTTGACAACAGATGTAGAATAATTAATGAATATCTATTGGAACACAAAATGCGTTATCTTCAGAACTTTATCAATGCAACTGTTGATGCGAAAATCGTGCAGTAACTTCAGGAAAACTTAAAATTAGGGCTGGTAATGATTAATTTTTTTTTAATAGTTAACTTTTTGAAATTTAACGATTAATTAATCGTTAATTTTAGTTAAAATTCAGTCATTGAAAATGCGTTGTTTAAACCATAATATCAATAAAAAAGTCACTGTAGAGTTACATGCACTGAAAGTGTTAATGAATTAAGAACCTTTTAGGTTTTTAATG
>Ga0209367_1003703_pt1 | contig 20900 bp, 9 predicted proteins | sample WorMetLIZISLAND2_FD_187412 | JGI IMG/M metagenome (GOLD analysis project Ga0209367, IMG submission 187412) | Marine gutless worms symbiont microbial communities from Max Planck institute for Marine Microbiology, Germany - Olavius geniculatus... ...
GTCATATTGTGTTTATTTACTTTGTTTACCAGTAATAATTTTTAGAATAAATCGTTTGATATGGGCAGAATAACAAAGGATGATCGCTGTTTGAACACCGATATTAGCAGTAGTTTTTGTTTTGCTAGGTAATGTGGTCACACAATAAAGGTTCGGTGGGCGGAAGAATTTCACGTTTACGCTGCATAAATTTCTGCTTGTAACAGTGAAAGAATGGTTAAAATTGGTGCTGAATTACCGAAGTTATCACTAAAATAAAACTGGGGGTCCGTTTTTTGGACCACCCTGTATATATTTGTATTAGATTGCTCATCTTTGCGTCATCAATTCAACATAGGCATAAAACGCAACGTCTTATAGGGCGAAAATAGCAGACAATTAAAGAGCTTACTGATGAGTTTAAAACACGCCTACGGTATGGTAGGCCTAATCAATGAGTGAGTGCCGTTTGGTCAGTCGATCGTTGATTCCGCTATCAGTTAGTGGCGTTGCGTCTAAGAAATTGTGTCTATGTATGCGGGGCACACTTTGGACATGATAGTTTGCAAGTGAGTTGTTATACAAACTTATAATTCTTGTAAATAATTCACATTTCCGTTTATCGTGCGCTTGATTAAAGTCGTTACAACGTTTACTGGAGACAACAACTTGGTGTTATGTAACAATTTGAAGCATCTATATGTTTCACAAAATAGTACGTTGACATAAATTAGAAGAGGCAGAAAAAAGTGCACATTACATAACTTTTTGTCTTGGCCATTTTTGTGCCAAAAATTATCACAGTTGGTAGATATTTTACAAAGTTATAACAAAAACAATTCTGTTTGTTGAGGACATCATAGTCAGTCACAGGCGCGCGGTATGCTGTGACCACACCACACCAGTGCCATCACAGTTACTTACTTTATTTGCAATTGCCATTCAATGTTGATGTGTTTGTTTATATTTGTTTATATATTAGCTGTGTAAATATTTTGGTGTGCGATATGGGAATTCTGGATTTAGATAAATTAACTGGTACGTAGCAGCATTGCTAATATGTTGCTTAAATCGAGGTATTCTACTTTGGCTAGCGCCCTTTAGATTAGATCTCTACACTCGTAAGCATAACAGTCTCTGCAAGTCGAGCCTGGTAGACGTGCATTGTGCTAGACAAAGAAATTCGACCTAAATGTTAGCCTAGAGCTATACGGACGGCTAAGAACTAGGCTAGCATTGTGCTAGCCTAGCATCAATGCCGTCCAGAGGGTAATATGATGACAGCCGTACCTAGTTTGGCTAGCATTGTGCATATTGTATTTACTGTAACCGTCATTTATTTAACAAACTTACAGCTGAATACACTGAGCAGGCTGTTCCAGACAGTTGGTGGGCTGATTCAGACAAAGGTGCGGCAGTAGCAAAGGCTCTTTGCACATTTGTTTCAGTTATTTGTGGCATGTTCAGTACGATGGCTAACAACTAGTGATTGCAATCCCGGGATTGAATTCTCAATCCCGGGATTAAATTCTCAATTCCGGGATCTGGGATTGAGAAATTTGTAATCTCGGGATCCCATTTCGGGATTAGGCTTACAGATTGGTCGTCATTTTGGTATCCCCAATTGACTTATTTCATGCATAGGATGTACTAAGGCCTAAAGATCTCTGCGGAAGGTATAAGATCCAAACTGTAGAGAATGACATTGATTGTAAAAACATAAATTACACTGACTGCACAGAGTAGTAATCTAGTGCACATAAAATATTTTATTCACCAAGTGGCTAAAATTTATATTTTTTCTAATTAACATGCGGAAAAGTATAATTTTAACTAATTTTTGTTATCCCAAAATCCAGGATTGGGACCCCGGGATTAGGGATTAGCAAAAACGGCTGGGATCCCGGGATTGCAATCCCTACTAACAACTGCCGAGGACATCAGAGAGCAATCACGACCACGATTCAATGTTAGAGACTTAACACATTGGCTGCCTCAGTGTTATTTTCTGTCCAGATGGACGTAAATGCAAGCGCATCTGACAGTACTTTTCATTCACATGGATATAACTGAACTGCCTGAACATTGATGAGTAACATCAAACCTGATACTGTTTTCCATCTACATATATTTCCTAGCAAATATATTGTCTTTTTAATGCATGCAAGTGCTTTGACGCTAAGTGTGCAACTAAGTTATTGATAATTAATAATAGACATAATAAAGTTTACTTTTTTAATGCTTAATTAATGCACGGTGTTACTGATCGATGATATGTTACTCATTGAACCGACAGGTCATACGGGCGTGGATGCACACTGAATGGAAAATGGTACACATGCAGGCTTCTTTTCTATCTGATCATGGTGGATGGCAAATAGTGTCAGATTTGCTGACTTATCCATCTGCATACCGAAAATAATGTTAACGCATCGGCTATGTTGACCTGTGCTAACACTAACAGTTTATTTAAATACTTATGAATGCTTTTAAATTGTCACAAACCAAACCCTGTGGCTGGTTTTGGCCATATTGTTAGCAGATCATGATTACAATACTGAAACAGCTGTCTGATAATGATATTGAGTATTTTACGTTGAGCTTTGATCTGTTGTCAGATGCTGTACTTGATGCTGTTGGGTGCAAAACTGACATTCAGCTGTTGAAAGTGCTGCAGACTGAAGTCAAACCTAATCGACGTGAAGCGAGAATTGTTGTATGTTATGTCAAATTTGTATGTTCTTTTGATACTGCGTGTGTTTTTTTAGCCGATTGTACTCAAGTAGTGGTTGAGCTATGGGCATGGTTGTCATGGGGGCTGTGTGTCTGTCTCTCCGTCTGTAACAGATGTACTCTGGCTAATAGGTAGGGTAGGTCGTAGGTGAAAACTTTTTGCACAAATAATTAGCTATGTGTGTGAAACTTGGGCATGCAGATTTTCAGCGATCTACTTCAAGGAAACATTTTCAAATTTGGGGTTGAATGAAAAGTTGAAGGGGGGTAGGAAAAATGTGCATTTTCAACGGAAAACTGTTCATATCTCGGAAATGGTGAGAGATAAGGCCAAGGTTACTATTAATCACTAATAGGAAGGTGCATATGCTCTTTCAGATGAAATAAAAGTCATCAATTTTGGATGTCTTTGATGGTCACTGACTATACTAGCAACAACTGGGCTTCTTGTACTAACTTTATTATGTTAAACATCATCTTGGCCACATAGAGGACATTGACAGAGGTTTACGTAAACTGAGTGATTTCTTATCCAGTTTTGGCATGTATTCTTGGTAATGAATTGTTTGTTGTTGCTTTTAAGCAACAGTGATCACTGATGATGCTTTTTCTACATTTATCAATCGATTTTTATGGAATATTTACATTTAAGTGCATAAAATCTATTGACATTCAAACTGTTCCTGTTCAGTGTTAAATGCAGTTTGTGTAATTAAATCACAGGTGCTTTGTGAACATTGTATTCATGTTGCAAGCACAAAATTGCCTATAAAGGTATGTGCAATATGCTTTCTGCTTAGTTATAATGAAATGTAATTGATTAATGATTACGATGTGATGATGCAAATTGACAACCTTTACCTTTTTTACCTTTGCTACTTCTGTTACGCTGTTCTCGTACTGTGGAGAAATTGTTCTTAAATTAATAGTATAAGGTTAAATGCTCAGTTTATGGTGCAGTCAGTGGCATTTTTTCATTTTGACTATGGCATTGGGTTTATGCTTTCTCTGCATTTTATTTTTGCAATCAAGTAGTCATTTGGAGTGAAACTAAAATTAATGCAAATGTGTGTATGAAGTGATAATCATATATAATATGGCATTTTTGTAGCACCGTGAAGTTCAAAGATTAGTAGATTACTAAATGTGCAAAAATGGATGTTTGTTGAGATAGTGTCATGGTTCAGATCATGTAAACCATTGATCTTTAAACCATTGATTTTAACCTATGTTTCGCTTTAGCTGTAATACAGCAATATTGCTTTATAATTCTGTTGGCTGCTGAGTAACTTGAGTTTTCGGTGATTGTTATACGACTTATTTGTGTACCAGGGCTGTGTCATATTTAGTTTGTATTAATATTATACTAATTCTGCTGCTACTGCTATTTTTAATTGTGCATTCAGCTTGCTGTTTTCCTAAATTTTTCAGTTAGTTTTTTATGTGCATTGATTGTTGATTTCATGTGTCTGTATTTTTTTAGTTGGAACAGAGCATAAATTTTCTGGAGATATCGGCTGTGGAGAGTTCTTGTTCAAATGAGGTATATACATGTGTGTCTAATTCATATCTATTTGTACAATATTGTGATGTGAGTTTAACTTATTCTATTTTTTACGTGTGACAGCATGTAATGCTGTAGTGCATATATGCCATCAAAATTTCATCTGTCAGTCTGTCTGTCCATCTGTCTGCAGCTTATACTTTGAGAGTGAATTGCAACAATATAGCTGGAGATAGACCAAGACAACTTTGGAACAGGAAAGGAACTGCTATAGGCTGTCACGCATCTCATGAGTTTTAGCTCAAATTACTTGTTTTATTCTGTTATGTCATGTCAGTTTCAGTTACAATCATTTGTCATAAAATCAAACAGTGTCTGCTGGATTTTTTTATCAGCCAGCAATACATTTGATCGATTAATAGCAGGTTAGTTTCGCTATGTGCAATTTGCCGTGTGTTGTCAGGTGCATTTCATCACAGACAGCAAGACGTTATCACTAAGCAGTGCTGCTGCTGCTGCTGTTGCTGATGTCGATGATGATGATGGAGCTGCTAGTGACATTGACGAGCTTATTCACTGCTTTGCTGCCACATATCTTCATGTCTTTCCTGCATCCGTCAGGTGCTTCCACTTGAATAGCAATAGTGGTGACCCACTGGACAGTTTTCTGGTGCCAGAAACCTATTCACTGTTTCATCACTATAATGCAGACTACTACTGTATTTGTAAGCTGCCATGGTATATAGCATATGTATTATACAATATTTCTTATATGTAATTTACTAAATTGTTGTACGATGTTATGCAATACGTGAAGATAAAGAATTACGCTTACCGCTAAGACTACTGCTCTGATTGATTTGGATGTTTTATTGGATAATATTCTAGACGTGCTTCTAGTCAGACTGGTTTTTGCACGTGCTAGCTTACGGGACTTATTGCAACAGGATTTTTTGGAGACCTGATGTTACGTTCTATAACCGTAAGCAGGACGACAGTTATTCCTACCATGGGGAACATTTGTATGCTAATTTAAGTTTTTCTGCGCTTTTTGGTATTTGAGATAGGATCGAGCCGATGCACGACCAATAAAAAGGTAAGCCAGAAGGACACACAATAACTGCATGCAGCTGCATTGTGGGTGACAAAAAGTAATTGGAGCAGGAAGTTGCAATTTTCAGACAGAGGAGATTATGATGGTCAAAATTTCAATTTTGATGCTATCTTTCCCCAAAATGGGGGTTTAATTCAGCCCCAAATTTTGCATTTTTGGACAAAAATTTTCGGATAGGAAGCAGATTTTCCTACAGTTTTCAGAGTGCCAAAATTTTACTTGACCCCCACAGCACCACTGACTGAGTGTGACTGTGGTTGTTATGTATACAGTGCGCTGATGGGCAGAATGAGTCTGTGCCCGGATTCACGTCACACTGAGTTGGAGGCTCGTCTGTTGTCCATCCAGCCACATACCGTTGGTCCTTGTGGTGGATTCACAGCAGCTTACAGATGTGCTTCCGACTACCATGCCATTCAGTTCATTGACGAAGTAGCCTGGGTATGTCTTGTCAATATGGAACATAAAATATAGAAGGGTTTACAATGTGTATGGCTCTTCGTGGGAACCCGTCTTAAAGCTATGTAGCATCACCTGCCATATGAGATCACTTGGTCACCTGTCACTTGACACAGATGAACATATTTTGCATTAACCCCAGCCAGACAGGCTGGTGCTCGATTTACTTGTCTAGTGGAATGCTGAGTTGACCTGAGTTGGTGGTTGGATAAATAGTATACCAAGGTGATACATTATTGTGTGCATTGTTGAGGCTAGGTTTTTGATATTTGCTCAAGTTCACTGGTATGAGGTGTTCTGAAACTGGTAAATAGGAGCCAACCGCAGTCCAGTGCAGGGATAATTTGTACTCCTCGTGCACTACGTTTTTAACGTAGCGAAGAGGAGTATATGAGATCAGTGTAATATTGAGGACCGACTGACCGACGACCGACCTCTGTTCCAGGAAGAGCCTTCCTGGAAGAACTCCAAACGGCCTTATCTCCATAACGGTGCTAAATAGACACATGGTCACTATAGACCACCCATAAGAAGTCCACCCCCAGGAGTCGAATGGTCACGTGACCGATGACGTCACGTGACTCCAAAAGGTCAAGGTTGTGACTCCATTATGATTGAGGCGCCATATCTCCACAATGGTGCCAGATAAATGCATGCATTGAGGTATAGCAACACAAATAACAACAAGCGTCATTGACCATTATTGGAAAGTTTTTCCTCTCAGTTCCTAAAATCAGGCAATATTTTATGAACTTCGGGGAGACAATTTCCGATAACGACCTCGACACCAGTCACTATTAGTATATTATTAAACAGGTCTCAATTAGACGCTGGGTCTTTAATCCCAATCGAAAGGAATGAAAAAGCTCTTAAAAGAATACAAAAGAATATGATGTGCGCGAGGAGTACATTAGATTGGTCACATATAATAATATTTTTTGTAAACAGATGTTTTTAATTGAGGCTCAGCGTTATTTTTAAGGCTCAGTGTTATTTTTAACATTTTACTCTAAATGCGTGAACAATTGAACATGTAACGTATCTATAGGAATTGTAATATTAATTGAAATCAAACAATTATTTAGTGTGTTGAAATCTTAGTTGCATTAATTGAGTTGTTGTTTGCCGCCAGGATGTAGATGCAATATATTCATCACAGAATTCGAGAGAGTTTAGCATAAATGACTTTGATCATCTCGACTCGAGGTACAGCATTTGTTTGCTGCAGCGTGTAATTATCCACTGATCTGAATAAACAAGCGCTGTTTTTAATAAAAGTTGCTGGATTTTATTACAGTTTTTAAAAAATTAAGAATCTTACAGCTGATCTTTGGTTTACGAATCAAACTAATGTTATGTCTAAATGATTAAAAGACCATTCTTTTTGGTTAAAATGCTCATTTTGTGTGAACTTGGAAAATATTTTTAAATGTAGATTTGGATCAATTTGGACCATCCTAGCCACCAGTTTGGACAGTTTTTGGTCCATTGGTTTGTAAAATTAGGTGTCCGATAATATTTTTGCGTGTAATATCGCAACTCTATGAGTGGATTGTTCATCTCAGCCCTCTGCTTGTCCAGTGCAGGCACTTGTTCAGTACTGAACTTGACGGCATTTCTGCAGGGTTGGATTGTTTCGGCTAAGCAGATCTGTTTGATATGATGTCTGTTGCAGGGTACTTCTGCCAATACTAACAGCTTTGGAATACAACGATTGGTTCACGAAACTTTCTGTTGCCAATATTAAACTAGTAAGATAATCTTGTTGTATGTTTTTGTCGAGTCAAGTAATTTTAACCATAGCATTTGAAAATTCACACTGTTAATTACATGGAAAAATGATGTTACTATGATGGTGTTGAAACTTGAAAGTGACATTAAAATCCAGTTGACATTGTTAGTTTGGTGGCTGCAACAGCATTTGGCTGGTACTGCTAAGATAATACATTCAACGGTTGAACAATACATGCAAAAGTGTAACAGTCAGCCATTGACCGTCAGTTATTTAGGTATTATCCACACAGTGCATAAAATGCACAATTCTATACATAAATAGTAAAAAAAATGTAGGAGATGCATTGGGCATAAAACCATGTTGAAAATGAGTATTTTACTAATTTTGGTCATAATTCATTATGTAGATCCCACAAGATATATTTGACACAAGATTATAAGTAATAGAATGGGTGATTAGTACTGATTAGGTTGTTTAAATTTGATTTAATGTAATTTTAGAAGCACTTTCGCATAGCCAGTCTTACCCTGCAGTTTGCCCAGCAACATCAGGCTACTGAAATATATTATATTTAACTAAGTAGTAAATATAAATGCAAAAATTGTTGTAATGGCAAATTTAAGTAATTGCTTTAAATGTGTTTTTATGATTTGTTCATTTTTTGATGTGTTTGATGTTTTGAAGTTTTTATTTGTACTGTTGTAGAGTGGTGAGATGCTGAATGCTTTGGTGCAATTGTTGAAGACCAATACTACCATCTCAGAACTGGTTCTCAGCAATGTCGGCCTTAAGTGGTTTGTAAGCCATTTTTTGATATATTTAAGCATGTATTGTAGTTAATTTGGGCAGCTACAATTTGGCAAGTCTTTTATTATGGGAGCTTTTACAGTTATGTCTAATTTCTGTCATTTATTAATGCATTTTTTGTCATTTTGTTGTTATGTTTCACTGTGCTTGCTGCGTTCACTGTGTCTCTCAATGATTGTTAAACCTCATTACTATGGTAAGGTTGCCGTATGGATATTAATTAAAAATTTTTCCGAACTTGTAAGATTCGTACTGTTCGTATTTTTTTCGACTATTGGTATTTTTTGGTAGTTTTTTGTGTTACTGTGTGAGTGTGTAATTGTGTTCTGATCTCAGGGATGTGGTGCAACGCTTAGCAGCGGCGGTGGTTGCCAATCCACATACCAAGTTGTCGGCGCTGGATTTCAGTCGTAATTCAATAGAAGATCGAGGTTAATAGATTTTTTGTTTTTTTATTTGGCAAGCTTTAACATGTTAACTATTTGCTGTTATTGTTTATTGTGCATAATCACAATTATTTGTCGTTCTTGTCATTCGTCATTTTCGTCATTACTGCTGCTGTTTCTGTGCTTCTGATATATTATTGTTGTTGTTAGTGTTATTTATTGTTAGTATTATTTTATACAATGTTCCTACACATATGGAAAACTGGAAAATGTCAGGGAATTTGTGTTGTTAGGGAAATGTCAGGGAAAAATATTTTTTTTGAAAAGTCAGGGAAAATGATCTTGGATCATGCAGACTGCAGATAAGTGTGATTTTTTGCATCTGCAAATATTAAAAAGCAGGCACATTTGTGGCTTTCATTGAACGTCTAAAAGCTAGAAGTGTTTCAGCTTCAGGGGGGGGGCTTTGCCCCGCTGACCCCCGACCAGGGCCTCTGTCATTTGCATATTGCTCTATTAATACCGTTTCATTACTTAATCTCATTTATGACATTTGCGCAATAGGGTTATTGTTTCGATAATGTCAGGGAAATTGTCATTCCATGACTGGAAAAGTCAGGGAATTTTGCTACAGAAAACCTGTAGGAACCCTGTTTATAATTTTTATCTTTATTCTGTAAGGCACAGTTGTATTGTGCATACAACCCTGCTGTGTGTAGGTTTGCTCTGTTTTCTCCCTGCTGTTCAGTGCATGTCATCTAGTCCAACAAAGCTGGTCCTCAGTCATACTGGAATCACTTCACGGGGAGCGAATCGGCTCATGGACGTCATTCGGTTGAAATGTGAAACAACGTCGGATGTGTCGCAGCTGCTCGACCTTTCAGACAACTGCTTGAAAGGCGAAGATGTTGCTGTTAGTGTTTCTGAATGAAAATAATGAAACATATTTGTGGTGTTTTGAAGCTAATGTCTGGATTAAAATCATAATCTAAAAGGCATTTTTCTTTTTGTCTTGATATATGATGTTGACCGTGTTATCTTACCTTACCTCCGGGGTGGGCAGGCTCTTACACCTACCCAGCACTGAGGCCATATCAGTTCGGCCCAATATGCATCCCTGAATGTAACCACAAGGTTACAGGTAGCGGCTATAAAGCCGTAGACGGGTGTGAAGTCATAAATAGACGGCTATAAAGCCGTAGTTGACTGTAAAGCCGAAACCAGCACAAAAGCACTGGTAATGTGTAGCAAATCTGCTCTCACGGGTTTGGTTAGCTCTTAGTTAGCTCCTCACTTCCAGATTTTAGAAATCTTTTGGGTCATCGGTGCAAAGTCCCACCACCACGACAAGGTGGCTGACCAGGGTGAGGGTTGACCATGTTACTAAGCAAAGAAATTTCAAGGCTTTGTGTTGTGTATAAGAGCTCGTGTTGTGTAATGAATATCATTGTTTTACTATTAAAATGCGTAGATTACATATCATTCTTGAAAGTTAAATGTGGAATTATGCTCGGATGTAGCGGGATCATAGGTCCGTAATTGGTTATTAAATTTGCTCGAATTATTGCTAGTTACAAGTTATTTTCAGCAGTCGGTTGTAGATCAGAGATTAAGGTTATCATAAGCAAACAGACATATATTTCCGAGATTTGATGCACTTTTAAGTTTATAACTCTTTGATTTGCAAAAATGTTTAGCTTGTATTTTGCTAATTACTGGTTTTCTGTGATTGATAATTTAGAATCTGTACGACTTTCTTAGAAAGCCGAACGTTCTGACTCATCTGAATCTGGCCGCTACTGATTACCATTTTGAATTGGTATGTTAGATAATGTTTTGTTTTCTTTGTGATTTTGAATTATACATTTTGGCTAATTTGATGCACACTTAAATTTTGGACAGTTTTGCTTTTTTGTAAAGTGAAGATCAGTGATGTACTGCTGGCCATTATCTCTGTTCTATGCTATAATGTTTGATAACATTGAACGTATATTGTCAGCTGCACTGTTAGATGTGACAATAGTTATTCTTAGTCTTCACTTTGTTGTTTCAATTAAAATCTTGGATTGATTGATGTCTTGTTTTAATGTGTGCACATATTTTTTTACTTTGTGTTGAGTGTTCATTAGTCTTTACTCATGAGTCTTAGGTTGCATTATGCTTGCTGTGGCATAGCCAAAAATGTGAATTTGGGGGGCTCCTCTCCCTTTTCTTCAGTTCTTCTCTTTATCCTTTTCTCTCTTTCCCATATCTCTTTTCCTCACTTTCCATTTTCTTTTCCTTCCCCATCTCTACTTCAGAAGTCAGACCCCTAAAATTCAGCTAAGGGCCTGGGGAGCATTGTCAGCTGCATCATTGTTTGCTATATCATGACCAGAGATGTGTGGACTGCAGATGCTTTAGTCCGTAGACCCAGATCTGCAGGATTTTTTGCAGATGCGGACTGATACAGATCCTCTTACGTGACAAAATTTGCGGCCATGGATTGACATGGATTTTGTTCCGTGTCAAGTGTATTTTTTACTAATAAGTAATAAAAGTTCAAAACAGAAAGAAGTGATGTGTGTTGAGATGTGCGTAGCACGGTAGCACCAGAACTGGTAAATTGTAATTTGCTATAGGCCTAAGCTTAGTGGCCTAAGAATAGAGGCCTAGGGCTAGGCCTATTCAGTGCGGTTGCAGACCCAATATTTCTGTCCTGTTGCGGATGCGGACTGACAGCGGATCCTTGGTCAAAATCTGCGGACTGACGTGGACTCAAAAAGTTCAGTATCCACACATTTCTGATCATGACTGAATGTCAGTGTTGTTCTGGTGCAGTTATTCGGTGCACTGTTGATGGGTTGTGTTGAATCACTTATACACTTGGACCTCTCACGCAATCCTCTCAGCGTCAAACGTCCTGCTAAAGACTGTTCATCTTCTTGCTCTGATTTCTTCAGTTCTGCCAGCGCTTTGAAAACCGTCAATTTCTCCAGCAGTCGTCTGCCACACGAAACACTGAAGTGGGTTGTAAACACTACCTTGCTGAGCTGTGAATATTCTAAAAATAGTCGTCATAACTTTTATCTAGTTGTTACAATTTTGCTTTACTGTATATTGTCACTAAGTTTTTGTCGGACGAGCCTGTAACATTCGTAGAATCATACATAAAAATACAGTGAATAATTTCTCGTTTTTAAAACGCTTTTAAATTACTTATGTATGTACGTTTTTGTGTTTTGTGTTTCATAAAGGTTAAACTTTCTGTAAAGGTTAAACTTCTTGTTCTGTTATTATGTGTATGTGCAATTTTGCCTGGAAAAGCTGTCCCCAGAATGACCTATACTACATCGGGCGGGACGTTAAGCCCTACTCACTTTCTCACTCGCTTTTGATGTCACGTGTAAGTCTGCCACAAGAAAAACTAAATTGAGTTGTCAAATGGTTGTGAGTCAACTGTCACTCATTTTAATGTGCTGTCATTGCATGCAACTTGTAGTTGGTCATCTTGATAGGCATATAGCCTGTCCAGAATTTACCACAGTTTACTGCATGGAACTGGCCTAATGTTTAGTAAAACTCTGGGGTAATTGTGCTAGCACAAGACAAGAAGCCCAGCTGTCGCTAGGTTGGGCCGACTGTACTGCCTATATCTGAAAGCCAGCATCAGGTCGCGGAAAGGAAGCAATTTCCCAGAGTGACTGCAGTCTCATATACACTCTGGTGGCACTCCTATATTGAATGCTACAGTCAGTGCTAGGATACAATATGGCAACTTGATGCATGTGGGTGGCGGCTGCAGGCAAAAATTGCAGCCAAACTGCTGCAGGTAGAGAGACATGGTTATACTACTGACACCCTATAGGAATTCAACTAATTGTGAATTAAGCTGGTCTGGCTAGCTGTGTGGCTTGGTAGTGTAACGGTAATGTGCCGAACTTGTAACCCTGTGGTTGCAGGTTCGACTCCGAGCCAGGGCACTGCCAGGTAACAACCTTGGGCAAGTTGTTCACATACATGTGCCTCTGTTCACCAAGCAGTATAATTTGGTACTGGTCAAAGGGTGGTGACGCTCTTTGGCTGGGAAGGAACCGTAGGTCTGGCCTCGCACTGGCCATGCGTCACAGACTCAGTGGTCCATCCACCTACGGGCTCAATGGCCAACGCATAGGAGATGAGCACCTCGCCTGATGGGGCCTGATGGTTTGTGTTTGCCTGGCTGTGGTTAAGGCGGGATGTTGGGCGGCAGGTAACACTGTGTGATGTTAACTGTAGGAGCGTTCTTGTCGGACTGGCAGCGAATGAAAAGCTTGAAGGCTTGGAGTTGAATCTGAGCTGCAATGGACTTGGTTTGACTGGCTGCCAAGTATTGGAGACTCTCATTGCTGATGTACATTGTCTTGCCTTACTCGATATTTCCGACAATGGTTGGTCACTTTGCATGCTTTCGATAAAGTGCGTGATATATCATAATGAAGTGTTTTAAAATGTTTTTCCTTGTTTTTACATGTTTTTGTGTTATGTGTTGCAACTGTCAGACTATGATATCCATTAGGACTATGACTGGCAGTTTTCTGATAACTGTTTAATTCAATTTTTTTGCATCTGTTCACTGTTCCCAATAGACAGTTACAAACTTTGACCATTTATTGTGTTGCATGTAGCTGCCATTTTCTTGCTGTTCCTTACTGTCTTTTGCTACTGTTAAATCTCGTCTTTAATCTCACCTATTTGCTTCTGTTTATCATGTCTAGTCACCACACGCTTGCGCCTCAGATTCGTTTATTGATTACTGGCGCTATATAAATGTTTTTGATTGATTGATTAGTTGATTATATTTATTAATAGTTATTTTAGATTTGCTATTGTGATGAATTTTTGTTTACTAGATAAATGGTTTTTTTTGCTAGAATGTCCTCTGTGCTGTGAACAGGTTTTGATCACACTGTCTCTGGGTTGTTGCTTCAAATTGGGAAGAACCAAAATGTGAGAACACTCCGGATTGGCAAGAACGTGAATACAGTGAAGACCAGGTAAGCTTTGTTGTTATGATTTTCACACTTGGCTACATTGAGTGACGTGCATTCCAACACAACGTTCAGTTATTTTATGCAATACATTGTCTGATTATTTTGGAGATCCAGCACTTTTTGGCAAAGCTTTTGAATGATATTTTAAAAAGCTTTTGTTTGCTCTTTGCTAACTTCGACAGTACAAAGCATTAGAAACTTTTTGTATCTCTGCACTGCATTTAAACTAACTTTTCGTTGTTTGTATTATTGTGCAATCTGCATATGATAAATAGTATATTTTGTAACAATGAGCCTTTCATGTTACGACTTGTGGATTTGTGACTATTGGGTTGGTAGTGTAACGTAGCGGTAAGGTGTTCCATCCAATCAACAAAGTTAATTTATGCTGGTCTGTGTTAGTACTTGTATGGGTGACTGCCTGCACGCAGGCAAACCATCTGGGTATGTAACCAGCTGCCTAGGTCAACTCAGCCTTCCATCCCTCCGGGGTAGGTAAATCGAGTACCGGCCTATCTGGCTAGGGTTATGCTGGGGCGCGTTCACCTGTGTTGGGTGGCAGGTAACACTGTGTGATCCCATACGGCAGGTGATGCTCCGTGGCTCTGGAATGGGCTTCCATTAAGAGCTATAACATCACCTTTATTGTATAACATCCAATACTGCTGCTGATTGATGTCTGTTGTGGTTACTGTGTTTAGCAAGGCTGTTTCACCATTCACTGATGCTCTTGTTCAAATGCTACTCGATGAGCACTTGGTCAGCATTTTGCTTTTCTGTATTTTTACATGCTACACCTTTGTCGTCTATATTTTCTGTTTACTGCCAGCGAACATACTCATAAGATGGTTTGTAATATTCAAGTTTTGATTAAATGATTGATTGATTGGTTGGTCGGTCGATCGCTTTGTTTATTGATTAATTAATTGATTGAGGGGGTGATGCTGTTTTGCTACAGCGCTTGGAGGTGCTGTTAGTTGATGATATGCGTCTACGCAATGAAATGCCGTTGATTCTCAATGCTCTTGTCTGTAATAAGTCACTCTTGGAACTGGATATCAGGTAAATAACAGCGTTTTGCATGTGTTTAATGCTGCCACTGTAAATTTAGGAAAATATTGGTGAAAATCTGGCTAGAGTTAGGTTTTAGAATTAGTGATATGAAGTTGGCATTACTTGTTAGTGCTGTTGTTGTCTGTAAGCAGTGGCTTCTATCCCCCAAATCTGGAATCATAATCGGGCACAACTTTCCCCCAGTTTTTGGGCTGAGATCCCTCCAATTTTTGACTCAAGTTTTCCCCTCTATTTTGTGCTTCTTTCCTCTCTAGGGAGAAAGTTTTGTTAAGGGTGTGTATTGCCCAGTGAAACGTAGGGGGGAAGTGAAAAATAGGGGGTAAGTTTTGATCTACAACCTTATCAAAACTCCCCCTATTTTTCACTGGGCGCAAGCTGTGCCCACCAGGTATAGGGGTAGAAGCCACTGTCTGTAAGGATGTGAACCTGACATCAGGTAAGTCACATCTTTTTCGTATTGATATGTGACTGTTTTGTACTTATGCTTTCTTTGATACAGTTTGTCACATTTTGCTGTGTAACATTTACTTGATTAATCTTTGTGTCATATGTGTCTGTTATTTTTTTGCGTTTGTATTATTGTAAGTGCAAGTATAGAATATTACATATTGTAGAAGTAGTGTTTTTAACCTATCACAATACACGTGTCTCTGTTATTGGCGTCATTGACACATTGCTAAGATGTAAGTAGAGTTTATTTTGGGATCCGGCTATTATTGGTACACAGTGTATTAGTGCAGTTGGTGTATACATTGTACACTGTGTTCAGAAAAAAAACACCCACTCATGTTTTTTTTGTTTTATATCTCCGTGGAAAATGTTCAGATTTTTACAAAAATTTAAGGAATGTTTAGGAGGAAACAAGTATCCCACCAGTGTAAAAGTTACATATTCTTTGCTACCAATGACGTCATGTTGACGTCACCCACATATTTCCGTGTTTGTAAACTGTGGGTTTTACCGTTGAAAACATGTCTTTAATAAAATGTTTGCGAGTCAGCAAGGGTTATGGAGCAGCAAGTTTGTGCAAGATGTTTCCCGACAATACACAGACAATTGAAGATTGATGGAATAAAATGCTCAAATAAAAAAATTGACATGACCGGCAGTATCAAGCCGTTAGACTGATAGCGGGCAAGTGACATGCAGTGACACAGTGCACGTATGCTTGCCAACATCAGCAAAGTTGACGATCTCGCACTCAGCGAAAAAGATAAATCATGAAAACACTTCAAAATGAAAAATTCTGTAAGGAATTAGCATATTTTTGGGTTCTGTCAGCACAGTGACCAATTGGTCTGTTTTAACATTTTATCAATGTCTGTCTTCAACAGTAAAATCCATAATATACATACACAAAAATATGACGTGGACATGATGTCACTGGTAGCAAAAATAACTAATTTGTTCGCCGGTGGAATGCTCATTTCCTCCTGAACATGCCCTGAAAATTTTGTGAAAATCTGGACATTTTCCACAGAGATATAAAAGAAAATGTAAGTGGGTGTTTTTTTTCTGAACACAGTGTATATGATGTTAACAGTGGGAACATGGCTGGAGACTGTGGAGCGAGGGCGCTGGCAAAGTTACTGCATGTTAATCAGAAGTTGTCCGTTGTGCATTGGGATCGCAACAACACGTCACCCCACGGCTTCTCCGACGTTGCTGCTGCCATGCACAGGTCAGTTCTATATTCTGTTTGCCAAACTTAAGTCCAAGTCGCATCGTTTTACGTAACTGTTATAAAATGCTAGTTGGCTTAATCAAATGCTAATTTGTCAATAATCATTAATCTTCTATACACTAAAACACTATACCCTAAACACTTCCATACCCTAAAAATCAGGTTTAAAGTACTCATTTGTCTCTTTTCACGACCAGCCGTGTTCAGAACTGTGACATCATCTGCAGGAGGGTTGTTAACTAGCTTTATTGCCTTGAGGTCAAATGCAGCTTAATTTACAGCCAGATAGCCTCAAAAAAGCCAACTTTTTCATCAGTAGTTAAACCACTAAAAAAAGCGCAATATTTCAGCACATCGATAATTTTACTAACCGCACACCTCTAATAGTGAACAAATAAACAATGACGTAATTTCTGATGTCAGCTATGCGTCATTATGTGTACGATAAAACCAACATTATTCTAAGTAAAAATTGATGGGTTTATTATGTTTTCAATGCAAATGTCAGTTCAGCAACAAAGCTGAATGACATCGTCAGTTAATCTGGCACTGCGTTCGGCTGGCACAACATATTTCTCTGAAGATTACTTTAAAGCGATGTTTTTATTTCATTGGATCATTGTATTATTAATTAGTGTTACATTCTACACATATTTGGCTAATATCATTTTTTTCGTACGACCTGGCCTTTAAATATGGCACTGAGTGTATATAATTTCTCAACTCATCGTGACCATTCGTTGGTAATGTAATTATTAAATATTGCACTGTGTGTTTATTTCTTAACTCAGCCTCGACATCCCTCAGTAGTGTAATGAATAAAACATCACATTGGGCATTGTCAGTTGTTGTGGCTGCTACGTGCGGGTGACATAGTTTACTTTTGTCTTTATGTGTGACACATATTACTGTAAAAAGTGTGACGTACACGCTTTAGTTTTACACAGTTGGTTGTGCGGTCGTGATTTTGGAATCAACTAGCCTTAACTGTTGCAGCATAGGGCAGTCATATATTGAACACTTTTTCACTAGTTCTAGATGTTACATTAGTTTTCCACATGTGCAGTATGCACACGGTATAAAAATGAAAATTAAATGTTTTTAAGCTGCATTGTTGATGTGATAGTGCACTTTGTTCAATTCTCAGCTGGGTAGCAATGGTTAGCTGCCAGGGAAGAAATAGCAAGTATTTTTGGTATGATGACTTTGTATGAAAATATGTTTGCATAAACGTCGTCGATGTACCTACAGACACATTGTTGTTTAAAAAGATCTATGTGTTTTCTGGCATGCTGAACCAAATATTACTGAAGTTTTTTTTTCCATTGAGTGAATATGCACCATTAATAGTGAGTGAGTGAGTAGTGAGTAAGATTATTTAGTAGGCGCAATTTAACAATAGCCACAATGTGCCGTGCTGTCAACGCCCGAACAAAAATGTCTTCAACTGCCATTTAAACTGTTCAAAGTTAACGTCAGTTTGTCTCAGATGAGCTGGCAGACTGTTCCACAGTCTCGGACCTGCAGCAGCAAAGCATCTGTCTCCATAGCTGCTGCAGGTCCTTCTGACGACACATGTCCTTGAGTTGGCAGAGCGCAGCTGATGACGACCTTTGTCAGAGAACAGCTGACAGTCGGCGGCCAGGTAAGGTGGAGCCATACCGGACAGTGACAAGTAGACCAGAGTGGCCGTCTTGAAGTCCACTCAACGCCGAACCGGAAGCTGCTGCTGTAGCACTGGCGTTGTGTGGTCATAGCGTCAAGCAATTACTTTTTCTTTTCCAGTTGTGGATTTATGCTATCAATGCTTGTGTGTTACAGGAACCACACAATGACCTCATTGATTACTCCGGTGTCTGATGTGGCAATGGCGCTACGTGTCAACCATGAGAAGACAGAGGCTGCTCTCACACAGGTTATCTAAGTTCATTTCACTTAATTAATCAGTAAATGTAGTTACTGATTGCTTATTGCTTGCATTCTCTATTACACCTGAGCACAGAATAGGCCAAAAGTCCAAGACGTTGAAAATCAACTCATTTGCATAAACCCGGGTCCCGGGTGAAATGTGCGCAGAATAGATCCAAGACAACATTCGGAGTTTGAAGTTTTGCATACTCATTTGAGCTTGATTAGGTTGCTTAAAGTCCAAGTCGCACGAAAAAACGATATTGGCTAAATACGTGCAGAATGTAATGCTAGTTAATAATACGCTGATCAGTTGAAATAAAAACATCGCTTTACATCAATTTCAATAACAATTATGTTGTGCGAACGGAATGATGACGTCATGAACAACGCTTTGTTTATAGCGTGTATTGCAGCGTGCGAGAAAGTTAACACGCCATGAGCTGGCCATAGCGTCGATGTAGCTCGCTCAGAGAGGGGAACTTGCTTGCATTCCAGAAGCAAAAGTTAGAATTTGTCGGCGATTGGTGCAACAGAAAGGGCATACAGTCGGCCTACTTTCGGTTTGACAGTGACATCTTGAAATGCAAGCGAAGTCTTTTCGCTCAGTACCGCGCTCCATCGACGCTGCTAGCATTCAAATTCTGTCAAACGCTACATTGACGCTAATAGTTGTTTGTGACGTCACACTTTCGTCACATTTATCCACATTAAACTCTATTTTTACAGTATAAAGATGACACTGGCAACAGGAAGATTAATAAATATTACAGATTAACATTTGATTAAGCCAATTAGCGCTTTGGAACAGTTACGTAAACTGATGCAACTTGGACTTTAAGTCATACCTATGCACAAGTCTATTATGTATTATTTTGACAATTTATACCTCGCCATATGTTTATGTGTGTAAAAGCTGTTTGATTTAGCAGATTATTGGACTCAACTTTTTTATCTTTCTGTGCATGTTACTTGTTTTGTTTTCTTACTAAATTGAAAGATGGTGATTAAAAGATTTTAGTGCTTGTGTTTTTGTCTCACTGTGATGTGATTTTATGATATTATTGTATCGTATATTCGTGTAAATTTGTGTAATATGAAGTCATTTATCGTATTGTGTATAAACTGTAGATTGAAGATGCACTTCGCAGAAATAATTCGCCACAGAAACTGTCGGTGGATAGCATCTACAGAATCCAGCATGCTCTTATCTTGTCTTTTTCACAGCAGGTTTTACTGCACAGCTGTAGTTTATATCTAGATATGTGTTCTTCAAAAAGATTAAAAAGATTTTAAAGGTGCCATTTATTTCATGCCATATTTGATCACACAGGTGTCACATGACACAGGCAAATGTGCCTCACCTCGACTCTAGGCAGGACAGTATTCGGTTTAGATATCACATAGGGATAGAAGGCTGAGTTGACCTTGTGTTCATTGTGAGAGACCAGTGCATTAACTGCTGCACCACACCTTTTTGAGTAGTTGTTTTATTTTATTATATTGTAACTGAAATTAACAGGTTTATTTTTGCTGAAATTTGTTTTCTATTTGCAACAATTTTATTCTTTTAGCACAGCCTAGTATCGTTCTTTTTACTTTCCATCAATTTTTGTTTTATTTGTTTTCTGTATAGCACTTACATGCTGTCAGAGATATTTTACGAAGTGTTGGCAATCATGACATTGTTCTTGTAAATGTGAATTTTTTCTAGATTCATACTTTTCTGCATCAGTTTTATTGTAGCTAGACATTGTTGATTCTACATCTAGCTTTATGTGTGTTGCTATTAACATCATCATGGTACAAAATGGTCAGCTCTTATGTTCCAATGTGACGGTACTTGCTAACTCAGGTCTGCGTGTGGCTGTCAGTTGTTAGAGAGAAGGGCTCGTGAGCTGGAGCTGCTGATAGGGAGGCTGACGAAGCAATGCAGTCTGCTGTCAGAAGAGGTTCAGGAGGAAATTGGTCGAGGCCTTGGACTTATCAAGGACACTGCTGCTGCTAGAGAAGTGCTGCAACACATTTATTGCTAAATCATTGCATAAATGGGGAAAACATATTTGATTATGTATGCATGATATTTATTTTGTATTTTGAAAGATAGGTCATAACAGTGGTTTTATTCGGTACTTAGTTGGTCAGTTAGACCATTTTCAGCTGTGCACATTTTTTCATGCTTGTTTTTATACTCAAAAGCAGCTACTGCTTTCAATGCGTCTTAGCCATCGCAATTCTGTCTGTCTGTCACATGGGTGGATCAGTCAAAAACGGTGCAAGCTAAGATCACCAAATCTTCACTGTTGGCTGCTTGGGAGACTCTAGTTTCAGGAACCGTAAAGCTTTTCCATAAATACGAAGAGGGTCACCCCGAACGAGGGCGCTAAATGAGAGGGAGGTGGGCATAATTTGCGATTTTTGGCCAATAAGTCGCTGTATCTCAGTAACGGTGCGAGATAGGGCTTAGGTTACTATTAATCACTAATAGGAAGTCGTACACTGGCT